>Ga0181539_1003666_pt1 | contig 13820 bp, 9 predicted proteins | sample PEATcosm2014_Bin_46_FD_119767 | JGI IMG/M metagenome (GOLD analysis project Ga0181539, IMG submission 119767) | Peatland microbial communities from MTU Mesocosm Facility, Houghton, MI, USA - PEATcosm2014_Bin23_60_metaG | ecosystem: Environmental > Terrestrial > Soil > Wetlands > Peat | place... | reverse complement strand
GGAAGTTACACCGCAGCGCAGTCGGTAACCATCAGCGATGCGACCAGCGGCGCGACGATCTACTACACCACCAACGGAACTGCTCCCACGACTTCTTCGACCGTGTACAGCGGCCCTATAACAGTTAGTGCGACGGAGACGCTCCAAGCCATCGCTGTCGAAACCGGCTATGGGAATAGCCCAGTCGCGACGGCAGCTTACACCATCGCCGCGGCGGCGCTGCCCGCGCCCGCGTTTTCGCCCGCGCCCGGCACCTACACCTCGCCGCAGTCAGTAACCATCAGCGACGCGACGGCCGGCGCCACCATTTACTACACCACCAACGGCGGCACGCCCACCACGTCCTCGGCCGTATACAGCGGCCCTATCACAGTTAGCGCGACGGAGACGCTCCAAGCCATCGCTGTCGCAACCGGCTATACGAATAGCCCAGTCGCGACGGCGGCTTACACCATCGCCGCGGCGGCGCTGCCCGCGCCCACCTTTTCGCCCGCACCCGGCACCTACACGTCGCCGCAGTCGGTGACCATCAGCGACGCGACGGCCGGCGCCACCATCTACTACACCACCAACGGCAGCACGCCCACCACGTCCTCGACCGCCTATAGCGCTCCCATCGCAGTCAGCGCGACGGAAACGCTCCAAGCCATCGCAGTCGCAACCGGATATACCAACAGCGCGGTGGCGACGGCAGCTTATACCATCCAGTCGGGCTTCAGTATCTCAATCGCTCCCACTTCCCTTTCATTGGCGGCTGGACAGTCGGCAACGACCACAGTCACGGTTGACCCGATCAATGGATTCAATCAGGCTGTGTCCCTCGGATGCACTGGACTCGGCGCGGGGTTGTCATGCGCCTTTTCTCCTCCGTCCGTTACCACTGGCGGATCCTCGGCGACCGCCACTCTCACGGTCGCAGCCAATATGAGTAACTCGGTCAGTGGGGGCACACAGCCATTGATTCCAGTTACAGCTGCGGCATTCCTTTTTTGCACGATTGGATTCCGCAGGCGCCGGAGATTCCATTCCACGCTTCTCATCGCCGGACTTGCTCTGGTGCTGACGGCGCTGAACGGCTGCGGTGGCTATGTTGGCACAATACCTGCGCCGGTGACTTCGACCGTCACGGTGACAGCAACCTCCGGGACAATTCAACAGACGGCCGCGCTGACGGTGACTGTGAATTGAGCAACACTTGAGCTGGTTCGAGTTAGGTGTCTACATGTCCGCAGGAGGAGACGGAGTTCGTGCATTCGCTTTGGGAGACGCTGTTGAGCAGTTTCTTGATCTCCTTCCATGGCGCGTCAATGGACCGTTTGGCGGCTTTGCGGAGCAGAGCCTTGAGCTTGGAGAGGAACTTCTCGATCGGGTTCAGATCGGGAGAGTAGAGCGGCAGATAGAGCACCGTTGCACCTGTTGCGGTGATCGCTTCCTTGACCGCGGCTACTTTGTGACTGCTGAGGTTATCGGGAATGACGATGTCGCCCGATTTTCAGCATCGGGCACAGAAAGTTGGGCACGTAGGCAACGAACATCTCGCCGTCCATCCACCGGTGGACGACACTGGAAGATGAGCCAAGGCCCGAACTCTGTGCGCAATGAGCGCAGCTAGGGCAGGAGGCTCCGAACTCCGGCCGGCACGGTTCCTGGGGGCATTTGAAGACGGCTGCGAAGGTTTCAGTTTTACCCGTGTTGCTGTTCGCGTTTGCCTCGGCGGCCTTCGCCGATGGCGTTGTTATTCACAACACCGTGCCCAACCTGCTGCCTCCGAGCAACGCATCTCGGGGATACGAGGCCACTAGTAGCGGCGAGTTTGGGAACCTGATCCAATTTGCCGGAGACAATCCGTACACTTTGGTGAGCGCAACGGTTGCGATGGACACCTGGGCGTTGGCCTCCAACTACACGGCGGACTTCGGCAAGACCATCGGCGGCGTGGCCATTACCAGCGCGGGCTTCACAATTCCGCTTACGCTGAACATATACGACGTTGGGCCGGAAGACACAGTGGGATCGTCGATCGAAACCGCCACGATAGATGCATTCATCGCATGGCGTAATGCGCCAGACCCGACAGACTGCCCTTCGAGTTCGGGTTACCCAAACAATATCAACCAGCAGAGGCTGGGTCCAGACGGCAATTGCTACAACGGCCAGTTGTTGACCGTGACGTTAAACCTCCCCGGCGTCGCCGTTCCCAGCCAGGTGATCTACGGCCTGGCGTTCAACACTCCCAACTACGGCACAGAACCTACCGGAGCAGGACCGTCCACGAGCTTGAACTTCGGCTTAACACAGTCGGATCCAACGGTGGGAAGCAATCCGCTCTTCGGCTCCGCATACACCGATCCGAGCAGCATCGAAGGCGATTCAAGCATGGCGTACGACTACATCGGCCAGATCGAGTTTACGGGAATTCCGGTGTCGGCGCCGGTTCCGGAACCATTCTCTCTGCTGTTCTTCGGCACCGGGCTGTTCGGTCTGGCAGCCGTCGTCTTTCGCAAGCCCAAGCCCTTGTACGCGCGCATGAAGCCGTAGTTTTCCAGCGCGTGCAAAACGGGCGGCCTCGAATTCGCGCGGCTTCGGCCCTGGCCGGCTCCGTGCATCCTCTCAGTTATTCAAGTTCAAGAGCCGGTTACGATCCAGCACATTGCCATCCATGATCAGCGTGGAGATGCGGCGCGCGTTCCAGATGTTCTCTGTTGGGTCGCCGTCCACTACGAGAATATCGGCCCGGCGGCCGGGAGCAATCAGTCCCAGCTCATTCCAGCCGAATTGGAGCGCATAGTTGTTGGTGGCCGCGGCTAGCGCCTCGCGCGGAGAAAGCCCCAGCCGCACCAACAGCTCCAGCTCGGTGTGCATGGAGATGCCGGCCATCGTACCTGACACCGACGCCCCCGACGCCGCCAGGTAATGAGGAAAAGCGGAGAACAGCCTCTCGTTGATAAGCCACAGCAGCATTGCGGATTGGTCGGCCTTCTTGCGTTGGCTGTCTTCCATCCAGCGCAGCGCGGCGGTGGGCAGGCGCCGCGCCCAGAATGCGAGGGGATAGACCGCTTCGCCCGTGGTTCGATCTGAGGGTTGAAACATGCGGGCAGGGTCCATCAGCCGGGCCGCCGGCTCCTTCCACAAGTTGCGATGCTGCGGCAGTTCGAGGTAAAAGAGACTGAAGGCGGGCATCAGCGCGGCATGGTGCGTGGCCAGATAGGTAGCGTAGTCGCGCAGATGCGCGTCGGTCGGCGGCAGCCGCTCCGCGTAGCCGTAAGCAATGGTTGCGGCCGGTCCCTCTGAGTTGTCGACCAGCGGCTGCTGCAGCTCGTCGGGAACGACTCCCAGTTCGTAGCGGCCCATATGCGGCAGCGCGTCCACGCCTGCGTCGATGCCGACGGAGTATGGCGTCGAGATAAACTCCCCGTAAGTAGCCAACCCCATCTGGTGCGCGTGGGCGATGATCCATTGCGTGTTGGCCGCGGTAAGGTCGTGGCCCAGCAGAAGCACCCGCGTCCCCAGCCGGGCGGTGTCGGCAAGCTGACGCACCGTATCCTCGGGTTTCAACTCGGCGGGGTGCGCGCCCTCCCTGAGCTTGAGAGCCCACTCCGGGCGCTTGGCCAGCAGGCTCCAGTTGTCGGTGGTGCCGATCGAGTCGATCGGATAGATGTGGGGACTGGGACGGGCGGCAAAATCGATGGTTCCGCGGCGGTAGTCGTTGCTGGCCACCACCGTGGTCACGCCCATATAGAGATTGGCGTTGGCCTGACCCTGCGAGTTCATGCCGGCAAAGCCGTCCACCAGCCCTGGGATAATGAACTTTCCGGCACAGTCGATTACATGCGCGCCCTTAGGGATGGAGATGGCCCCGCGGTAGCCCACATCGGTAATGCGCCCATCGCGCACAACGACGATTGCATCCTCGATATCTCTTGCCGAGCGGCCCCAGTCGCTCAAGTCCACCACCGTGCCGCCCACCAGCACCAGCGGAACCGAGCCCAGCCCTCCAGGCGCAATGGTGGGCGGCGCCTGCGGCCAGGCAAAAACGCCGGCCAAAGCCGCTCCACCCAATCCCGTCAGAGCGATACGAAGAAGTCGCATAAAAAGGCTGGTCTGTTGAGGATTGTCGCACAGCGAATTGGGGAATACGATCAATCGATTGAACTCGGTCGCAACTATCGCGGGTGACTCGTGGGTACAGTGGTGCGATTCCGGCGCCGCTTGGAACCGATCCTCGCAGTGGGAAAAAGAGCAAGCCGCCTTCGCGGGCCGCTTGCAGGCAGGGACTTAGCCGGCCGCCATCGTGGGCCGCAGGCGGCGCGCCAGCAGGGGCAGCACCTCGGCCTGGGCGTCGTCCACGGTGAGGCCGTACTTGGCGCGCAGGTCGTCCACCTTGCCGTGCTCGATGAACCGGTCGGGCCAGCCGATGCGCACCACCGGCGCCGAGCTGCCCATCTCATCCAGGGCCTCGACCACCGCAGTGCCAAAGCCACCCATCTTGACGTGGTCTTCAAAGGTGACAAACGCGGCCACGCGCCCCGCGTAATGCTCGATCATCTCCCGGTCCAGCGGCTTCACGAAACGAGGATTGACGACCGCGGCGGAGTAGCCGTTGCGCTTCAGGCGGCCGGCCAGCTCGGTGGCCAGAGTTACCATCGGCCCCAGGCCCAGAATGGCCACGTCGGAGCCGTCTTCGATGACTTCGGCCTTGCCCACGGGAATCGATTGCGGCTCGGCCTTGCAATCCACCCCGGCTACCGCGCCCCGCGGATAGCGGATAGCGCTCGGTCCCGGCAGCGAGAGGGCGGTCTTCAGCATGTCCGCCAACTCGTCCTCGTCCTTGGGCGCCATCAGCACGATCCCGGGAATGCTCCGCAGGTAGCCAATGTCGAACAGCCCATGATGGGTGGGACCGTCGTCGCCCGACAGGCCGGCGCGATCCATGCAAAACACCACCGGCAGCTTCTGCAGGCAGACGTCATGCACGATGGGATCGAAGGCCCGCTGCAGGAAGGTCGAGTAGATGGCGCAAACCGGCCGGTAGCCCTGAGTGGCCATGCCTGCGGCAAATACCACCGCGTGCTCTTCGGCGATGCCCACATCGAAGTAGCGCTTGGGAAAGTGGGGCCGGAAGAGATCGAGGCCGGTGCCGCTGGGCATGGCCGCGGTGATGGCCACAATGTGCTCGTCCTGGCCGGCAAGTTGCACCAGGGTGTTGGCGAATGCTTCAGCGTAGGTGAGTTGGCCGGCCGGCTCGGTCTTGCCGGTCTCGGGATCGTAGGGCCCCAGCCCGTGGAATTTCTTCTGCCCGTCGAGCGCGGGTTGAAAGCCATGGCCCTTTTGCGTCAGAACGTGCAAGAGCACTGGGCGTGTTTCTGCTTTGAGAAACTTGAAGGTCTCCACCAGGACGGGCAGATTGTGGCCGTCGATGGGGCCAAAGTACTTCAGCCCAAACTCCTCGAAGAGCATCGAAGGCCAGAGCATGCTCTTGGCGGCTCCTTCAGCCCGTCTCGCCAGGGTCGCCGCGGTCTTGCCGCCTAACCGCTCCACGATGCGGGCCGCCGAATCGTGCAGATTTCGGTAGTGCTCGTTGATGGCGACGCGATGGAAGTAGCGGGCAATGGCGCCCACGTTGCGGTCGATCGACCACTCGTTGTCGTTGAGCACCACGATGATCCGCTGGGTTTGCGAAGCGATGTTGTTGAGCGCCTCAAATGAAATGCCGTTGGTAAAAGCCGCATCGCCGGCTACCGCGATTACATGCTCTTTGCCGCCGGCCAGATCGCGGGCCACGGCCATTCCCAGGGCAGCGGAGAGCGCCGTGCCGGCGTGGCCGGCTCCGAATGCGTCGTGCTCGCTCTCGGTGCGCAGCATGAAGCCGTTCAGTCCCCCCGGCTGGCGGATCGTCTCAAACCTGTCCAGCCGCCCGGTGAGAATCTTGTGTACATAGGCCTGGTGGCTGACGTCGAAGAGCAGCTTGTCCTCGGGAGTAGTAAAGACAGCGTGCATGGCCAGCGTAAGCTCCACCACTCCCAGGTTGGGGCCCAGGTGGCCGCCGGTCTTCGACAGCGTCTGAATCAGGAATTCGCGAATCTCCCCCGCCAGCTCTTCCATCTGCGCGTAGTTCAGGCGCTTCAGGTCGGCGGGCGAATGGATGGTCGCGAGCAGTGTTCCCATGCAGTTCCTTCCCCCAGAACAGGACTGGGCGTGCAAGCAAAAAAGCCCCTTGACGCCGGGGCCGTCGAAACCAGCTTAGACAACCGATAGTATACCAACGCGCCGGATTCCTCTGCTGAGCAACCAGTCGGCGCAGGGCCGTCAATCGGAACAAGTTCCATATCTGTCTTATCCTATTCAGGGGTTCCTTTAGCACCTTCTAGGAGAGAAAATGATCCGAGTCGGTCTGGTAGGTTTCGGCATGGCGGGGCGCGTCTTTCATGCGCCGCTCATCTCCTCCGTCGAGGGGCTGGAACTGGCCGCGGTGGTCGAGCGCAGCTCCAACAAGGCCGCCGAGCGCTATCCCGGCCTCACGACCTACCGCTCCCTCGATGCCATGCTGGCCGATCCGTCCCTTGATCTGTTCGTCGTTGCCACTCCCAGCGGAACTCACTTCCAGGTCGCCCGCCAGATTCTCGAAGCCGGCAGAAATGTGGTGGTCGATAAGCCGGTGGCCGTCGCCTCCTCCGAAGTTGCCCAATTGATGGAGCTGGCCGCGGCTCGCGGCGTGCTGCTCGTGCCATTCTTCAACCGCCGCTGGGACAGCGACTTCCAGACGATACGGGAGCTGTTGCGCGGCGGCTCTCTGGGACGCCTGGTGTACTTCGAGTCCCGCTTCGACCGCTGGCGCACCAATCCACCCTCCGACCGCCTCTGGAAGGAAGACCCGGCCCTCGGCGGCGGGGTTTTGCTCGATCTTGGAACTCATCTGGCCGACCAGGCGCTTGCGCTCTTCGGCAAGCCAGATGCGGTCGCCGGCGAGGTCCTTTGCGAGCGCAGTTGGGCGCGCGCCAGCGACGCCTTCACCCTCCGCCTCCGCTATCCAGACTTATCCGTCGTCCTGGGCGCCAACAGCCTCTCCTCGCCTCCGCGTCCACGCTTCCATCTGCGCGGCGACCAGGGCAACTACTGCAAGCTGGGCCTCGACCCGCAGGAGGCCGCGCTGAACAAGATCACTCGCATCGACGATCCAGACTGGGGCCAGGAAGCGCCTGCCGATTGGGGCACATTGAGCGTTGACGTGGACGGCGCCATCGTCACCCGGCCCGTCGCCCCCATCCCCGGCGACTACCGCCTCTACTATGCGGGCGTCCGCGACGCGCTGCTGGGCAAGGCTCCCGCTCCGGTGCCGGCCGTGGCCGCGTGGCGCGTGGCCCGCTTGCTGGAGTGGGCCGCGGAAAGCTCCGCAGAGCGCCGCGAGATTCCCTGCGACTGGAATCAGGAGCCGAAGTGGCAGAGTAGCGGCTAGGGGCGGTCCATCGCCTCCGGCGAAGCGTCGCTCACCTTCAAAGCGCGGGAGTCATTCGCCGGCTCCTTCTCCACCAGCGGCACCCAGAAGCGGAAGCTGGCGCCCTTGCCTGGAACGCTCGCGGCCTCAATGGCACCGCCGTGCGCGGCCAGAATGGCGCGCACGATGGCCAGGCCCATGCCCGATCCCTTGCCTTGAATTGCGCCCCGCTTGCCGCGGTAAAACTTCTCGAAGATCAGGGGCAAATCGAGGGCGTCGATGCCGGGGCCATTGTCCTCGACCGCGAACTCCAGCCGGTCGCCGGCTCTGCGGCTGCTCAGCGTAATGCGGCTGGTAGGCGAAGTGTACGTGGCGGCGTTTTCCAGAAGGTGGCGCAAGACCCGGCCCAGCAGGTGGGGATCGAACCAGGCGGGATCGTCCGGGCCTTCCACGTTGATCGTGACTCGGCGCGAGCCCAGAGCCTTGCGCGACTCTTCGACGGCCTGCTCGAGCAGCGCGCGGGGATGCTGCGGGACCAGATGAACCTTGACCACTTTGGCGTCGATCTCCGCCATCTCGACGGCGTCGCCGATCAGCAAATCCAGCCGCGAGGCCTCCTCGTCGACGATGGACGCGAGGTCCAGCCGGCCGGCTTCGTCCAGCCCCTCGGCCTGCAGCAGCGTAGTGGCGGCGGCGCGGATGGAGGTCAGGGGCGTACGCAGTTCGTGGGTCAGAGAGTCGATCAACGCTGTGCGCAGCCGTTCTCCTTCGCGCGCCGCCTCCATGCGCGCCGAGGCCTCAATGGCGATGGCGCGGGCCAGCACGACGGCCACCTGAGCGCTGACCGCCGTGGCCACCTGGCGCGAAAGCCGCGCCGGCCGCCAGCCCAAAGCTCCCACCGGCCGCATCCCCAGCATCAGCGCCGTAGTGAAGAAGCCGGCCTGCGGAATGATGGTGGGATTCGGGCCCTGGGTCATCACGCGCAAGGTTTCCTTCACGCTCTCCGGCAGGTCCGCCGTCGAGGCGTAGAACTCGTCGCGGTCGCAGACGTACAAAACCACCGCCTCCAGGGCGAAGATGCGATCGATGAGCCGGGGCAGATCGTGGATGAGCCCTACGGCGTCCTCGTGCAGCATCACTTCCTGGCTCAGCGCGTAAAGCCGCTCCACGTCTTCGCGCCGCTGTTCGGCCTGACGGGTCTGGCGCCGGGCGTGCTCCGCCACTCTGCCCACCACCAGGCAACAGGCCACAAACGAAAGCATCGCCACCCACTCTTGCGCGCCCGCCAGGCGGAAGGTGCCGACAGGCGCCAAGAAGAAGAAGTCGAAGGAGAGCGCGCAAAGTACCGCAACGTAGAGAGAGAGCCAAAGCCCGGCCTGCGTCGCGGACCACACCACAAGAACCAGGAAGACCATCCCCGCCGCAGTGGGGTTGGCGCCCATCCAGACCAGCAGAGCCGTAGTCAGCATCACCGTCAGCGTGCCCGCCAGCCAGCGAAGGGTCCTTCCCGCATACGATTGTGCGTCCATTTTCATCCCATCGGAATGATACCGGGCCAGCCCGGTGATGTAATCTTTTCTTGAAAGAAGGAAGCCATGCCGGGCAGAATTCTGGTTATCGACGACGAATCGCAGATCACGCGGGTGCTGCGCGCCGCGCTCTCCGCGCAGGGCTATGACGTGCGCACCGCCAACGATCCCGAGGAGGGTTTGCAGCTCTTTCGGGACTGGGCGCCGGACCTGGTTGTGACTGACCTCATGATGCCGGGCATCTCCGGCGTCGAGGTCACTCGCGCCATCCGCACCCGCTCCGCCACTCCCGTGCTGGTTCTCTCCGTTCGCGAACACGAGCGGTCGAAGGTCGAGGCCCTGGACGCCGGCGCCGACGACTACGTTACCAAGCCCTTCAGCATACAAGAGCTGCTGGCCCGCGTCCGCGCCCACCTGCGCCGCGCCCCGGAGCGCACCACGGCGGCCATTGAGGCCGGCGACTTCGTGATCGACTCTACCGCTCACACCATCGCCGTTCTGGGCAATCCCGTCCACCTTACCCCCAAGGAATTCGATCTGCTGCTCCACCTGGCCCGCCACGCCGGCAAGGTGATGACCCACCGCGCCCTGCTCACCACCGTTTGGGGAGCGCAGTCGGCCCACCAGCCGGAGTATCTGCGCGTCTTTGTCGGCCAGTTGCGCAAGAAGCTCGAGGCCGAAACCGGCAAGCAGTATATTCAGACCGAGCCCTGGGTCGGCTATCGCTTCATCCCCGAGGGCTGGAGCGGCAACGAGGAGTAGCGCGCCAGCACAGTTTGTATGACCCCCTCGACGATGCAAGATCAAGTTCTTCATGGGTTTCCAGGACAGTTCTTCCGCTTCTTCAATGCCCTTACGCCTTTTTTAGGAAACCTTTTCGATACTCAAACGAGGCGTGAACCAGAATCGTTCTTGTGCGGCGATTCAGGCTTGCTCGCAAACAGCCGCTCCGGGGTCCAAGCTGGACGGCATATTCCGCACTGAGCCTGGCCGGCGTCAAGCTGGCCGGAACTGTGAGACCCGCAATGCAAGATGTGGTGATGTTGCTGTTCACGGCAGTCTTCTTCGCCCTGGCGTTTCTCTACGTCATGGCCTGCCAGAAGTTGAGGTAACTCCATGCAAATTGACATCTACACGGTCGTTGCTTTGGTTCTGTCCGTCCTGTTGCTGGGTTACCTGACTCTCACCCTGCTTTTCCCGGAGAAGTTCTGACATGTCCGCCAACGGCTGGTTGCAGTTTGCCATCTACTCCCTGATCCTGCTTGCAACTGTTCGTCCCGTGGGGGTCTATCTGGCCCGGGTGCTGGAGGGGGAGCGCACCTGGCTGGATCCGGTGCTCCGTCCCGTCGAACGGCTCATCTACAGGCTCTCCGGCGTGAACGCCAAAGACGAGATGAACTGGCGCGAGTATGCCTTCGCGGTGCTGGGCTTCTCAGCCGTCACCATGTTGCTCACCTATGCCATCGAGCGTTTGCAGAGCTTCCTGCCTTGGAATCCGCAGGGCCTCGCCGCCGTCGGCCCCGACCTCGCCTGGAACACCGCCGCCAGCTTTACCACCAACACCAACTGGCAGTCGTATACGCCCGAGACCACCATGAGCTATCTGACCCAGATGGCCGGTCTGGCGACGCACAACTTCTGGTCGGCGGCGGTAGGGATTGTGGTTGCTGTGGTTTTGATCCGCGGCATCAAGCGAACGGCCTCCGGAACCATCGGCAACTTCTGGGTCGACATGACGCGCACACTGCTCTATATCCTGCTGCCTGCGTGTCTCATCTATGCGCTGCTGCTGATCGGCCAGGGTGTTCCGCAAAACCTCCACGCCTATACCACCGCGCATCCCCTCGAACAGCCCGCTCAGGTCCAGACCATCGGGCAAGGCCCCGTGGCATCGCAGGAAGCAATCAAGATGCTGGGCACCAACGGCGGCGGATTCTTCAATGCCAACAGCGCCCATCCTTTCGAGAACCCCACACCGTTTTCCAACTTCCTCCAGATCCTGTCGATCTTCATCATTCCGGCAGGGCTCACCTATACGCTGGGCCGCATGACTGGCTCTCCGGGCCACGGCTGGGCGGTGCTGGCCGCCATGTACGTGCTTTTTGCCGCCGGATTCACGACCGTCTACTGGGCCGAGTCGCATCCCCATCCGCTCATTCACGGCGCCTCGCAAACCGGCACAGCCACGGCTCCTGCCGGGAACATGGAGGGCAAGGAAGTCCGCAACGGCATCGCCGAAAGCTCCCTGTTCGCCACCATCACCACCGACGCCAGTTGCGGCGCAGTCAACACCATGCACGACTCGCTCACTCCGCTGGGCGGCATGGTGGTGCTCATCGACATCATGATGGGCGAGGTCGTCTTCGGCGGCGTCGGCTCGGGCTTGTACGGCATTCTGATCATGGTCGTGCTCTCGGTCTTCATCGCCGGACTCATGGTGGGCCGCACGCCTGAGTACCTGGGCAAGAAGATCGAAGCCTACGACGTGAAGATGTCCATGCTCTACGTGCTCATCTTCCCGCTCATCATCCTCTCGCTCACCGCCGCCTTCATCCTTTCGCCTACCATAGGGCTTTCCAGCTTGAACAACCAGGGGCCCCACGGACTCACCGAGATTCTTTACGCATACACCTCCGGGGCGGGCAACAACGGTTCGGCTTTTGCCGGACTGAACGCCAACACCTGGTGGTACAACGTGGCGCTGGGTTGGGACATGCTCGCCGGCCGGCTTCTCATGATGATCCCGGTGATTGCTCTGGCCGGCAACCTGGCTCAGAAGAAGAGCATTCCGCCCTCGGCCGGCACCTTCCAGGTAAACACCGCCCTGTTTGCCGCGCTGCTGGTGGGCGTGATCGTGATTCTGAGCGCGCTTACCTTCTTCCCGGCGCTGAGCCTGGGACCGATTCTGGAGCATCTGCTACTTCACGGCAATCCTGCACAGCTTTTCTAACCGATAACGCACAGGACAAGGCAAACGGACTGTCATGCTTGAAAAAAAGAGTCTCTGGAATACGGAAATCATCGGTCAGGCGCTTCTGGACTCGGTGCGCAAGCTCGATCCCCGCTGGATGGTCAAGAACCCGGTGATGTTTGTGGTCGAGGTGGGCAGCGTGCTGACCACGACGCTGCTCATCGACAACGTTGTCCACCATCGCCCCGGCTTCGGCTTCAACCTGCAGATCACCCTCTGGCTGTGGGTCACGGTGCTCTTCGCCAACTTTGCCGAGGCCATGGCCGAGGGCCGCGGCAAGGCTCAGGCCGACACGCTGCGCAAAGCCAAGGGCGAGACTATCGCCAAGCGCTACACTGCGGACGGCGGCCTTGAGGACGTCGCCAGCGGCCTGCTGCGCCTGGACGACATCATCTACGTTGCAGCCGGCGCCTACATCGCCGGCGACGGCGAGGTCATCGAGGGCGTGGCGTCAGTCGACGAGTCGGCCATCACTGGCGAGTCGGCGCCCGTAATCCGCGAGGCCGGCGGCGATCGCTCGGCCGTCACCGGCGGGACAAAGGTCTTGTCGGACTGGATCAAGGTCCGCATCACCTCCAACCCCGGCGAGACCTTCCTGGACCGCATGATCGCCCTGGTCGAGGGCGCTACACGGCAGAAGACTCCCAACGAGATCGCCCTCAGCATTCTGCTCTCCGGCCTGACCATCGTCTTCCTGCTTGCCGTGGTCACCTTGCAGCCCTTCGCCATCTACTCGAAGGCCCCGCAAGACGTCTTCGTTCTGGTCTCGCTGCTGGTGTGCCTCATTCCCACCACCATCGGCGGCCTGCTTTCGGCCATCGGCATCGCCGGCATGGACCGCCTCGTGCAGTACAACGTGCTGGCCATGAGCGGGCGCGCCGTCGAAGCCGCCGGCGACGTGAACACCCTGCTCCTCGACAAGACCGGCACCATCACCCTGGGCAACCGTCAGGCAACCGAGTTCTTCCCCGCCCCCGACGTCAGCCAGGAGCGCATGGCCAACGCCGCGCAACTTGCCTCGCTCTCCGACGAAACCCCCGAAGGCCGGTCCATTGTCGTCCTGGCCAAAGAGAAGTACAACCTGCGCGGCCGCGACCTGGCCGGCATTCATGCCGAGTTCGTTCCCTTCACCGCCCAGACCCGCATGAGCGGGGTCAACCTGCCCGGCACGCGCATCCGCAAAGGCTCAGTGGACGCCATCGCCCGCTTCCTTGAGGAGCAGGGATCGCAGTTGCCCCAGAAGGTCCGCGAACAAGTGGAAGAGATAGCCCGCGCCGGCGGCACTCCGCTAGTGGTGGCGGAAAATGCTGCCGCGCTGGGCGTCATCTACCTCAAGGACATCGTCAAGGGCGGCCTCAAGGAGCGTCTCGCCCGCTTGCGCGCCATGGGCATCCGCACCATCATGATCACCGGCGACAACCCGCTGACCGCTGCCGTGATTGCCCGCGAGGCCGGCGTGGACGACTTTTTGGCCGAGGCCAAGCCCAAGGACAAGATGGACCTGATCAAGCGCGAGCAGGGCAAGGGCAAGCTGGTGGCCATGACCGGCGACGGTACCAACGACGCTCCCGCCCTGGCCCAGGCCGATGTGGGCGTGGCCATGAACTCCGGCACTCAGGCCGCGAAGGAAGCCGGCAACATGGTCGATCTGGACTCCAACCCCACCAAGCTCATCGAGATCGTGGAGATCGGCAAACAGCTGCTGATGACACGCGGCGCGCTGACCACCTTCTCCATCGCCAACGACGTGGCCAAGTACTTCGCTATCATCCCCGCCATGTTCGCCGGCGTCTTTCCGGTGCTGGGCGCGCTCAACATCATGTTCCTGCACTCGCGTGAATCTGCCATTCTCTCTGCAGTCATCTTCAACGCGGTCATCATCGTGGCT
>Ga0181539_1003648_pt1 | contig 13863 bp, 8 predicted proteins | sample PEATcosm2014_Bin_46_FD_119767 | JGI IMG/M metagenome (GOLD analysis project Ga0181539, IMG submission 119767) | Peatland microbial communities from MTU Mesocosm Facility, Houghton, MI, USA - PEATcosm2014_Bin23_60_metaG | ecosystem: Environmental > Terrestrial > Soil > Wetlands > Peat | place... | reverse complement strand
CGCCTTTCGATGATCGCGTCCTGGGGGACGGCCTTTTGGAACTGCGAGTCGGTGACGATGATCTCGCGCGCGTCCACGTGAACGGCGTCGATGCCCCGTTCGCGGAAGGCCGCGGCGACGATGCGACTGGAGAGGCGCTCGCCATAGCTGACGATCAGGTCGGAGATGCGCGGGGTGAGTTCGAGAATCGCCGCCAGTCCGCGCAGGATTTCGTCAAGCGAATCGAACTTCTCATCGATGAAGGCGATCAGATCGGTGGCTGCGGAGGTCTTCTTGACGAGCTCGGCGGCGGTGTCGCGATGGCGCGAGCGGAGGCGCGAACTGATGGCCAGGGCGCCAACGCGGTCGCCCTGGGCGGCGGCGGAGGCGGCGCGCAGCAACTGGTCGGTCACCTTGGCCATGGCGCTGACCACGACCACGGGCTGCTTGCCCAGGGCCGCGCGCCCCGCCACGATGGCCGCGGTGCGACCGATGGCGGCCGCATCCTCGACCGACGTGCCGCCAAATTTCATCACCACCAGGTTCATGCGAATCTTCCCACAGTCTAGCTAAGCCACCGGCGCGAGCTTGCCCAGGCTCGCCAGCAGTTCGGCGTTGAGGATGGTCGCTCCGGCCGCGCCGCGAATCGTGTTGTGCGAGAGCACGGTGAACTTCCAGTCGAGCAGGCCGCAGGGGCGCAACCGGCCCACCGTGACCGCCATTCCATTGCCGCGATTGCGGTCCAGACGGGGCTGGGGGCGATCCTCCTGCGGCGCCCATTGGACGGGCTGTTCGGGAGCGGTGGGCAGGCCCTGCCCGGCCAGGGGACGGAACTCCGCCCAGGCGGCCAGAATCTCTTCGCGCGTGGCCGGCCGGCCCAGCTTGTTGCCCAGCTTGATCGAGGCGCTCAGGGTGTGGCCGTCCACCACCGGGACGCGGTTGCAACTGGCGCTGATGCGCGCGGCCAGAGGGATAACGGAACTGCCTTCGAGCCGGCCCAGCAGCTTGAGGGTCTCGGCCTCCATCTTCTCCTCTTCGTTGCCGATATACGGCACCACATTGTCCAGAATGTCCATCGACGCCACGCCGGGATAGCCCGCGCCACTGACGGCCTGCATGGTGGTGGCGAAGATCTGCTCGATGCCGAAGCGCTCCTCGATGGGCTTGAGGGCCAGCACCAGGCCCATGGCCGTGCAGTTGGAGTTGGTGACCATGTAGCCGCCCGACTCCCGCCGCCAGGACTGCTCCTCAATCAGGCGCAGGTGCCCGGCATTCACCTCGGGAATAACCAGAGGCACGTTGGGAGCCATGCGGAAGGCGCTGGAGTTCGAGACCACGGCGCAGCCGGCGCCAGCAAAGCGGGGCTCGAGCTCGCGGGCAATGGCGGCGTCCACCGAGGCGAAGATCGTCTTTGGCGCGCCTTCGGGCTCCGCCGGGGCCACGGTCATCCTGGCGATGCGCTCGGGCAGTGGAGTATCCAGGCGCCACTTCGCGGCCTCGCCGTAAGGCTTGCCGCTGGAGCGGTCGCTGGCCGCCAGCCAGACGATCTCGAACCACGGATGGTTCTCCAGAAGCTGGATGTAGCGTTGGCCGACCATTCCGGTCGCGCCCAGGATTCCGATTGGGTATTTGCTGTTCATGGCCGTAGAAACTCCAGTGTACAGGAGGATGGGTGCGGCGCAGCAAACTCCCCGCGGGCGGGCGGCGGGTGAATTCCGCATGCCCGGCCACTCACCCGCAACCCCACGGCAACTTCCCAGGCCGCTGCCGCCGCGGAAGCTGAATCGAATGCGCAGAGCATTCAAACTGCGTCGACCGGCGCGGTCTTAAGCAAACTGGGAAATCGATTCAACTCGTCCATCGAAGGGAAGACCGGCGAAGATCTGGTTCTCAATCCACCATTGGCCGGCCATCGGCGCTCAAACTAAATGACTGGCCTGGGCCGAGCATCAGCGGCGCCCGAAAGCGTCCGTTTCATACCGCCGTCAGGCGACTTTGCCGCAACCTGCTGCGCCACCTTGCGGGCATACTCCTGACCGGCGCGCTGCCACGAGAAGGTGCGCTGAATGTGCGCGACCCCCTCGGCCAGCATCCGATAGTACAGCTCAGGCTCTCGCCGATAAACGCGGATGCCGTCCTCGACGGCGATTCGCAACTCAGTTGCCATCTCCCGAAAGACCGCGAAAGACCGTCGCTGGCCGACTCTTGAAGGAGAGCCGCCTTTCTTGTCGTATTGAGCATCGTTGATGGCTTGCCAGTCTCGGCAAGCGCTTGCCATGCCGTCTCTTTCGCGAAACAGAATCCCTGTGGGATGGGCAGACAGCCCGTGACATCGATCGGCGCGAACCTGAACGGCCCGGCTGAATGCCGAAGTCGCACGCAGCGGAACGATCTGCTCCAGGTTCCCTCCGGTCGCGCGGCCAATCCCCACACATCCGCCAGCGAGGTAGAACTCGTTTGCCATCCCGAACGGCTCGTACAGCGACGGCATGAGGCCATAAGCAGCTCCTTGTAGAGTTACCGTGAACCCAGCCGCCCAGATGAACGGAAACACGATGACATCCTGGGGGAAGTCCGCGGCGAGCGTCTTGAGGAACTCCAGACCAGGCAGCCCTTCGTCCCCAGGAATCGGAAAGAAGAGAAACTGAGCGCAGTCGGGCTTGTCGTGGTGCTCCGCCAGGTAGTTCTCTACAGCCGCGGCGGCCACGTCATAGCCCTTCTGACGGGGGTCGTCGCGACCCGCCATAACCAACCATGGAGATTCATCACGGCGGAACTTGCTCTTATTGCCCCATACAGGCTCGTTCTCGGTCTCCGTGTGGGCGTCGAGAGCGCTCAAGGCCTTCTCCCGATTGCCGGACTTCCACCTCTGAAGCGGGCCGAAGTCTCCTATAGCCGCGCCCCGCAGATCGGCATCGGCAAGAGCGAGGGCCTTGAAGGGACCGTTATCGACTCCGAAGACAGGGCTGCGGCTCAGGTCAGCCTGCAGGTGCGGGGCCATAACCTCGCGCTGAACCAGGTCCTGGGTAAAGTCCAAGGCGAACTGATCTGAAACGGTGAAAGCGGGCTGCTCGATGATCGAGAGCGCGCGCTGCAGAATCGTGCCTCCGGAGCAGCGAGTGGGATCAATCCCTACACGGGATAAGTCACCGGTTGAGGCGAACTCATCGTAGCTGTTGTGGAGTGTGAGATGGCATCTGCCTGGAATCATCCACTGGCTTGAAAATGCCAGCAGCGCCGTCGCGGCTTCCCAATCCTGTGCGATCAGATTCCACTCGACCGATGTTGCCTTGACATTCCGGTGCCTCGCGATGACTGGAAGCGCTTCCGCGGCAGCAGCCCCAAAGAGCAGGGAATCGCGAAGGAGAGCTTCCTTCGATACGTCATAGGGATGCCGTATCCCGGCAAAGATGGGGCCGTGTAATCCCGTGCGGTAGTCTATCTTGAGGAAGTACCATGAGCAGCCTGCGTGGTAGTGCAAGACAGGGATCTTGATCAAGTCGGACTCGTATGGCAACTCAAGAACCTCAACCTCCTGCATCTGGAGTGCGGCGATCTTGGCTGAGTTCAAATGAAGCGGCGTGACCACGACCGTAGGCAAATGTGCTGCGGCTTCGGTCGCACTCGGCAACTGGCCCATCACGGCGGCAATGCCGCCGGCGGGGAACCAAGGGCTTTCATAAGCGATGAAAGCTATTATCCTGTCCATAGTTCTCCTCTCCTTCGAACCATAAGATGACTCCCAAGAAACTACTACGCTATCGCCCTCCAGTCAAGCATAACTCCATCGGCGCCGGCGCGGCGTAGGCAATGGGGCGCTCGCCAGGGAAGATCTCCGCCAATCCCTCGATCCCCATGCGCGAGCAAAGCGGAAAGAACCCGCTTGAAAGCTTCGCGATGTTTGCCTCCTGAACGGAAACTGTCCGCCTTCATAGCGCCGGCGAGTTATCGCCCAGCAGCGCCTCGCGCACGATCTTGATGGGCGGAAATCCCTGGCGCAGGAAGTTATTGTGAAACTCCTCCAGCGAGAAAGCCGCGCCCTGCTTCTTCTTCATATCCTCGCGCAGCTTCATGATCTCCAGCTTGCCCAGCGTGTAATAAAGATAAGTCGGATCGCTGGTTCCGCGCTTGGTTTCCACCACCGCCGTCTCCTTCGACTGGTAGCCCTCCTTCTGAAAGAACGCGACCGCATCATCGAAGCTCATCTTGCCGCAGTGCATCTCGATGCCCACGATGAAGCGCGCATTCCTCAGCAGCGCATCCTGCAATTGACCTAGCCGCAGGAACTTGGATTCGCGCTCATCCTTCGCTCCCGCTCCCGGCTGCCCATACCCTTCGTCGAGCATCATCTGTTCGCAGTAGTGCGCCCATCCCTCGATGTCGGTGTTCGCGCCCAGCAGCTTGCGCACCCGGCTGGGCGCCTGCGGCAGCCAAAGAAACTGAATGTAATGCCCCGGATAAGCCTCGTGAAGCGCCGTCGAAATCACCGTGCCCACATTGAAGGAATGCATGTAGCCCTCGACTTCGTCGGGCTTCATCGACGGGTCGGGCAGAGTTACATTGAAGTAAGCCTCCGTCGCATGATTCTCGAACGGACCCGGCGTATCCATGCTGGCAAACGTCGTGGCCCGCATGAAGGGCGGCGTCTCTTCCACGATCGGCCTGACATCGGAAGGAATTGTAACAATGCGATTGGCGCGAATAAAGCTCACCAGCCCATCGAAGGTAGCTCGGAAAGCATCCAGCAACCGATCCGGCGCGGGATGATTCTCGCCTAACTCCTTAAGCACCGCACTCGCGTCCTTCGCTGGCTCTAACTCCTTCGCGACTTCTCTGAAGTGCGCCTGGTTCTTGCGCAGGTCAGCCCAGCCGATCTCCAGCAGCTTATCCAGCGGCAAATCGACCATCTCGTCGTACTGAAGCTTCTTCCAGAAGGTCTCCGCGCCGATACGAAAGTCTCCGTTCGACCTTGCCAGCAGGTCCGTCTTGAGCCAATCCAGATAGCTCTTCAGGGCCGCAATCACCGCCGCATTCGTCTGTGCAAACTCCGCCTTCAGCGCCGCGTCCTGCGCATCGGCAAAGGCCGCCGGCACATCCTGCTCAAAAAAGCCGACGATCCCCGGCAACTGCTCTATAGCAATCTCGGTATAGACGCGCGGTGGATTCTTCAGGTTAGCGCGCGCAACCGCCAGCAGCGAAGGCATCTGCTTCTCCCGCGCAATGAGCGACCGCAACCGCTCATCCGGCGAAGCGAACTTGCGCTCCATCAGTGTGAACGCCCCGTTGGCGCAGGTGCTTGAGTAGTTATCCGCATTCTTCTCCCACGGCCGTATTGTCTCCAGCGTCAGCAGCCTGGAGCGAATGTTGGCAAGCACAATCTCCCGGTCGCTCCGCGGAACGAAATCCGCCGCGCCATCGTCTGCGTGAATCGCCGAAATCCGCTTCTCAAAGCTCTTCAACGAGCGAATTTCCGGTGCAATGCTCTTCCGCGAGTAATCCTCAAGCTGAGTGTCATATTGGTGATAGCCAGCCTGCGTTCCTACCGTCGGCTGATAGCGCAAGTAAACCTGGTCAAGATAATCGTTCGAGAGCTTCTCGAACTGCTGCTTCCAGGTCTCGCTCGTTGAGCGCGCAGTTATAGCAGAAGACATACAAACTCCCATCGCAAGCAAGGTAACGGCATTCTTCATTCTTCCCCCTATTATCGGAACCTTCTACTCATCCGCTCGCCGGCGCCGGCGCCAGTTTGCCAAGCACTTCGTGAATCTCAAGCAGCACTTCGTCGGACCGCGTTGCAAGCAAAGGATACTTCAACAGCCCCTGCGGCGTGAATTGCGCGCCCCGCTTGGCGTTGCGCGCCACCAATCGCATCAGATGCGCCGGATCGATGGGCGCATTCTCCATGAAGCGTATCTGCAGTTCGCCGCGCTTGCGATCGATCTGCGCAATACCCATCCGCTCGCATTCCAGGCGCACCATCGCCGCCTCCAGCAGATAAACGGTCGCGTCCGGTGGCGCCCCATACCGGTCTTCCATCTCCGCGCGCACCTCGGCCACGGCCGCTTCGCTCGCCGCCCCGGCAATCTTCTTGTAGAGCCGCAGCCGCTGGTTCTCTTCCGGAACATAACTCTCGTCGATGCGCAGCGCGATCCCCAGGTTTAGCTGCGTCGCCGGCCGCTCCTCGCTGATTTCGCCCTTCAGCTCCTTCACCGCGGCCTCCAGCATCGACGTGTATAACTCAAAGCCCACCGCCTCGATGTGTCCGCTCTGCTCGCCGCCCAGCATGTTACCCGCGCCGCGCAACTCCAGGTCCAGCGCGGCAATCTTGAATCCCGCGCCCAGGTCGCTGAACTCCTTCAGCGCCGCCAGCCTTCTGCGCGCAATCTCCGTTAGCTCATTCTCCGGGGGAATAAGTAAGTACGCATAGGCCCTCCGGTTCGACCTGCCCACGCGTCCACGCAACTGGTATAACTCGGCCAGCCCATGCCGGTCCGCGCGGTTGATGAGCATGGTATTCGCCAGCGGAATATCCAGTCCATTCTCGATGATCGTCGTCGCCACCAGCACGTCGTACTCATGGCGCATGAAGGCCAGCATAACTCTTTCCAGCTCCGTTTCGCTCATCTGCCCGTGGCCCACCGCGACGCGCGCCGCCGGGACCAACTCCTGAATGCGCGCGGCAATCTCGTAAATCGACTCCACGCGATTGTGAACGAAATACACTTGTCCTCCGCGCTCCAGTTCCACCTCCACGGCCGAGCGCACAATCTTCTCATCGAACTTGGCCACCACGGTCTGAATCGCCATGCGGTCCTTGGGCGGCGTCTCGATCACGCTCATGTCACGCAGTCCCACCAGCGACATATGCAGCGTGCGCGGAATCGGCGTGGCGCTCATGGCCAGCACATCGATCTCCTTGCGCATCTGCTTCAGCCGTTCCTTGTGGCGCACGCCGAATCGCTGCTCCTCATCCACCACCAGCAGACCCAGATCCTGAAACTTTATGTCCTTCGAGAGCAGCCGGTGCGTCCCGATCAGTATGTCCACCTTGCCCGTCTCGACGCGCTCGACTATATCCTTCTGTTCCTTTGCCGTGCGGAAGCGCGAGATCATCTCCACGTTGATGGGAAACTGCGCAAACCTCGTCTTGAAGGTCTCGAAATGTTGAAAGCTCAGAATCGTTGTCGGCGTCAGCACAGCCACCTGCTTGCCGTCCTGCACGGCCTTGAACGCCGCCCGCATGGCCACTTCGGTTTTTCCATAACCCACGTCGCCGCACAGCAGCCGGTCCATCGGCGTCGGCGATTCCATATCGTACTTGATGGCCCGGATCGCGGATAACTGATCTTCCGTTTCGCTGTAGTCGAAAGACTCCTCAAACTCTCGCTGAAACTCGTTGTCCTTTGAGAAAGCCGTCCCCTCGGCCGCGGTCCGCTCGGCATATAACTTCAGCAACTCGCCGGCCATGTCCTGCATGGCCTTGCGCACCCGCGCCTTGGTCTTGGTCCACTGCTGCGAGCCCAGCCTGTTCAGCACCGGCGCCGGCCCCGCGTCCGTCGAGCGGTATTTCTGAATCAGATCCAGCCGGGTTAGCGGAACATATAACTTGGCGGCCTCGGCAAACTCCAGGATCATGAACTCGACGGAAAGCCCGTCCTGCACGATCTCCTTCAGGCCCCGATACTGCGCAATCCCGTGCTCTACGTGAACCACGTAATCGTCGATTCCCAGGTCGCGAAAATCGGAAACAAACGCCGCCGTCTTCGATCGCTTGGGCTCAGGCCGCGCCGCCACATCCGCATCGTCGTTTAGGTCGTTGGCCCCAAAGACAATGAGATTCGAATCCAGAAAGCTCACGCCGGCCGGAATCTGCGTCCGCACAATCACCGGCACGCGCAAATCCCCGGCCAGATAACTCCCCTCATCCAGCGCAGTCTCGCCGGGATGCGGATTCCGGCTGCCCAGCCTGTAAGGAATCCGATACTCGCGCAACATGGTTGCCAGCCGCTCCACATCGCCCTGGTGCGGCACCGCCAACACAATCCGCGCCTCCGCTTCCATCAGACTCTTCAGTTGCTCGGTCAGCGCCGGAATCGACCCATGAAAGCGCAGGGTGGGCCGCGTATTCAGCTCGATCTCGCCCAGCGTGTTGTCCTCGTCCAACACATCCACCGCGCCTAACTGATCCAGGTCCAGACCCATGTGCGCGTCAAGCTGCGCCTGTAACACCTCCGGCCGCAGATAGATATCCTCGGGCCGGATCAGCGACCCGATTCCCGAACGCTCATGCCGCTGTTCCACCTTGTTCCACCAGCGATCGATCTGGTTGCGCACCATCGCCGGCTCTTCGATGAACAGAGCGCACTTAGGCAGCAGAGTTAGCAGCGACTTATCCGCCCCGGCCACCGTGCTGAAAAACTCCCACCCCGGAAAGACGCTCACCTCGCCGGCAGCCGCCAGGCCGGCGGCCATCTCCTCGCCTTCCTCCGCGACTTCCACCCGCTGCCGGCTCAACCGCCCATGGACCGCGGCCAGCAGCCGCTCCGTCACCGGCGTCTCGGTCAGCGGCAGCAACTGCGCTTCATCCAGCCCGCTCTGCGACCGCTGCGTCTCGGGATCGAACTTGCGAATGGTCTCAATCTCGTCGCCGAAGAACTCGATGCGCACCGGCCGGTCGGCCTCCGGCGAATACATATCCAGAATCCCGCCCCTCCGTGTGAACTGCCCCGGCATCTCCACCAGGTCCATCTTCGTGTAGCCCACCGCGGCCAGATGCTCGGTCAGCACCTCCACGTCCACCTCTTCGCCGCGCTTCAGCGTCACTGCAAGCCCGGCATAGTAGCCGCGGTCGAAGAGCCGCAGCGCCGCCGACTCCACCGGCGCAATCAAGATGGAAACCGCCCCGGTGGCCAGCTTCCACAGCGCAGCCGCCCGCTGCTCCTGCACGTCGGGATGAGGAGACAGGTTTTCGAAAGGAAGCACATCGTGGGCCGGAAAACGCACCACTTGCGCGGGGTCCACCGCGCCGGTCAGTTCGCATCCGGCTCGCAGCATCGGCTCCAGCGCCTCGGCCGCCTTGTTGTCGGCCACCACCACAATCACCGGCTGCCGCGCCGCGCGCGCCATCAGCGGCAGATAGATGGACCGCGCCGTCGCCGTCAGCCCCGACACACGTCTCCGCCCCGCACCCAGGCTCAGATGCCTTCGTACGCGCTCAAACCCCGAAGAGTGCTCCAGCTCCGCAAAGACCTCGCGGACAAACGGGAGAATCACGTGTTTACAGTCCCGGACTGATTGTAATGCTAGCGATGAACGATCGTTTGGCTAGTCCTTAACGATGTAGGCCCCCGGTGGAACAGGTTTGTAACCCCGCGTAACCTCTCCCTCTTCTCGCCGCCTTTCCCTTCCGTCCCCAAGATCCAACACCTACAAATGAAAGCACCGCTTTGACTTCGCCCGCATCCGCCGCGATTTAACCCCCGCTCAACGGCTAGGTAACAGGCATAGCGTTGCGGACAACCCGCAACCGCGTCTCTACTCGAATCGATGCAGGGGTCAGATCGCCGGGAGCCGGCCAGCCATAACCGCCGTCTCCCGAAATGCCCGCTAACAGCGATGATGGTTTCTGCCGTCGATGCGGAGGAAATTAGCCGATGAAACGACTGAGCCTCATTGTTGCGGTATTCGCGCTCGCGGGGATCCTGGGTGGTTGCGGAGGGTCTGCCGGCAGTGGCAACCAGTCCGTGCAGCCGCCCCCGGCAGCGCTCAGCTATGGCGACCTTCTTTCGAGTACAGCGCCAGCGACGCCTGCCTACGATGGCGGCTTTGCCATGCCCGCCAGTGCCGCCGCGCCCACTGATACATTTGAGGGCCGCTTGGAACTGGCCAACCCAGCCAGCAACGGCAGCGTAGAAGTCATTACAGATACTTATGGCGCCTTTTACGGAAGCGATTCGCCCTGGGAGCATCTGGCCGCTTTCAGCTTCGAATTCGTGCAGGATGGCAGTTACCTCATCCCGGCGCAGCAGGGTTTGGTCTACACAGGCAGCCAAGCATGGAATTACATCGTCGGTCCTGGGCGGGCATGGACCGAGAGCGACGATTCAGGCTACACTCGCGCCTCATTCCCATTCGCGCTCGTCAACCGGAACGATAACTGCACCCACAACGGGGAGATGACCTTCCTGTTCAGCAACAGCAAATCTCCCAATATCTCCAATGTGCGTTACCAGATTACGCAGGAAACGTGCGGGTACATGAGATTCAACCTGTGGGGAAAGATCGCGGCCACCTACACACCTTATTCTGTTGCCAACGACGCGACGATCAAAAGCAATAACGAAGCCGAGGTCGCCAATCGCCTGCCGGTCAAACCACTTAGCGCGCTGACCACTGACTTCCCGAATTCCGGAGTTGTGCCGGCCAATATGATTAGCGCCTACCAATCGCAACAGTACATCATCACCTATGGACTGTTCATCAACGGCGTCATTTACACGAGTGGATGCCCCACGCGCTACGGAGAGTACGCTTACTGCAATGAAATGCGCCTGCCTACATTTTCCGTCACCAAGTCCATGTTGAACGGTGTCGCCATGATGCGGCTGGGCCAGCTCTACGGCCCTGGCGTTTACAGCCAGCTTATTCGCAACTACGTTCCGCAATACACCGCCGGCGGCAACTGGAGCAATGTGACATTCGACGACACCATTAATCTGGCGACGGGGAATTACCTGAGCGCGGTTTCCATGTCAGATGAAAACACCCCTCAGGCAATCGCTTTCATTGATGCGGAAGATTATGCGACCAAGATCAACGATGCCTTCACTGCCTTCCCGAGCCAAGCCCCTCCCGGAACGGTGTTTGTTTATCATAGCACCGACCAATTCATTGCGAACCAGGCCATGAACGCCTACCTGCAACAGCAACAGGGAAGCGGCGCCGATATCTTCAACATGGCTCGCCAGGACGTCTTTGCGCCCATCCACATCAGCCAGGGCTTCGACACGCTCCGCACCGATAACAGCGCAACTGGAAAGTCGCTGGGATACTCCGGCCTGTTCGTCATTCAGGATGACATCGCCAAGATCGACAAGTTGCTGAATAACGACGGTGGCAAGATCGGCGGCAAACAAATACTGGACCCTGTCCGTTTGCAGGAGACACTGCAAAGAACCGGCGCGCCCTTTGGCATACCCGAATCCACCACTGGCCCGCCTGTGGATATGTATTTCAATGGATTTCATGCCGACCAGATGACCTACTCGTGCAGCTTCTGGGTGCCGAACATGGCTGGCTCCGGCGGCATCATCGTCGCGCTCTTTCCCAACGGCTCGACTTTTTACCTTGTTAGTGACAATAACGAATGGGATTGGACCCATGCGCTCAGCGAATCGAACAAGCTAGTGCCGATGTGCTAGCGCCAATGTATTCCACCTCACCCTGACATTGTCCCTCCGAGAGGGCAATCGCAGCTTCCGGCAGCCGGACACCATCCCTTGCGCACTCTGCGAATGGCGGGATGCGCCGAGCTTTCCCTCAATCTGCCACACGCCTGCGAATATCCTTCAGCAGCACCAGCAGATGGAGCGGGTCCGCCGGCGAGGCGGCAAAGTCGAACTGCTCATAGTAGCGCCGCGCCTGTTCGTCTTTCGCGTGAACGGCAAGCGCCCGGATGCCGGCGATGTCGGCGGCTTGCACAGTTCGCAGTACGGCATCCCGCAGCAGCGCGCGGCCCACGCCCCTCTTCTGCCAATCCTTATGAACAGCTAAGCGGGCCAGCAGCATGATCGGCACCGGGTGCCGGGCAAGACCCTTCTGCAACCGCTCCGGAGCATCGCAATACTCGATCTGCCCGACAGCCAGGCTGTAATACCCGATCACAACTCCGCCGACTAGGCCAATGTAAGTCTGAGCCGCGCCGGCGCCCTGGTTCTGCAGCGCATGCTTGCGCAGCCAGCCATTCAACGCCTCCTGTCCGCAGTCGAAGGCGTCGATCGGATGGTCGCGCCGGAGTTTCTCAATCGATCGAGTCTCGTCCATTCTGTCAAATCCCCGTTCGATTCTGTCTAGTTGAGGGATTCACTTCTCAATCGATTAAAGGTCCGTCACCGCGCCCTACCGGAGTCGAAGAAGCCTGGCTCATTGAGGAGCGCCTGCAGGCGAGGCAGTGGGCGCGGGGGAGCATCGAGAGCGGCCTGAAAGGCGGCCCACTTCTCCGCATCCAGGCCGAAGATCCGGCGATCCGCCAAAGTCTCCTCTGCGCGGGACAGAGCGCTCTCCATGACAAAATCACTCATCGACCGGTGAACGGCGGATGCGGCGGCCTGCAGCTTGGCCTTTGCCGAGGGCGAAACCCGCACGTCCAGTTTTTCCGTTCGCCGTTCGGCCAGGATGGATTGAGTGGCCATAAGAACCCTCCCTGGTTCCAGGATCATGATGATCGATTGTCTATACAATGTCAAGACGCGAGGCCGTTCCGGGCCGCAATCCAAAGGGACGCGCGCCAAACGCCTCTCTTTCGCCGGCCCTGATCGCCCGCCAAGCGAGCCAGTTGCCGTTTGTCCGGCCGCGGCGCGATACAATCCTCTCAGAAATGTACACAAAACTCGCCTTTCTCTTTCCGGGGCAGGGTTCGCAAGCCGTCGGCATGGGCCGCGAGCTCGCGGATCGTTTTCCCGTCGCCGCCCAGACCTTTGCCGAAGCCGATGAAGCCCTTGGCTGCCCGCTCTCGAAGCTCATCTTCGAGGGTCCGGAAGAGGAGCTCCGGCTGACCGAAAACACCCAGCCGGCCATTCTCGCCGTCAGCGTGGCCGCCTGGCGCGTGCTGGCCGCGCACGGAGTCGAGCCAGCCCTTGCCGCCGGTCACTCGCTGGGCGAGTGGTCGGCCCACGTGGCCGCCGGAACGCTGAGCTTTGCCGATGCCCTGCGCGCCGTCAAGGCTCGCGGCCGGGCGATGCAGTTGGCCGTTCCTGCCGGGCAGGGCGCCATGGCGGCCGTGCTGGCCCTGGACGCGGCCCTGGTGGCCGAAGCCTGCCGCGAAGCCGAGGCCGAAACCGGCCTGACAGTGGCCGCCGCCAACCTCAACTCCCCCGCCCAGACGGTGATCTCCGGAGCGGCAGCGGCGGTCGAAAAGGCCTCGGCGCTGTGCAAGGCCAAAGGCGCCCGCCGCGCCGTCCCGCTGCCGGTGAGCGCGCCCTTCCACTGCGCCCTGATGTGGCCCGCGCAGGAGGAGGTGACCCGCGTCCTTTCAACCCTCAAGCTCGCCGATCCCCGCATCCCTGTGGCCGCCAACGTCACCGGCGGCCTGGTCACCACCGCAGAGGCCGCCCGCGACGCCCTCATTCGCCAAGTCACGAGCGCCGTCCGCTGGGTGGATTGCATGCAGTCGCTGGTGGGCGCGGGGGCGGAGCTGTTCGTTGAAGTTGGTCCCGGCAAAGTCCTCTGCGGGCTGCTTCGCCAGATTGACCCAGCGCAGGAATCCCTCAACGTCGAAGACGCGGCCAGCCTGGAAGCGACGCTTGCGGCCCTGGCCGCCCAGCACTCCGGCGCATAAGCCAAAGTCTGCCCCATCAAGCCCAAGAGCTCCATCTCCTGCGCCGATTCGCGCAGAGAATGGAGCCCATCAAGAAGCCACTTCGCCAGTTTGCCAAGCCGCTTCGCCCCCGAAGTGGGACGCCAACTGCCAGCACGCCGATCTGCCGGGCCGCTGCCTTTTACGGCCCCAGATACAGCCCTACCCCATCCGGCGCAAAGCTCAGCGTGTGCGTCTTGGGGTCGTAGGTCAGGTTCAGCGGCTTGCTCTTGCGCCCGTTGATCAGCACCGCCATCAGCAGCACATTGCCGTACATGCGCGCCGCCGCCATCTGGTGACTCTGGATCGCT
>Ga0181539_1003643_pt1 | contig 13884 bp, 11 predicted proteins | sample PEATcosm2014_Bin_46_FD_119767 | JGI IMG/M metagenome (GOLD analysis project Ga0181539, IMG submission 119767) | Peatland microbial communities from MTU Mesocosm Facility, Houghton, MI, USA - PEATcosm2014_Bin23_60_metaG | ecosystem: Environmental > Terrestrial > Soil > Wetlands > Peat | place... | reverse complement strand
TCTACGACTTTATCGGCGACCGACTGGGAATCCCAGGGCCCAAAATCCCAGACCTCGCAAACCTCGTCAGGCCCGCCCCCGCTTGAGCCAACCCAAGCCTGCCCGGGAATTTGCCCCGGTTACTTCGCAGTTTTATCCTGAGTGGCGCGCCAATCATTTCAATTCGTTATGTCGGTGACTGCCGTCGTAGCGATGCGCCTGGAGCGCTGCCCGCGTGAGGTGGCGCATAGCCGGGCGAGCCGCTCATTGCGCGTTGCGCAGGTCGGGATCGACCTCGAACACGGCGATGCCGCGCCCGCACAAGGATCCCAGATAGGCGCGCGCGCCATCGGACGAGAAGTCGATGCTCGCCACATTGGCGAGAACGCGGCCGCCGACCTTGTAGAAGTGTTCCCGGTTCATCTTCCCGGCGGCCAGCGCGGTTTCCACCCACTGCACATGGGCGTCGTCGCAGTCTTCGAGGACGAGCCGGGGCCGCCCCGCGGGCGAGATCCGATACACGCGGTTCGAAACGACGCAGGTGAGCCAGAGGCTCCCCGCTCGGTCAAACCGGCAGCCGTCGGGGAAGTCGCCGGAGCCGAACCGGCAGAACGCCTCCTTGCGCGAGAGATCGCCTTTTGCCGACAATCGGAAACGGGTGACGCTGCGCCCAAAGGTTTCGCTGACATACAGATCCTCGCCGGACGGCCCGATGCGGCATTCGTTGGCGAAACAGATATTGTCCGCGACGATGCGGGCGCCGAGGTCGTCCTGGACGATGATCAGTCCGTTGGCGACCTTGGGCGAATACGCGCTGAAGCGGGGCCGCGAGACCGTGCTGACCGTAATCCAGATACGCCCGCGCTCGTCCCGCATGACGAAATTGGCGGCGGCGAGGAACCGGCCGTCCACCTCCATGAGGTGGGGCGTGAGGTCTCCATCCCGGCCGAGGCGCCACACGCCGCCGCCTTCCCCGATGTTGGCGAGCAGGAAGCCGCCGTCAGGCATCGCGGCGATGCCGTTGGGGATGATCTCGTGGCCGTTCGCCGTCATCCCCGGCCGCCCGATGAGGACCTGCCTCCCGTCGGGGCGGACGCAAGTGATCCCGGCGCCCCGATGCGAGGCGTAGAGGGATCCGTCCGACGCCACGAGAACGGATTCCGGCCGCTGGAGATCGTGGCCGACGACGTGGACCCGGCCGAGATCGATGGCGGGGACACGGTCCTCCCGGGACATTGACATCGCTTGTTTTCCTTTCCTTGCGTGTGAACGGAACCGATCTGGAGCGGCCAGCGGGCGGATTCGGCCTCACCCCGTGACCTGCGGCGCCGTCGCGCCGGCCGGTTCGACCCGGCGCGCGGCGCGCACGCCGCCATAGGTGTCCCAGGCGGGGGCGAGCAGCCAACCGCAATCGACCGGCAGGTCGACGCCGGTGATCGCCGAGGCGCGCTCGGACAACAGGAACGCCACCGCCTCGGCGATCTCCTCGGGACGCACGAGGCGCGGCATCGCCGAGTTGCGGCAGATCGCCCGAGGATCCCGCTCGCCGGCGGCGATCTGCGCGGCGACGCGATCGGTGAGCGTGTAGCCCGGCGAGACGGTGTTGACGCGAACGCCGGAGCGGCCCCATTCGGCGGCCAGGCATTCGGTGGTGGCGACCACCGCGGCCTTTGCCGGAGCATAGGCGTGCAAGGGGACCGATCGCCGTGCGGTGACGGACGCTATGTTGACGATGGCGCCCGCGCCGCGTTGCGCCATGCGGCGGCCGAATGCGACGCAGGTCACGTAGACGCCGCGCTGGTTGACGGCGATCACGCGATCGTACGCGTCGATGCTCAGCTCTTCGGGCGGCAAGGGATGCTGGACGACGCCGGCGCAGGTGACCAATGCGCCCACCGGCCCCAGCGTCGCCTCGATCTCGCGCGCGGCGGCCTCCACGGCGACGGCGTCGGCGACGTCGACGACCCGAGCCTGCGCACCGATCTGAGCGGCGCTGCGCTCCACCGCGACGGCGTTGGCGTCGAGCAGCGCCACCGGCCAACCGGCAGCCGACAGCGCGCGGGCGCAGGCCAAGCCGATGCCGCTGGCCCCGCCGGTGACGACAGCCAAGGGCTTGTTGCTGCTGGGCATGGTTCGTCTCCTCCCTTCAGGTCGCGGGCGGCACGTAGGCGGCGCTGGTGCCGCCATCGACCGGAATGAAGGCGCCGGTCACGTAGTTGGCGCGCGGATCGAGCAGCAGGCTCACCGCATTCGCGATATCGGCCGGCGTGGCGATGCGGCCGAGCGGCGATTCGCCGCTGGGCCGATAGAGGGTGGCGGCGCCCTGACGCGCCTGCGCGATCATCGGCGTGTCGACCGTGGCCGGCGCCAGCGCGTTGACCAGCACGTGACGGGCTGCCAATTCGACCGCCATCACGGCCACGATTCTGGCCAGCGCCGCCTTCGAAGCCGCATAGGCGCCGCCGCCCACCTTGGGCCGCACCGCGGCGATCGACGCCAGCATCACCATGCGCGCGGGCGCGTCGCGGCGGGCGCTCGCTTCGAGCAGCGGCAGCGCGGCCTTGGCGCATAGCCAGGGGCCGCGCGTATTGACGGCGAACACCGCGTCGAAATCGGCCGCGGCCATCTCGACCAAGGGCGCCATCCGCAGGACTCCGGCCGAGCAGACCAGCGCATCCAGTCGAGGCGTGCGCCGAGCCACTTCGGCGAAGGCGGAAGCCACCGAGGTTTCGTCACGGACGTCGCAGCGGATGATGGCGCGGCCGTCGACGGCGTCGTCATGAACGATGTCCATGGGATGCACGCTCCAGCCTTCGGCGGCGAGTTGCGCGCAACATTGGCGGCCGATGCCCGAGGCCGCGCCGGTAACGACGACGTGGCGTGTCGTTGACGTCATTTGGACTCCTTCCTTCGATCGGACCAGGCCCATGCCAGCGCGTCGAGCAGCGCCTCGGCCGCGGCGTCGGGCGTCAGGCGCCCCTCGCGGACGAGAGCCGCCAGGGGAGGCAAGGCCCGAGCCGTATGCGCATCGGCCATCCAACGTTCGCCGGCCAGCCGCATGAGGTGACGTTCGAGCCGACCGTCGCGGCGCGCGATGCTGCGGCCGCTTGCGCGCTGCCAAGCGAGGAAATCATCGACCGCCTCGACCAGCGCGGCGACGCCGTCGCCCGTGCGCGCCGCCACCTGCAGCACCGGCGGGACCCAGTGGCGGGCTTCGTCGCTAGCCGCTCCATGGCGCAGGGCGATGCTGGCGTCGCCGTCGACGACGGCGGCAGCGACGCCACGCGGATTCACGCCTGGCCGACCCGCATAGACCAAGTCGATCTGCGCCTGAAGCTGCGCCGCGAGGACGTTCGCGCCGGGCAGATCGGCCTTGTTGACGACGAACAGATCTCCCACTTCGAGAAGGCCGGATTTCGCCGCCTGGATCTGGTCGCCCAGGCCGGGCACCGAGAGGACCGCCACCACGTCGCATTGGGCCGCCACGTCGGTGTCGGCTTGTCCGCTGCCCACGGTCTCGACGATGACGCGCGCGAAACCCCGCTGGCCCAGCACCATCACCAGGTCAGGCAGCGCGCGGCACAGGCCGCCTTGTTGGCCGCGCGAGGACAAGCTGCGCAGATAGACGCGAGGGTGGGCGCTGGCGCGGTCCATGCGGAAGCGGTCGCCCAGCAAGGCGCCGCCGGTGTAGGGACTGCTGGGGTCGACGGCCAGTAGCGCGACGTTCTCGCCGGCCTCGGCCCAGTGCAGAGCCAGCGCGTCGACGAGCGTCGATTTGCCGGCGCCGGGCGGACCCGCCAGGCCGACCACCGGCGGCTCACGCCCATGCGCGTAGGCCGCCCGCAACAGCGCCGTCGCCTCGGGGCCGCGGTTTTCCACCTGGCTCAGCGCCCGGCCGACGGCGCGAACATCGATCGGAGCGGCGGGCGCGTTCATTCGGCCTCCACCAACACCGCGTCGCCTTGGCCGAAGCCGCCGCAGATGGCCGCCGCGCCGCGCCCGCCGCCGCGCCGGCGCAGCGCCAGCGCCAGCGTCATCACCAGTCGCGCGCCGCTGGCGCCCAGCGGATGGCCCAGGGCCACCGCGCCGCCGTGCACGTTGGTGCGCTCGCGCAGTTGGCCAAGCCGCGCCGGATCGTGTCGCGCCAACAACAGCGTGGAGACCAGCGGCGTCGCCGCGTAGGCCTCGTTGATTTCCAACAGATCCCAGCCGAGAGGGTCGGCCCGCTGGCGCTCGGCCAGTCGCTGGATCGCCAACGCCGGCGTGGTCGTGCCCGAGGTCGGGCCGCCGCAGACCTGCACGTAGTCGACGATGCGGGCGAGCGGCGCGAGACCGGCCGCGCGCGCGGCGTCGCGCCGCGCCAGCAGCACGAAGGCGGCGCCGTCGTTCAAGCCCGGCGCATTGCCGGCGGTGATCGTCGGCCCGCCGTACACCGTCGGCAGCGCGGCAAGCTTCTCCAACGAGACTTCGGTCCGCGGCGATTCGTCCTCGAGCAGCGGCGGGCCGCCGGGCGGCGCGACGGCAAACCTTTCGCCGTCGAAAAAACGCGCGGCCTGCGCATCGGCGTAACGCTGATGGCTTTGTTGCGCCCAGCGGTCCTGTTGTTCGCGAGTGACGCCGTGGCGCAACGCCTCCTGGCCGGAGTACACCGCGATCGGCTGCTCGACCACTGCGCCTCGCAACAGCAGCGGGTCATCGACGGTGACCGGGCCAATTCGCGCCTCGCGCTGTCGCGGCCATAGCATCGGCGTGCGGCTGAGCGACTCGAACCCCCCGGCCAGCGCCATGTACGCCTCGCCGAGGCGAATGTCCTTGAAGCCCAGGCCGATGGCGGTCATGCCCGAGCAGCAGGCGCGGTCGATGGCGGCGGACGGCGTGGTTTCGGGCAGGCGGCTTCGCAGCACGGCCTGGCGCACCGGTGTCAGCATGGCCGCGGAAATCATGCCGACGCCGCCGTAGACGACGTCGACGGCCGCGGCGTCGGCGGCGGCTCGCCGCAACACCTCGTCGATGGCCAGCGCGCCCAGCGCCGGAGCGTCGAGCCCGCGCAGCGCGCCTCCGAACCGGCCGAAGGGCGTGCGCGCGCAGGCCGCCAACACCACGTCGTCGTCACGCATCGGTCGAGCTTCCTGCGAGCGCCTGTGTCTTCAGCAGCGGTTTATCGATCTTGCCGTTCGCGTTCTTGGGCAGCCTGTCGACGAACCGAAAACGGCGCGGCGTCCTCAGCCCGAGAATCGGCTTGCAGTGAGCGATCAGCATCGAAGCGTCGGGCTCGGCGCCCGGGGTCAGCACGACGTAGGCCAGTGCGACCTCGCCCCAATCGGCGTCCGGCAGCCCGACCACGGCGGCCTCAATCACCGAGGGATGGCTGGTGAGCACGGCTTCCAGCTCGGCGGGGTAGATGTTGAAGCCGCCGCTCTTCAGCATGTCCTTGCTGCGCCCGGCCATCGTCAGGAAGCCCTCGCCGTCGCGGCGCGCCAGATCGCCGCTCCACAGCCAGCCGTCGCGCAGCACCCGCGCGGTTTCCTCGGGTCTGCCCCAGTAGCCTTGCATCACGTGCTCGGAGCGAATGGTGATCTCGCCGATTTCGCCGTCCGCCACGGGCGTCCCGTCGCCGGCGCGCAGCACGACCTCGACGAAGGTGTAGGGGCGGCCGATGCTGCCGGCGCGCGGCGCGCGGCGATTGTCGGCGGTGGTCGTGAAGTGGTCGTGCGGAGCGAGCGTGGTCACGGTCATCAACGCTTCGGTCAGTCCGTAGTTTTGCGTGAGCACGTGGCCGAACCGCGCTATCGCCTTTTCCAGCGTGTTGAGCGGAATCGGCTCGGCGCCGTAGCCTATGCTGCGCAAGCTGCTGAGGTCGAACGCGTCGATGCGCGGATGGTTGACGATTCGCGTGAGCAACGTCGGCACGCAGGTGAAAGCCGTGATCCGGTGGCGTTCGATGGCTTCGAGAAGCGCATCGACGTTGCCGCCCTCGATGACGACCCCGTGCGCGCCGCGCAGGAACCAGGGCATGAAATACGTGCCGGCGGCATGGGTGAGCGGGCCGACGTGGCCGACGACATCGTCGCCGCGCAAATCGCGGTCGATCAGCATGTTGCGCACCATGGCGCTGAAGACGCGATGGGACTGCATCACGCCCTTGGGCTGCCCGGAGCTGCCGGAGGTGTACATGAGCGCGCACAGTTCATCCATCTCGGGTTCGGCCGGCAACGGGGCGCGCGACGCCGCCAGCGCCGCCCACTCGTCGCCGCTATCGACGGGGCGCCACCAGACCGCGGCGAAGTTCGCGGCCACCGCCGCCACCCGGTCCGCCGTCGCCGAGTCGTGAAACACCGCGGCGGCGCCGCTGTCGCGCAGCACGACGCTCAGTTCGTGCGCGGTGAAGCGCGTGTTCAGCGGCACCCGCACCAAGCCGGCGCGCTCGAGCGCGAGCTGAAGCAGCAGATACTCGGCGCGGTTGGCCATGAACAGGCCGACGCGAGCGCCGCGCGGCAGCCGCGCGGCCAGCGCGCCCGCCAACGCGCGCACCTGCGCCCAATACTCGGCGAACGTCCAACGCCGCTCCCCCTGGGTTATGCAGGGCCGGTCGGCGTGACGCCGAGCCGCCTGAGCCGCCAGACCGCACAGCGTGTAGGGGCCGCCGTTCGACGCCCGCTCGACGCCGCCGGTCATGGCCGCGCCGCTGAGGCTTTCGCCTTCCTCGGCGTGCGGGGATGGGGCGCTCATTGCCGGCCGCCGAAGGTTTGCCGGACATGCTCGACGATCTGCCGCACCGAGGCGCCGGAAAGGAACACGCGCGACACGCCGGCCGCCTCCAGCGTCGGGATGTCCTCCTGCGGGATGACGCCGCCGGCGATCAGGCCGATGTCGGCGGCGCCCGCCTGATCGAGCAGGCGACGCAACTTGGGCAGCAACACCCGGTGCGCGCCTGAGAGGATGCTGACGCCGATCAGGTCCACGTCCTCCTCGAGCGCGGCGCGCACCACTTGCTCGGGGGTGCGGCGCAGGCCGGTGTAGATCACTTCCATCCCGGCGTCCCTGAGGCCACGGGCGATCACCCGCGCGCCGACGTCGTGGCCGTCGAGACCGATCTTGGCGATGAGCACGCGTATGCGCCTTTCCGTAGCCGGCATGGTCAGAAGTCCGTGGAGGGCTGGAAGACGCCGAAATGGGCGCGCCAGCGGTCGCAGATCTCGCCGAGCGTGGCGTGGGACAGCACGGCCTCGAGCGCCGGCGGCACCATGTTGGCGCCGCTTCCGCACGCCGCGTCCACCGCCGCAAGGGCCGCGGCCACGCGCTGCGGATCACGCTCGGCCTTGACCCGAGCCAGCCGCGCCAGTTGCCGCGAGGCGGCGTCCGCGTCGGGGCGAAAGGCGGTGTTGGGCACGTTCGGCGCCTGCGGCCACTTGTTGACCGTGACCCATGGCCGTTCGCCGGAATCCACCGCGCGCTGGCGGCGCACCGCTCCCTCGGTCATCCACCTTCTGCCCAGTCCGCTGTCGATCACCGCCAGCGCGCCGCCGGCCTGCTCGATCTCGGACAACGCCTGCAGAACCTGGCGTTCGACCTCGTTGGTCAGATACTCGACGAAATAACTGCCGCCCAGCGGGTCGATGATGTCGGTGAAGCCGTGCTCGTGGGCGATGATCTGCTGCGTCCGCAACGCCACCTTGGCCGACTCTTCGCTCGGCGTGGAGACGGCTTCGTCATAGCTGGCGATGTAGACGTAGGAAGCGCCGCCCAGCACGTAGCCCAGCGTTCCGAACGCGATGCGCGCGATGTTGTTCAGCGGTTCGGCCAGCGCCTCCTGGCCATGCCCGTAGACCGTGGTGCGCAACGCCATCGCCTCGGGCCGCCGGGCGCCGTATCGCTCCTTCATCAGCCGCGCCCAGATGCGGCGCATCGCCCGCAGGTTGGCGATCTGGACGAAGAAGTCGTGCCGCTCGTCGGCGAACATGTGCAACAGAGGAGCCGTCGCGTCGACGCTGTGACCCTGGGCCAGCAGCAGATCCAGATAGTGCAGCGCATTGGCGAAAGCGATGGCGGTGGCGCGGCTCGAGCCGGCGCCGCCGGCGTTGATATGATTGACGCACACCGTCATCGGCGACCAGTGCGGCGCGTGCTCGGCGCACCAGGCGACGCAATCGGCGGCCAGGCGCGCCGCCGCGGGCGCCGGCAGTATCTGCGTGCCGCGGGCGATGTACTCCTTGAGCGGATCGTTCTGCAGGTTGACGGTGTAGTCGCTCCAGGCCAGGCCGCGGCGTTGGCCAATCGCGGCGAACAGCGCCAGGACGATCGGACCCAGCGAATTGCCCAGGGAGCCGACGCGGCGCAAGTCCTGCAGCGCGATGCCGTCGAACATCGCCTCCATGTCGGCCAGCGTGTCCACGGCGACGCCCACTTGGCCGATTTCGCCCGTGGACATTTCGTGGTCGGAGTCGTACCCGCACTGGCTGGGCAGATCCATCGCCACCAAGATCTGTTCGGCGCCCCAATCGAGCAGCGTGCGAAAGCGCCGGTTGCAGGAACTGGCCTCGCCGATGCCCGAGTAGGCCGAGATCACGAATGGATCGGTCCGAAACATGCCCGCGCGGTCGCCGCGCGTATACGGGTACTGGCCGGGAAAGCCGATGTCGTCCAAGTATCCGCCGCCGCGCTCGGCCACGTCCAGCGGCGTGTAGAGCGGCCGTAACGGGATTCCGGTGTCGGTGACGAACGGCTTTCGTTGCGGATGTCGGGCCGCCTCGGGCTCGTAGCGCTGTTCGCGCCAGGCTTGCGCGGCGGCGGCCAGCGCGGCGGATCGGTCATCGGGCGGTCGGTCATTCATGGTCGTGCGCCTGGGTGCGGATCGGTGGCGTTCGGCCGGGAGCAAATCGGCGAATGACGCTGTTCCCGAGGCATGGCGCGGTCCGCCGCGACCGGTCGCGCGCGCCCCGGCTCAAGCCTTCTGCTCCTCGGTTACCGGGAAGCGCGCCAGTTCGTGGCGCTGCAGTTTGCCGGTGGTGCTACGCGGCATTTCCTCGGAGCGCAAGAACTGCACGTAGCGCGGGCGCTTGTATCCGGAGAGCCGTCCTCGGCACCACGCGACGATGTCCTGCACGGTCGCCGGCTTTCCCGGTCGCGGCACGATGACGGCCTTGATCGCCTCGCCCCAATAGTCGTCGGCGACGCCGAAGACGCAGACTTCCTGCACCGAGGGGTGCTCGGCGATCACCGCTTCCACCTCCGTCGGATAGACGTTTTCGCCGCCCGTCTTGATGAGGTAGCGCTTGCGGTCGACGAACACCAGACTGCCGTCGGCCTGACGCGCCAGGAGATCGCCGGTATGCAGCCAACCGCCGGCGAACGCTTCCGCATTGGCTCCGTCGTCGTCGAGGTATCCGGACATCACGGTCGGCCCGCGCACCACGCACTCGCCGGGCACGCCGACGGGCGCCTCGTTCATATCGTCATCGACGATGCGCACCTCGAGCAGCGGCGTCGGCTGCTTGGCCAGCGAGGGCAGCTCGCCCGGTCCGGAAATGCCGTGTGCGAGCAGATAGCTCGATTCGCTCTGGCCGAAAGCGTCGCTGAAATGGATGTTGCAGGCGGCGGTGATCTCCTGGACCACGCGCGGCATCATGTTGGAATAGCCGACCGCGAGGCGGAAGCTGGACAAATCGTAGTCCGCGCGGCGCGGGTGATTGAGGAAATCGGTGATCACGCCCGGCAAGAGCAGCGTCCAGCTCAGCCGATCGCGCTCGATCAGGCGGAACATGGCTTCGACGTCGACCTTGGGCAGCGTCGCATAAACGCCTCCCGTCGCCATCGTGGCGTACAGAGATTCGTCGCCGCCGCAATGAAACAGGGGAATCCAGCCGACGAAACCGTCCTTTTCGGTCAACCGGAACCATTGCGCCAGCCTGAGGCCGCGCACGGCCGCGGCGCGCTGACTGATCATCGCCCCCTTGGGTCGGCCCGTGGTGCCGCTGGTGAACAGCACGTTGTGGATGTCTTCCGGCTGGGCCGCCAGCGGCGGCTCGTCGTCGCTCGCCGCCGCCAGCATGGCGTCGTAGTCGAGCAAGCCTTCGGCCGAGTCGTAACATATCCAGTGCTTCACGCTCGGCAGACGATCGCGCAATTCGCCGAGCCCCGGCGTCAACGGGCCGGAGACCATGAAGGCGCTGGGCTCGCCCTTTTGCGCGCAGTGGAGCAGCTCCCTGGCCAGCAACCGGGTGTTCAGGGTGACGGCCGTGGCGCCGAGCGCCGCGAGCGCGGCGTAGGTCTCGACATATTCGACCCGCGCCTCGGCGAGGATCGCCACCCGGTCGCCGCGGCCTATGCCGAGCGCCCGCAGCGCGTTGGCGCAGCGCCATGCCCGCCGCCCGAGCTCGGCGTAGGTGCGTCGGCCATCCTCCCAGGTTACGGCCACGCGCCCGCCGAACACGCGAAACGCACGCCGGAAAACGGCGTCGAGAGTGGCGCCTGTCGCGGCGGCGGCTTGTCGCCGCCAGGATGGCTGCGCCGCAACGCCTTGGTTCGTTTCAGTGCTTTCGCCCTGTCGATCCGTCACGTTCCCCACCCCGAAATGAGACGATTTTGAACTCCCGTTCGCCGTTATGCCCGAACCCCGCAACGATGACCCAAGTCCTGCCCGGCCGAAGCCGATGCAAATCCCGTTCGGGCAAGAGCCCGAAAATCGCGAACCGGGAAAACGTCTTCGTCCCGGATCGCCGAGGCGCCTTTCAGCGCGTCGGCCGGCCGGCCGCCGCGCTATGCCGCGCGTACGGCCGGGCTCATCGCCAATTGGCAGGCGGCGCGGTATTCGGCGGCTATGCGTCGCACGAGGTCGGCCACCGTCGGAATGTCATGGATCGTCGCCACGCCCTGGCCGGCGCTCCAGATGTCTTTCCAGACCTTGGCGTCGGTGTCGACGAGCGAGCTCATGTCCGGTTGCTTGGCGGGCAGCGCCGCGGGGTCGATGCCGAAGCGAGAGATCGACTTGCGCAGGAAATTGGCGAAGACGCCGGAAAAGCGATCCGAATAAATCAGATCGTCGACCCCCGAGTCGACCACCATTTGCTTGTATTCCTGCTGCGCGTTCGACTCCGCGGTGGCGAGAAAGCGCGTGCCCATGTACGCAAGATCGGCTCCCAGCGCCTCGGCCGCGCGGATCTGATAGCCGTCGTTGATCGCGCCGCCGAGCGCCAGGCAGCCGTCCCAAATCTCGCGGATCTCGCGCACCAGCGAAAACGAATTTTGATTCGAGGCGTGCCCGCCGGCGCCGCCGCCGACGCAGATCAGGCCGTCCACCCCCGCGTCGATGCATTTGCGCGCGTGCCGCGCGCTCGTCACGTCGCAAAACACGATTCCGCCGTATGCGTGCACGGCTTCGACCGTCTTTCCCGGATGTCCCAGACACGTAATCACCAACGGCGCCTTGTGAGCGACGATGATCTCCATGTCCGGCTCGAGACGAGTATTCGTCCGATGCAGGATCACATTGACGCCGTACGGCGCAACGACGGCGTCGGGATGCGCCGCCCGGTAGGCGGCCAAGTCGCTTTCGATTTCCGTCAGCCAAGCGTCGAGTTGTTGCGAGGGCCGCGCATTGACATGGGGAAAGGCGCCGACCACCCCGGACTTGCATTGGGCGCGCACGAGCGGCGGATTCGAAACCAGGAACATCGGCGCGCCGATCGCGGGGATGCTCAAGGCGTTGCGGAACAATGAGGGGATGGGCATATCGGATCCTTCGGTTACGCGCGATTCGAAGGGCCAGGCGCTATGTCTTCAAGCGCCGGCCCTCTGCCGCTTGGCCATTTCCCGCAACTGGAAGCGTTGAATCTTGCCCGACGCGGTGAAGGGAAGATCCGTGACGAAAGCGATCGTGCGCGGAAGCTTGTGCTTGCCGATGAGTTCCTTGCAGTGAGCGATCAAATCGCTCTCGTCGACCTGTTCTCCCGGCTTCAGGACGACGAAGGCGTGGATCAGTTCCCCGCTGATTTCGTCGGGAATGCCGATCACCGCGGCGCTTTGGACCACGTCGTGCTCGCACAGCGCGTTCTCGACTTCTTTCGGGAAGACATTGTTGCCGTTGGAAACGATCATGTCCTTCAGGCGGTCCACGACGTGGATCTCTCCGTCCTCGTCGACGAGGCCGATGTCTCCGGTGTGCAGCCATCCGCCGCGTAGCGTCTGCGCCGTCAATTCGGGTTTGTTCCAGTAGCCGATCATGAACGTCGTGCTGCGAAAACACAGTTCGCCCGGCGTATTGATCGGCGCCTCCTGATCGTTTTCGTCGACCACTCGGACTTCGAAGCCGGGAAGCGGCCGGCCGCAGGAGCCGACCTTGTGCTTGCCGTAGGGAATCTGAACGGAAGAAACGAACGTCACCTCGGAAAGACCGTAACTCTCGGCGACCTCGATGTGATGAATTTGGCGAAGATCCTGCTTGAGCCGATCCGACACCGGTCCTCCGCCGACGTCGATGAGTCGCATGCTCGACACGTTCCGATTCTTCACGTTCCCCAACTCGAAAATGCGCGCGAACATCGTCGGCACTCCGGCCAGCGTCGTGACGCGGTGGCGCTCGATCAGATCGACCGCCTTGACGGGATCGAATTTCGGCATGAGGACGACGCGCGCGCCGAGTTGGGCGGGGATAAGGAAGTCGTAGCAGAATCCGAACGCGGAATAACTCGGCGTCAGGCTAAGCCAGACGTCGTCCCAACGGTAGCGCAACACCAGATTGGTTGCATGCGCGTCCTCCGTCATGCAGCGCTGACGCAGCAGAACGCCCTTCGGCTTTCCCGTCGTGCCGGAGCTGTAGATGATGATGCCGGCGTCCTCGGGATCGTCGCTGACGGATCGCGCAAGCGGCGTCTCCCGTTCGACCAACGCGTCGTAATTCTGCCAACCCTCAGCGACGCCCTGGGTCACGACTTTGAGCCTCAGGTCCCGGCTCAGGAATTCCGGAGTCATGCGGTCCAGGAACTGGTGTTGGATAAATGCCGCGACGGGGCCGCAATCGGCGGCCGTCGCGATCAATTCGCGCGCGGTCGTCAAGGTGTTGACCGGAACCGTGATCGCCCCCGCAAGGCTGGAGGCGATAAACAGCTCCATCATTTCGCGCGAATTGGTCATGAAGCTGAGCACCCGGTCGCCATGGCGCACGCCGCTGTTCACCAGCGTCGCGGCGATCCGCTGCGCCCGGGCGAACGTTTCGCCGTAGGTTTGCATTCGGCCATCGGGGCATACGAGATGCACCGTCTCCGGAATCGTTTCGGCGTTGTGTCGAAACAGGCGGTCGATTCGGTTGAGTGGAGCGGTCATCTCGGTTCCTTTCACAACGCCATGCGCTGGCCGCCGTCGACGTAGTAGGTCTCCCCGGTGCAAAACCGCGCGCGATCCGACACCATGAACGCGACGAAGTCGGCGATTTCCTCCGGTTCCGCCACCCGCCGCACGGGGATGCGCTGCAATATCCGGTCGAAGGCGCGCGGATTGGAGAGCACCCCCTTGGTGATGTCCGACCGGACGTATCCCGGGGCCACGCAGACGACGCGGATGTTGTCGCGCGCCCAGTCGTAGGCGAGCGCGCGGGTCAATCCATCGATGCCGGCCTTGGCCGCACAGTAGGCCACGGATGCGGGAAGCGCCATTGCGCCAGCCATGGAGCCGATGTTGACGACGGCGCCGCCGCCCCGGCTCTTCATCGACGCGTACGCGGCGCGCGCCAGCGCGAACGGACTGACGAGGTCGACCTGGATATCCTCGGCGAAGGCCTCGGCGGTGACATCCTCGGGTCGTCCCTGGCGCAGAACGCCGGCGTTGTTGACCACGACGTCGATGCCGCCGTGGACGGCGATCGCATGCCGGGCGAATTCCTCCATCGACCGGTTCGACTTGGCGTCTCCGACG
>Ga0181539_1003642_pt1 | contig 13884 bp, 16 predicted proteins | sample PEATcosm2014_Bin_46_FD_119767 | JGI IMG/M metagenome (GOLD analysis project Ga0181539, IMG submission 119767) | Peatland microbial communities from MTU Mesocosm Facility, Houghton, MI, USA - PEATcosm2014_Bin23_60_metaG | ecosystem: Environmental > Terrestrial > Soil > Wetlands > Peat | place... | reverse complement strand
CGACCAAAATCCTAGCGTGCTCACTTTCCAACCGTGGGCGGGAGCTCGATGTCAGAAAAATGCCCCTTTCCTTGCGGAAGGGGATGTGTTTTTTCTTGACATCCCCCTTGTATAGAACCCCACGATTCTTTTGGGCAGCCAAAGGCTCCCAAAAACCGGGTCGCTCCAGCCCATCTGGGTGGTTTGCCCGTGTCCAAACCGAATGTCGTGCCACGCGCAACCTTTACGCTCCCAACAACTTCGCGTCACCCTCCGGGTGACGCGAACCGTGACGTTGAAGGTGATCCTTGTCTTTCACGCACCCGTCACCGTTTGTAGAAGCCACAGCGAGCGGAGAACCGTGCAAATTCATCAGAAAGGTGTCAAAAAACACTGCACGCTCCGGCCTGAGTTGAGAAAACTCTGCTCGCAAGTCCCGGTCTCCAAGTTCGGTGAAACGCCAGGCGCGGTAGAGGGCCTCGAATCTGCCCCCGTGAAAATGCCGGCGCGCCTCAGTCAGAAATTCGAGATCGGCCGTCACCGGGATCACATACTCGTGGTTGTCCCACTTCTTGCGGATCTGGAAGTAACGCAGAATTTCGCTCGACACATCAGACTCCAAGGGCCTCTTCACCATGGCGCGGAAGCGATCCTCCGCTTTTTGGAAATAAGCCTGCTTCGCCGCGATGTAGAGAAACCGGAAACACTTGAGCTGCCGGAAGAGCCCTTGATAAGCCGCAAGGTGAGAGACGAAGTTGGATGGCGTTTCAAACCCAGAGTCCACGTAACTCAAGGTGACCACAGGGGGAGCCCCTGAGAGAGGAGAACCAAGAAAGAGCGGGAATTTATCGACGAAATAACGAATGGTTGGCTGGCTGAGTGAAGAGCCCTCATAGACCTTGGCGGGAAGGAATTCCTTGGAGACTCCCAGTTGTTCGCAGAAGAAACTGACCTTGTCCTGTTCGGTCTCGAAATAGGCTAGTCCTTGGTTGGCTAAAATGAAGTCTAGGAGGACCAACCGGGTGCGCATGAAATCGAACGAGTGCTTTTTCCGGTTGCGGAGGTTGTCCTTTTCGATCTGGCCATAAACGGTCCTGGAAAAGAGATGATAGATCGAACCCCTTCGCATGTAATCGCGGACAGTGGCGTGACCTTGCTTGAGAAGCTTCTGAGCAAAGGAGGTGGGACGCTTTCCGTACGCGCTTCTCGTGAAGACCCGGAACTGTCCTAGAGTGAAGTAGCCCGAAAACACCGCCACGATGTAAAGAAAGCGGGCTTCAGTGTCGGTGTATCTGTGGTCCCTGATCCGTTCGATGTGAACAGCAGGAAGATTCATAGGGGCAAAATCTCCGCGGTTAATGCCTTCTGATCCAGGTCGCGGTGGTGAGCTTCGCGGGGCCTGGTAAAGCCGTGCACCAAAGACAATATCGCTGTCGGCATGAAAAATGGCGCTTTTATAAGGGGCAATAATTTCAGCTCTCTCATCAGCCAAAGCAGATTCGCATTCATGACGGGAATCCTGAGGTGCAACGCTTTTGCGACCATGATTCCTTCCCCCTACTCAGGGTCGGGCATCAGGAAACCGTCGGTCCGCAGCCTAGCTTGAGCATGGACAAGGCATCCATCGACCCAATCTCCGAACAGAGGTTTTCATCCTTGTGCAAAGGGCCTGATCGTCCTCCAGCCACTTGCGGCGTCCAGCGGTTTTCCGAGGTGGGGAGTTCCGCGGGACGGATGAGCAGATTTGCGGCAAAAATTCCCCTCATGTTCATAGAGGGGATTCGGGAAGGAAGTGTCTCCGATATCCTACAAAATGTATTGTATCGAGCGGAAAACTAACAAACCATGGAACTTTTAGCCAAACATTCGGTCCAGTTCCGCCAGGATTTCTTGCTTCTCGTGGTAGGTGATGCGGAATCCAATTCCTAGATACTCTTTCACTCGACCTGCCCTGAAAGGCAACTGGGCGACTATGGTTTCATAAAGAGACTTGAGGCGGGACTTCTTGCGCTGTTCGCACTCCGCCTGGATCACTTTGTCCACATACGATTTCATGCCGTTTCTGAATGCGTCTCGGATCGCGCGTAACCCTTTGCAGTAATGCAACCGCGCGGCGTGATTCGACATGACCAGATCTTGCGCAATCTCATCCCAGGAGTGTCCTTCCAAACGCGCCCAAATGATCGCTCGCGTCTTCCTGTCGCACATCCATAGAATTTGCTCCAGGAGGAGCTTCGTCTCAACCCTTGCCTCCATATCTAGCGCTTCGTTGGGGATCAGATGATCTTCATCAGAAAGTTCGGCGCAAATCTCACGCTGTTTTTCAGCAGCAATTCTCCGCAGATAGGCTCTATAGAGATAGGCGCGCAGATCTCGAATCGGGGGAAACTTGGCAGCTTCCTTGGCACGAACTGCTCCGGAAACTGCGCCTGCAGCCTCTTCCAAAAGGTTCATGGCAACGCATGAATCGCCAACAGACTTTTCGGCATAGCAAAGCGCCTGCGGAGCAATCTCTTGCGCCACCGAAAGGACGCTTGCCTCGATGGGCCTGCCCAGGGGGTCAACGGCATTCATTAGAACAGGTTGAAGCCGAAATCTGGTCTTGGGAGTCATGCTTCCCCATTTATTGTATGCGCTTGGCGAGCCCAATTTGCATTGTCTACAGAGGGGCACGGGTATTCGACATTATCACTACTACCCATGTCTATAGAACGCAGGAGGGCGGGAAAATGTTTCCTGGAAGGACACAAGATAAACAGAGGCGCCTCTCGCGTCCATCATATGCTACTCCTCCCTTGAACGCAACCAATCTACCACCAGAGAAGGCAACCATCGCACCGTTCCCAACACGCGCAGCGTCCGAGACCGGTGGCTTCGATCGAGGATCGGCTTTCACACTCGCGATGGGCAAGCGTCTTAGCACTTTGAAATCTATTTCGGGCTGATTGCGCTAGTTTGCGTCGGAGTTTCGGTATCAGCCGGATAAACAATGATCTCGACGGTGCCCCAGCCGGAATCAGGGTTCACGCTCTTCCCCTTCCCGAGTCCTAGGGTCTTGAGTTGCGTATCATCAAAGGAGAAATTGTTGACGAGGTAGTCTCGCACCAGCATCGCGCGAGCCTCTGTAAGTACTAAGTCCTTTTGCGCATCGCCTGTCGAGCCCGTGGAAACCGCGACAACGGCGACCCCAAACTCCGTGTCGGCCAAGTACTGGCCCGCAGCACGCAAAGATTTTTGGTTCTTCGGTTTGGCGGTGTCCACTTTATCGAAGAGCTGTTTCGCGTCGAAACTGAAGGTTTTCAAAGGTACCGCCTGGGGAAGCTGCGGGATTTCGTTTTTCGCCAACTCGGAGGAGCTCTCATAGCCGCGATTTTTGAAGAACCCCCGCAACAGAAAATTCTGCTTCATTGCCTCCATGTTCTCTTGGAAGGCGACGACTCCTACTTGGGCATGGTTGACCGTGTCACGCAAACCGGCAGTGGTCTGGTCCAGCTGTGTGTAAAGCTCCTTATCGTTGACCAGAGCCCCTATGGTCCCCTGACCCTGGTTGATCTTGCCGCTAATGGAACTCAGGTTCGCGGTGACCACGGTGACGTTGTTCAGGGCCTCCTGGCTGGTGTCCAGGATGCCGCCCGCCTTCTTCATGAGATCGGCGATGACAAGGGGAGGTTCGCTGACGATAGTGTCGTCCTCCTTCACGTTCGGGGCCTGGGCGGAGCCAAAGGAGATGGAGACATATTCGTTGCCCAGAAGGCCCTCGGTCTCGATGGCAGCTACGGAGTCTTGTTTGATGATGTTGTGCGTCGATCGCTGGAGATCCATCAGCACGGTGATCTTACCGTCAGGCTTGTTCGGCAGCTCGATACTGCGCACGTTGCCGCTGTGCACACCACCTACGCGCACTTCGGCGCCAGGGTCGAGGCCAACTACCGTAGCGAACTGTGCCTTCAATCGATAGGTGGGAGTGAAGAGATACTGGTTGCTCCCGATGAGGAAGACTCCCGCCGCCAGAATCGCCAGCGTTGCAATGATAAATGCTCCGAGTCTCGCCGCTCTTGACATATGCGCTCCCTAGGAATCCCGCTTCATAAATTCCGCGACAAATGCGTTGCCGCTCTTCTCCAGCTCCTCGAAACTTCCTTCGATCTGCACCTTCCCCTGTTGCAACAGTGCCAGGCGATCCGCGATAGTTTTTGCGCTTTGCAAGTCATGAGTGACCACAATGGAGGCCATGTCGTGTTCCTCTTGCAACTTGAGAATCAACTCATCGATCTCACCTGAGGTGATAGGATCGAGTCCCGCAGTCGGTTCATCGAGCAGAAGTATGCCAGGATCGAGAGCTAGCGCGCGCGCCAGCCCTACCCGCTTCTGCATGCCACCTGAAAGATCGCTAGGCATTTTTTTGAGATCGCCTTCCATACCCACCTCGGCGAGAAGTTCTCTGACGCGATCTCGCTGCTCTGGCTCGGTCATGTTTGTGTGGCGCGTCAGGGGGAAGGCCACGTTCTGCTCGACGGACAGGGAGTCGTACAGCGCCGCTTGTTGGAATAAGAACCCCATCTTTTTCCTGATCTCGTTCAGGGCATCGAGGTGCAGAATGGTGATCTCCTGCCCATGGATGCAAATCGAGCCGGAGTCGGGCTTCTGTAGGCCGATGATTAGCTTGAGCAGCACACTCTTGCCGGTACCGCTGCGCCCGAGCACGGCCAAGGTTTCGCCATTTTCCACGGTCAGATCAATGCCGTCCAAGACAATCTGACTACCAAAGGACTTATGTAAACCGCGCAAGATCACGGCTGGTCCATCACTCTTCCCGCCAGCGCTTTCTATCGCCCGGGGGGCGGCGCTCTCCTCCCCAGCAAGCAAGGACGCTTGTTCGGGCTGCATCATGAAAAGAACACCAGGATAAATTTCACCAGGATGACATCGGCCAGAATGACGAAGAGTGAAGATAAGACGACCGAACTCGTTGCCGAAAAGCCCACACCTGCGGTGCCGCCCTTCGTGCGCATTCCCTGGAAACACCCAATCATCCCGATGATCAGGCCGAAGAAAGCTGTCCGAAGAGTTGGCGCCAGAAAGTCGCTAAAGCTGGCGCCGGCAAAGCCTTGATTGATGAATCGGAGAAAGGAAACCGGCTCGACAAGAGTCTCCGCGACCCAGCCGAATAGCACGCCGCAGAAATCGCCGGCAAGGGTCAGCAGTGGGAGCATCAGGATGCATGCCACGATGCGGGTGAAGGCCAAAAACTTGTAGGGATTTACGCCGGAGGCCTCGATGGCATCGATCTGCTCGGTCACTTTCATGGACCCCAATTCAGCGCCAATGCCGGCACCCACCCTGCCGCTCACGACGAGGCCGGTCACGATGGGACCCGTTTCGTGGATGATCGAATACACGAGGGCGGCGGGCAGCATGGACTTGGCGCCGAATCGGACTAGACTGCTCCGGCTTTCCAAGGAGAGGACGGCGCCGATAGCGGCGCCCGCCAATGCGACTAACGGTAGCGATTTGGAACCTATTTCATCGATCTGTCGAATCAGTTCGCGACCTTCAAAGGGCCGTCGCACCGCCGCGCGCATTACCTGCCACGCAAAAAGGCCCAGATCCCCAAACCATTCGAGGAAGCCGTTGGTCACGCTCCAAACGAAAGCCGGGGTCGAGGGCATGGGCAACGCTACCCGGCTTGCATCCAGGCTGGTCCAACGAGGCGGGATCCTTGCGTTGGGGTTCATCATTCCATCCTAGCGGGTCGAGGCGCTGGTCGAGTCCGTCTCCGAGATTTCCGGGCGATGAATATGCCTGAAGAGCGTGTGCGGCCCTCCATAGATGAATTCAAGGGCGAGGTTTTCTCCCATGAACGCGAGGAGGTTGTAGTTACCCATGCGCAAGCCGTCTTTGGCACCGTAGCGGTCCGGATACCATCCGTAGACGGCCGTCATCGTGCCCGCGTAGGGGGCAACGAGTGCGGGGAAAGATAAGCGGCGATGACCATCCTCGCCATGGCGTGCCGTCACCGTCGAAAGCATGGCATGCCGCAACCTGGGAAGGAGACCTCGGCACTCGCAACGGTAATACACGGTGTCTTCCCGAAACGCTTCCGCCAAACCATAGCGCGTTGTCGTCGTTACTGCCGCAATGGCAAGATTGGAGCCAAATCGTTGGCTGTAGCCTTTAGCCCCTTGTCCCCACTCCGGCGGGGTATTTTTTTGATTGATCCGCGGCCGCTATGATTGCAGCTCCTGCGATTGGGTACGGACCAAACGCGTCGAATAAGTAGGTCCGCAGCTTCATTTTTTCCGTCGTACGTTTGTACACCATGTCCGGCGGCGGGTATTTGATCGCGGGTGCAGGTGCGGGTGAGGCCTCGGCAATGGAGGACGAAGATGTGCGCGAGTCGACCATAGATTGTGCTTTTTCGACGGGCGCGAGAACTCCCAGGCCTAGCATCGCGAACAGCAAAAGGATAAACCGAAGCATCTTCATATGAAATTCTCTCCTTGCCTGGTACTTCCATTTTGAGATCGAGGATGGCTACGGCAACAGGCCCGAGAGGAACCAAGATCCTTAGGGTTATGGATACTACTTTGAGACCTTCACTGTCTGTTCGGAAAGGGACACCGACCCGCCGCCACTCTAGCGGTCGCTATGCCCTAACGGAGCCCCTGCGCTCATCGCTTGCGGTTCGCCCATGCTCGTGTCACGATAATTTGAGGAGCGCTTGGGTGCGCATCCGAGGTCATGACGACGCCGACCGATCATACGGACATTTTGATTCCCCCAGAGCAACTGGCTCCCCTTCAGCGTCCCTCACGCAAGCGGCAGGCCGTTGCTTTCCTGATCGCTGCCGTCTCGGACTTTCTATCCTTCTGGTTCGTGCTTGCCCCACCCATGCAATGGGTGATTGACCTGGGAACGGCTTTACTCCTGTTTCTAATCCTCGGCCGTCGATGGGCGATTTTGCCGGGCTTGATTGTGGAAGCCATCCCTGGAATGGGTGTATTCCCCGTGTGGGTCCTCGTCGTTCTTTCCATCATTGTTTACGACGACATCAAAGTTCGCAAACACTAGACCCGAATTAGGAACCGTCATTCCCGCACAGCGAGTTGGGGGAGACGGGCCATTTGAGGACGTTTGCGCGCGGGGTGCGGTGAGCAGGAAGGCGCCAATTGGGAGGATGACAAAAGGCAAGGTCACGATCGATGGCAATGGCGGCCAGACATACGGCGCGATCAACAAGCCGAAGTTCGCTGAGAGCAGGGTTGCGCGGATCGCAACTGTACATCTCCAAAGAACCGAGCTCCTCCCCGTTATCAGCGTGGATGCCAACGGACACGAAAGTCGAAAGGCCAAAGAGGCTGGCGCTACGAGCGAGTTCAAAGGCGTCTGTGCCACCATCCCCCAGTAGGCAAAAAAAGGAAACCATATTGCCGATCTGGCAATCGAGAGCAGCACAGATCTCATTCAGGATTTCCGGAACAGGCGCACGGGCAGAAATGGATTGAAGGATATGGCCTTCCGCATTCAGCAAATATTGAATACGGTCTTCCGAATCGCGAAGGGGCACGGAATCTTGCCACCATTCATCCAAGCGGGAATGAGATTCATCCATGGGGCTTCCCCCTTTCCGGGCAGCGCTCTGAGCATTCGTACCCCTGATGGAACATGGAGAGCACCGTCGTTAAAGAAGAGAAAAAGCTGGGAATCTCTGCTCCAAGCCATCGCTCCTCTTCTTGGTTTGAAACGATTGCTTCGCCTCCAAGACTTCCTGCAAATACTACGCCCTGAGAAAAAGGGATTCCGTTCACTTTTGAACAGGTTGTGGAGCCTTTCTCGGCAGGTGAGGGGATTCCAATTGCGCAAGTGGCTGGGGGAAGCAGCTAGGAATCAGCTGCTATCCCGTGAGGCTTAGGGACTTGCCGGAGTCTCGTGCAGACTGTGAACACCGTATCAACTCTTTATCACGCCATAGGCTGCGGATAGTGCAATCCAGTACAGACGGGTTGGTCCTAAGCGAATAGACTGTAAGCAATTTAATACTCTTCAGCTAAACATGCCTCAAACACCCCAACCCTGAGCCCCAAAGGCCCAGGGTGTGCGGAGCGGAACAAAGCGACAGAGCACGCGCTGCTATATCTGCGCCGCGTCGTGGCCCCGAAGTGCGTCCGATGCAATCGAAGAAATCCCGCTCACCGTAGGATGACTGCGATGTGAATCGAAGTGGCGTAGTAGCCGAAAATCGCCAGCAAGCTTGCCACCGATAGGGAATCAGTCAGGGTCTGTTCGAAAGTGAGCATCTTGCAAAAGCCGTTGGCGTTATGGTCAGCATGACAATGAAGATCTATCCCCAGGCCGTCTGTTCGATGCTGCTGATCCTGATACGTATCAGCATTGGACAGCCGCTAATTGCCCAACAACCCGCAGCGTCCACTGCCAGCCTTCCTCCCGCACTGAGTGGAGAAGAGGTCGTAAGCAAGATGGTCCAAAGAAACCTCGAACGCGCCAAGGCATTGGCTGCGTTTCAAGGGACCAGACTCTATCGGCTGGATTACCAGGGTTTCCCGGGTCCCAGAAGCGCGGAAATGGTCGTGGACGTGAAATACGAATTTCCTGCGACCGAAGAATTTACGATCCGATCCTCTACGGGTTCCAAGCTGCTCATCGAGGGGGTGCTTAAGAAATTGTTGCAAAAAGAGAAAGAAGCGCTCAAACCGGAGAACCAGAGCCGCATAGCTCTCAACAATGAGAACTACAGCTTTTCACTTGCCGGCCCGGAAAACTCACCGGGTGGTTCGTCTTATATTCTCACCGTTGAACCCCGCACCAAGAGCAAACTGCTCTACCGAGGCCGAATCTGGGTAGATGCGGAAGACTTCGCTGTGGCGCGGATTGAAGCAGCCCCTGCGGTAAACCCCTCGTTTTGGATCAAGGGAGCCAAGGTCGAGCAGGTATATTTCAAGGTCACAGACTTCTGGCTTCCAGCATCGAATCGCAGCACCAGCAACACTCGGCTGGGAGGCAGCGCCGTGCTCACCATTGAAGACACGGATTACCAGGTTACCCCCATTCCCACGCCGGGCGAGTTCACTGGCGCTTTTGTCCCTACCAGGAATTCTGTTCTCAGAGGCTTGGTGGATTGAGGCAGCCGATACTTTTGCTTTTCAGCGTTATGAGCACGGTCATACTCTTGCGTGGTAATGGTCATTGTGCGAACTAAGAAACACTTGTCCCGGTTCGGCGAGATACTTATTTTCTCGGCGCTCCTATTGGACTTGCCGGCAGTTTGTCCAGCTCGGGAGGCAGATCGATCCCAGATTTCTCCCCCTGCGCTGCAGGCCGCGCGCAACATCGGTGTCGAGCTTCCGCCGGGACCACAGCCGCCATGCGGAATAGAACCCATTCCGTCCTACCCAGGTCTGGATGATCCGGCCATCGTGAGGTCATGGAACAAGTCTGATCTCGGCCGCGATTGGCGACCGCCCGCGTGCACCGGTTGGGCAGCGGCGGGCTTTTCGACGTTGGTAACCACAGTCGCGCGATTTCGCCATACCTCGGGAACTGAGGACATGCTTCGCCACATCGGGGCAATTTCAAAACTCGCGGGCGTGCGCTACTGGTCGACTACCCACCAGCGGTGGCAAACGTTGATCCTCGACGCCTATGCTCTGACCGGCTTGCAGCATGGTCAACGCCGCGAAGACTTCACGCCCGACGAGATGATGGAAGGCAAAATCCTTTACTTTAAACAGGTCGATAACCTCTCCGGCAAAGCCATCTACCGAATGCACATTGCTGAGGCTTCGGCGAACCGGCTCGTCTTCGATGTCGAGAACGTCAGCACGATGTGGTATCTCTTGATACCTGTATTCCAGCCGGGTGAGTTGCAGTCGATCTACTTTCTGGATCGCGAATCGGATAACGTCTGGCGGTATTACAGCATCGTGCGCACAGGAAAGAACGCCAGCCGGCTGATTGCTGGAAATGAGTCCTCCTCGATTAACCGGGCCGTTGCGTTCTATCGCGACCTGGTCGGAATTCCCACCGACCAAGAGCCGCCGGCGGCACGATGAACGCAAGAGTGGTGAGAGCTTCCCGGCATCGGCCACAGGTACGCCGACCATGAGTTGCTTGACGAGTCGCGAGTTGTGGCACACTTATTCTGTTAATTATGGGGTTAAATCCAGCCCATAAGAGGGGTGGTCGAAGGTTCCGCCAATCTTGATGGGCACGATTTCTCCAGCTTTTTTCTGCTTTAAGAATGGCTCCACAAATTTAAGCAGAAATGATTTCATCCCTTTCGATCCCTTGGAAAGCTTGTTGTCGACTTGCAAGCTTCCGTGAAGGTTTATCTGCTCTGTCAACAAGCCGTATGTGCCATGCACATGAGCAATCGCTCCCGGAACGCTGAAGGAGAGATCTGAGAAAGTGGCAATCGCGTCTTTTAGCACGACACGACCCTTCAGATTTTCAATGACGCTCGCCGGATCGTCGTTCTCCTTCTCGCCCTGAGCCACCTGACTGAGGCTGTCAACCTGCTCCTGCGTCGCCGGGCGGATGAAACTCGCCGCATCTATTCCAAAATCTCCCTGCAGGTTCACCCTTTCAATGAAGCCTCGCTTCCCCGGGGGAACCTGGACCTGTGCCGTAAAGTTCATCGCTCCGGTCAAAGCGGGACGATCCGCCTTGGCTAAAAGGCGTAACCAGTCCTGGATCCGGCCCTGCAATTCCGTCGCGCCCAGCGAAACGGTCTTACCTTCCGAGCCCGTCTTCTTTGCGACTTCGCCTTGCGATTCGACGGACGTCCGTCCAAATTGTGCGTGCACCGACTGCAGAGCGACGTCTCCATCCATCCCATTCACAATCGCATGGAATTGCGTCTTCAGGTGCACCGCATTACCGCTCCTCGTTACCTTGAAATCGGGCGCATCGCTGCTGCCTTCGACCTCGATGTGTTCGAGCACACCGTTGAATTTGCCGGTAGAAGACAGCGTTCCCCCTATGCCGGAAAATACGCCCAGGTCCGCGTGTTGAAACTCATAGGAACCGGAAAGAAAGGTCTGGCCGACGTTCTGCGGCCGCAAGGGGCCGAATTGCCCGTCCGCACGAATTTCTCCCGGGGGCTTCGCATTCCGCAGGGCGGCATGAAACGACATTGGGCGGTCGTCGGCCACGGAGTTCAGCGTCAATTGGTGGATTTCGAACTTAAGGGGTTCTGTTCCGGGTTCGTCAGAAGCAAACTCTACCACCGCACCGTCCGCGGTAATCTCGTCGATAATCAGCGCGAACTGCTCCAGGCTGCTGGGAGGCCGCGCTTCGTTGTCGGTGCGTTCACTGCGCGGTGACGCGAATATGTGCAAACTTTCGACCCTGACGCGCCGAACGTGCTTCGGCGTGCTGAAAAATTCCCAGTAAGCGCCCTGGATCGTAAGCTTTGCGATCGTGGCGATCGGTGGAGCGTTTGGGTCGCTGTTGCGCCTGAAGATCACTCCCTCAGCAACGCACCCCGGCGTGAAATAAGTTCCGTGAAACGTTTTCAATTCGACTTTGCTGGAGAACTCTTCCTGTAACGTCCTGACGATGGTACTCCGCGTGAACGGCCAGCGGCTTGCCACCAATACTGCCGCGCAGCCGATCACAACTAGAGCCAGTAATCCGCCAATCTTGATCCAGCGGAACAACACCTTAGACTTCCCTTATCAATCCGGCGATTGGATGGAGATCTCTCAATCTCGCGTTTTCAAGCCCAAGTACTCAAGTAGGTTAATCAGTCTTGACTGAAGAATCTGTTCACAAAAGGACACTCCAGTCAGAGCATCCCTCGACTGTGCCGGCGATGACGGAGCGGCGGCCAGAATGTTGAGAGCCACGGTGACATCTCGCATCTCCGTCTCAACGCTCTCGTCAATTTAGAAGTTCTTGCCGGCCTTTCAGCTTTTCCTTCTCCCCATTCCTAAGAGTCCTATCGACGAAAACAACTGCTCCGACCCATACAGCAGCCGCGCAATATCCGGCGATGACATCGCTTGGGTAATGCACCCCCAGATAAATACGCGAGAATCCGATCATTCCAACCAAAAACACAGCGGTCATCCAGACGCAGAATTTAGCACCCCTCCCGTGCGCACGTGCGGAGAGAATTGCAGCGAGCATTCCGTAAAAACAGAGTGAACCTAGTGCGTGGCCACTTGGGAAACTATACGAGCTTGGCGTGGCGCCGAAAAAAGCAACAGGCCGGGGGCGATGGAAAGCAAGCTTCAATGTGACATCGAGGGCGGCTACGCCAAGCATGGTGATCGCTAGCAATGCAGCTGTTCGGGCGCGATGAAAGTAAAGAGACACGCAAATTGCCGCCAAGCACAGGGCGGTCACCGCCGCGACTGACCCGAGAAACGAGAACACCTGCATCAGTTGCGTAAGGCGAGGCGCGGTAAACTGGTGGACGGCCGTTCGCACGAATGCATCGAATTGTTGTGTGTCTCCCTCAAGCATCTCTTCCGCCAGCCACCCGAAGACAACAAGGGATGTCGCAGCGACCAGAAGAGCGCCCAGGAGCAAGAATCCTCCTTTGACTTTCTGTGGCTGACTCATAGCGTTGAATTTGGGAAGATCCGGGATCTTACCGGTTCTAAGTCGATTGATCGATCGCACCGGGACTCCCCAAGAAACGCGCTTCTCGGAGTATGGCACGCTTCTTAAGCAGGCAGTTGGTCATTCCAACGCACCATCATCCCTTGGCAATTTGGGTCTGCTGGAGGAATTGGGTCGGCGAACGGTGTTCGACAGGGTTGAAGAGGCCTGGCAAATGAAAAGGGCAGCCCGGTTGAGAGCCGCCCGATTGTAAAGTCAGAATTCCGTCGAATCCCGCCAAACGGGTTGCAACTGCTTAATAGGATAACACCCACGTAGAGAAGTTGTCTGTCAACAATTGGACACTCACCCGTCTTTGCAGAAGATGTCTGATAACTGAGTTTGAATGTTGACGAGGCATTTGGATGGTCTCTGGTTGTGGAATGGGGTTACACGCCACCTGATTCCCTGCCCAACGTGCATCGATCTGTCGCATGAATCGCTCCGCCTTGGTTTTGAGAGGTGTCCCATTTCGCACAGATTGTTAGACCCTTTTGGGGTTGAATTGGCATGGAATCTCGGGGCCCAAGAAGTTTCACCTAATGAACCCAAGGCACTTGAGCGCCGCTCAGGAATGCAATGAATCGAAAAAGCTATCGAGTCGTACAGGCAGGAGAACGGACCAGCGTCGAGGGAAAACCAGTAAGCAATAAAGTATTATTGGCAATGCCCGATAATGAATACCAGTTGATGCGTCCTGACTTGACGTACGTCGATCTGCCGGATCGTCTTAGCCTTCACGAGGCGACTCAAACCATTGAGTTCGTCTATTTTCCGAACCGGGGAATGGTTTCTCAGGTAGTCGTGACCAAAGACGGTCGGACCGTGGAAGTGGGTGTGGTCGGCAACGAGGGCTATGTTGGGGCAGGATTGGCAGTCGGCTTGAGCAGAAGTTCAGTGCGTGAAATCGTCCAGATCGCCGGCGATGGCTTCCGAATGATGGGAAATGCGCTAGAACGCATTCTGCGGTCGGCTCCGCAGTTGCAGATGATCTTGAACAGGCATTCGGGGCTTCAAGGGATGCAAGTCGCACAGACCGCGGCGTGCAATCGTCTCCACGATATACAGCAGCGTCTCGCACGGTGGCTTCTGATGACTCAGGATAGGGTGCATTTGGGGATACTTCCCATCACCCACGATTTCATTGCGACCATGATGGGTACCGACCGATCCACGGTGAGCCTGGCAGCGGCAGTGCTTCAAAAAAAGGGCATCATAGAATATGTGCGCGGTGCAGTGAAGGTTGTGAATCGCAGGAAACTCCAGAACTGCGCTTGT
>Ga0181539_1003639_pt1 | contig 13894 bp, 14 predicted proteins | sample PEATcosm2014_Bin_46_FD_119767 | JGI IMG/M metagenome (GOLD analysis project Ga0181539, IMG submission 119767) | Peatland microbial communities from MTU Mesocosm Facility, Houghton, MI, USA - PEATcosm2014_Bin23_60_metaG | ecosystem: Environmental > Terrestrial > Soil > Wetlands > Peat | place... | reverse complement strand
TTGTCTAAAGCCTCGAAAAAAGTCAGAGATAAGTGGCGATTGAAGGAATGGTATGATGTCTACAGCCCACCCTACTTCGGAGAAAACGTGGTCGCGAGCATACCGTGTGAGCTCCCCACAGCGGTAATCGGTCGCGTCGTCGAAACAACACTGTACGATATAACAAACGATTTTGCCCACCAGTCGATGAAACTGTACTTTCTGGTCGTCAACACGAAGGAACATAGGGCTGATACGATACTCAAATCCCACGAGTACGCCAGCGATTATCTGAGAAGCCTTGTGAGGCGTGGAAGCACTCGAATGGACGGCATATTCAACGCAACTACGAAAGACCAGTTCTCAACTCGGATTTCGGTAGTTGCGTTCACCCGAGATAGAATAAATGCGTCTCAGGAGCACGGCGTCCGCCAAGTTATGCGCCAGATCGTTGAAGAAAAAGCTAACACTCTGAATTATGATCAACTATCGCAGGAAATGGTCCTGGGCAAGCTAGGGTCGGATATTTACAACCTTGCGAAGAAGGTCGCACCACTCAGGCATGTTGGAGTAAGGAAATCAAGGGTCCTCTCTATGCCGCCGGGAGTTATGGCTACTGCCGCGCAGGTCGTGGAACAGGCCAAGGCCGCCGCTGCCTGATCCAACTTGGTCAATGCGTTGAGCGCTTGTACATTCGCCTGATTTCCTCATGAATCGCGTCGAGCTCGCGGCGAAGGTCGTTTACCCTGGCTTTTGAACCTGGATCTTTCAAGCCACTGGGCGAAGATAGGTTAGGGCTGAGAGAGTCGATCTGCCGAGCCAGATGTCGGATGCGTTCGTGTAGATCCGCCGTCTTCTCAAGGCCGTAAAGTGCTCCCGCAAGAGCCCCCATAAGACCGCCTGCAGCAATCCCTGCAAGGAAAGAGAGAACGTCAAAGGCCATGCCTAACCCACGACACCTAGGAACCCTTGCCATATACACTCCAATTTAAAACGCTCAGCAATACAATTACGAGCATTGGCGGTGTTGACCCAGGAGATCGGTGGGAGAATTTGAAAGCGGTTGTTCTAGCAGCCGGGGAGGGAACTCGAATGTGGCCTCTTGCTACAACCAAACCCAAGCATCTTCTCTCCATAGCAGGGCGGCCGATTATCTCATTCATTCTTAAAGCGATCGCGGAGAGCGGGGTTAAGGAAGTCTTGATGGTTGTCGGCTTCAAGGGCGAGCTGATACAGGAGGTTCTCGGTGACGGAGGCGCTTATGGGGTAAAGATCGAATACCTGCGTCAACATAGGTGGACAGGGACGGCGTCAGCCCTCAGAGTGGCTCGGGACGCGGTTGGCACCGAGCCGTTCCTTGCTATGTATGGAGATTTGTGGGCAAACGTATCAAGCATTGGGGGAGTCGTTGAGAAGTCTCGAGAATGTTCAAGGGTTATGGGCGTCGTGCAGATGCCGAACCCCGCCGAGTACGGGGTGGTCGAACTGAAAGGCGATAGAGTCGCAAGGATTCACGAAAAACCCTCTGGAAGAAATACGGCAGAGGCGTGGGTGAACGCTGGAATATATGTTCTAGATGATCAGGTATTCCGTGCGATAGAAGAGACTTCGCGGTCGAAGAGGAATGAGTACGAACTGACCGCCTCTTTGCAACGGTTGCTCGATCAAGGACAAGACATCAAGGCCGCGACAATCGATCGAGGAGATTGGATGGATGTTGGTAGACCGTGGGATCTTCTCGAAGCGAATGAACGAATTCTAATGAACTTCACCCACCGAGTCCGAGGGAGTGTCGAGCCGGGTTCCGCGGTGAAAGGGCCTGTTTGGCTTGAAGAGTCAGCCACGATCAAATCAGGATCCTACATTGAAGGACCAGTATACGTAGGCGAAAGAAGCAAGGTAGGTCCAAACGCAAGAATCCGTCCTTACACGAGCATCGGAAACGACGTCGTAGTCGGGACATCTTGCGAGATCAAGAATAGTGTGATCATGAATGGCACGAAAATCCCACACCTCTCCTATGTAGGCGACAGTGTGATTGGCGAGAACTGTAACCTTGCCGCTGGAACAATAACGGCAAACATACGCCTAGACGGAGAGCCAGTCATGATGAAGGTGAAGGGCCGGTTGCTAAGTTCAGGGAGAAAGAAACTTGGAACGATAATGGGGGACGAATCGCAAACTGGAATCAACACGAGTATAATGCCCGGGGTGAAAATCGGTCCCTCTTCACACATTGGGCCAGGTACGACGGTATACAAGGACGTACCCTCAGGTCATGCGGTTTTCGTAAGACAGATTCTAATTAGCAAACAGATCAAGAAACGGGGTAGGAGGAAGCATCACGATTAGGCGTGTCTTTTCGTGCTCGTTATCGATATTACATCTCTATCCTTCAATACGTAGTCATCGGCGACGCGCATCTTCGACCTCACCTCTGTAGCATACAGGAAGCCCGCCGCCAAATCGGAATGTATCAAGGAAGCAAATTGCTTCGCTGTCGTACCGTACGGAACTAAGTAGGCGTCAGGTAGAACCCTACCTTTATGGTCCGTTAGTTTCTCTGGGTCCTCGACAGGGTATACGGTAATCATCTGCAGAAGTTTGAAGAAAGCTAAGTTGAGAGATTCCTGGACGCCTGTCGAACCAAATGGGAGGAGTACTTTTTCCTTTATGCGGGTTAGAGCGTTCAACTGATCCGTATTGGGTGGAGTCTTTTCATTAAGCCTGAAGTTGCTATCTCCAGGGAGATAAGTCACGATTCCCTTCTCAGCTGCTCTTCTGAGCGCCAGCTCGGCTTCTGCACAGCACGGCACGAGCAAGTGCCCCAAACCGCCCAAGAGTTTCAGGTTGTTTTCAGCAGGGGGGACATCCATTTTGTTTGCTGCGATTAGGAGCGGTTTCGACTTCCTGCGGAGTTCACTGACCAACTTCAAAAGATCGTCATCGGACCAAGCACTGGGTTTCTCGAAATTGAGACTAATCTTCGCTTTCGCTGATGTCAAGTGATCCTTGCGTATTCCGAGGCCGCTTAGTTTGTCCTCCAGGATTACGATGAGGTCTTCTTTAGCACCTTCGACTCGTCTAACTGCACGATCCCATTCCTTCTTAATGATCTGTAGAAGCCACATATCCAGTTCATGTTCAAGGAATCGAACGTCTTCTTGGGGGTCATGGGAGCCGGCGTCGCATGGCTTTCCTTCAGAATCTGTTGAGCCTGACGCATCGACGATGTGGATTAGTGCGTCGGCCTGTCGTACTTCGTCCAGAAATTGGTTCCCGAGACCTCGGCCCTGCCATGCGCCAGGAACAAGTCCTGCACAGTCAACAATCTCGACCGGCACGAGTCTTATCCCATTGATGCACGTGGAATTGCCTGGTGCGTCCGTGACGTTGAACTCCCGACAGACACAAGGCGTTCGAACATAGCCCATCCCAATATTCGGTTTGATTGTGGTGAAGGGATAGTTCGCGATTGCCACGTGAGCTAGAGTTGCAGCGCTGAAGAATGTGCTCTTTCCTACGTTAGGTTTCCCGACAACGCCTACTATGCGCGGCAAATCACAATTTCCTACAATATCAACCTCAGGTGGATTGGATCCCTGTAATTCGTATTCCGGCGGCGTTCACTTTGTATCGTATGTTTATTCCAATTAGAAGGGCTGTGATCTGTTCGACGATCCGTGAGTTCTCTAAGCGACCACCATCAACGGGTCTAACACCAGGAATCTTCATTGCGAGCTCCATTACCGCCTTTCTGGTTTCCTGAGAGTCGCCACAAACAATGACGTCTGAATCCACATTCTTACCGATGTCCTGAAGGGCTTCGGCGACTACATTGTGGAATGCTGATGCAACTTTAGTGTGAGGAGGAAGCAATCTTGCGGCCTGTTGTGCTGCTGAGCCCTCCCAAACTCCGAGAGCGGTCGACGCAGATCCTCCAACTGCTGTTGAGAGCGGAACTACGACATCGACGAAGATGTCGTCTGGTTGAATGCTGTCGTGGACGGATTTGATCATATCAACGTGGGCAGCGAACGGAACCGACATTACTATAATATCGGCTGCAGCTGCAGCCTTAGGGTTTTCCATTCCTGAAACGTTCGCGGTTTCCCCCAGAGTGTTTCTGGCTTTTTTGGCAGCGTCTTCAGCTTTTTGTAGCTGCCTCGATCCTATGATCACTTTTTCACCAGCTTTAGCCCAACGCAGGACTAAGCCGAATCCTTGATCTCCGGTTCCGCCTATTACGGCGATCGTGCGACCGGCCACTTTATGAACCTCCAAAATCGTGCGCAGAGGAGATCGCAATTAAAGGCTGACTGCTCAAGCCCAGTCTTGATTATTCTGCCGAGGAAGTCTCATTTCAAGTGGGGAAGTCCTGATTGCGTCGCAAGCTTCAGCAACTCCAGGAGTGGTCCAAATCGCGAAATCGTCGAAAGAACGGATTGGATATTTAGGTACGATCTCGATTTTCTCACGATAGAATGGGTGGTATTTTAGCGCAAGTTAAGCTGGAAGATACGCCTTCCTTAGAGACTCCTCGTCCGATTTCATGATTTTGAGATCACTTACTTACCTGCAAGCCGCTTAAATAGCAGCGCGACTTTTACACTGCCTGAAGTTTAGAGACGCGTCATTTGTCTTAAGCTTAAGCTTCGCAAAGGTTGGTTGAGGTCGAAATTTCCAATGGGCGCCCAGAAATATCTCACTCAAACATGGTTGGGGAGAGAGAAGGGTGACCTACAGCGTTACCTTCGTCAAGTCGCAATAACGTGGCGGCGTGAACCGACTGTCCACAGAGTCGAGCACCCGACTAGGCTGGATCGGGCGAGATCATTAGGTTACAAAGCAAAACAGGGTTACGTAGTAGTCCGGGTTAGGATAAGGAAAGGCGGTGCACGCAAGCCTCGACCCAGGTCGGGGCGCAGACCAAAGGCTTTGGGCGTCACGAGATTCACCCGCGCAGCCAGCCTGAAGAACATCGCGGAAGAGAAAGCGAGAAAGAGGTATCCAAACCTTCGAGTACTCAACTCGTACTACGTATGGGAGGACGGAATGCACCATTGGTACGAAACCATCATGCGGGACCCACACAACCCCGTATCGAGGGAAACTTGAAACCCCCCTAGGTCAAGGATTAAGCTGTCTCATTGTCCCTCGTGACTTTCTGGCATGAAGCTAGACGATTAAACTTTTCACGACTCTTTTTACTTATTCCTACCGGTTCACATTTCACAGTAACGGCAGTTCACCAGTGATCTTGTCGACAAGCTCTGCAGGTGCTGGGCCAATTCCGACGCAAGTCGCCGTTCCAGGATCTACTTGGGTTAAGCCGCTGTCGTGAATAATCGTGGCCACCAATCCTAACTCTTCGGCGCCTCTTCTTAGGTGCTCGAGGTCGCTCTCGGAATTCACTTTGACTACGATCTTCCGTTGTCCCTCTTCGAACCATTGCTTCCACCATTCGGGCCGTCGCTTCCTAGTCTCTTCGGCTGCGGTGACCGCGGCATGGCTTACTTGGACCGCGATCTTTCCTTTGCCCATGTCTAGGTCCCGTCTAACAGCGACTGCTAATTTGTACCTGAATTCGTTCGTGGCTTTATCCTCGGCTTTATCTTATCCCTGTCCCAAATAAGCGAAGGGATGGGCGTGTGAGGAATCTTGAAGTCGGGCCAGACTATTCAAACTGTTGAGATAAGCACCATCGCTCATGCAACCGATGACTTGGATAAAGTTCAGACGGTGTTGACGCGTCTAATCCCCGATACGTTGAAAGGCCGACAGCTGTTTACACGGAGGTACCTGCAGGGTCACTATGGAAATCCCATAATCACCTTCGAAGCTCGGCTTACGAAGACATCGGAAATTGACGAGTTCACAACATTCTTTCTAAGCCAGCTCTCGGAGAAAGATAAACTTGCAATTCAACGAGATCTAAGATTGTATTCTGACGCTGACGGGAATCTTTACATTCGCATAGATAAGCAACAGGCTTTTCGGGGGATCGTCCAACTTGGAGAAGAGGACTCAATCAGGGTGCGAATGAAATTCACGAGGTTCACGGGCCAAGCCACTAATCTAATGATCAAATACTTGGAGTCTGAACAGAACTGTCGAATCTTGTAGACCTCCACATTTTTCCCAAGGTTGATGATGTAAACGCCTGCACGCGTATGGCTCAGACCCTGAAGACCGCGGGCTACTCCACTGTAGGACTCACAATCCCAACCGGTCTTCTCCCTGAGCGTGTCAAGTCTATGCGGCAAACCTTCCAAGGTCAAGGAATCGCAACAGCGCTTCGGATAGACCTTGGATCGCCCTCGAGAACGGAACTCCTCCGATCGCTCCGAAGATTCAGAAACGTCTACGACGTGGTGGGCGTAAAGTGTGTGAATGCCCGCGTTGCAACAGTTGCATCTAGAGATCGAAGGGTCGATGTTTTGTTCTTTGATCCCGCCATGCACAATGTCCGATTCAATCACTCACTCGCACGCCTGCTTCACGGCGCCCTCGAAGTGAACTTGATCGCCAGCCTACTCACACTGACCGACCCCGGCATTCTCTTCAGACTACGAAAGGCAATCGCGGTTGCGCAGGAGCATAACGTGAAAGTCGTGCTCTCAAGTGGGGCGAGGAACGCCGAAATGGTGAGAGCACCTCTTCAACTCAGCGCAATCGCCTCAACACTTGGCCTCTCAGAGACGGCCTCGGTTGCCGGTGTATCCTCTATCCCGCTATCCATCATAACAGAGAACGTTAAGAAACGAAAACCCGAGTGCGTGGAAGAAGGCGTGAAAATAATTGTTCCATCGCGGAGTTGAACTACGATGCCTCGACGTTACCTACTAGTAAAAACCCTCTACGACCGGGCGCTTACCGATCAGCAGTTCCATGACGCATTGAACACATCAGTACACACGCATTTTGGTGACATCGGTTTTGCCCGCATCGATCCGAGAATCATAAAATCCGATCAAACCACATCGACCAGCATCGTTTCCTGTGAAAAAAGCGCAGTTAGAGAATTAGAATCTGCTTTAGCCCTAATCACTGACTGCGAAGGGACTCCCGTGACAGTCCTAGTGCTAGCGGTCTCGGGGACTATCAAGGGATTACGGAAACGAAGGGTGAGGTAACGTTTTTCATGCAGTGACTGGACTTTGATTAAGGGGATGAAGAAGCCAGTCCCAGTCAGATCTCTTTGCTGAAGATATGACGACCTCAGCGACGGGCTGACCCCATTACACTCAACTTGAGACTGCAGATTCCTGAGAATGGGTCCCTAGAAACAAGCGTTTCACATCAACAAGACTCAGGTTTATCGACAAGCGATTTGAGATCAGTGCATTTGTCGTGACTCGGTGATAGTGGATCTGGTCACAATAGTTCCCGCGGAAACGCGGAGTAAAGGGTTTATTGGGGATGCGCAAAGGCAAGTTTTCTGAAGGCTGTACTAAACATCTGAACACGATTTCGTTGTTCACAGTTAGCTTGTCAAGAGAATTGGTTCTACGCTACATCCTAGTCGTACTCTATGCTACCATTACCATAATCCTCGGTTGCTGGGCTACTTTCTTGGGCTTGTAAACTATGGCTGGACATGGCTAGTCTTGTGGGCGGGTCTGTCAAACTTTAGTCCTGACACACCTATGAGCCCTTGTGCTTGTATCTGTGATCGGACTCGTTTCAAAAAACCCCATGGGCTGGTAGAGAGAAAGAGATGTAACTGAAATCTGGGAAAATGCTTGGAACATATAGAATGCCGGTTTGGGTGTTTGCTGGTTGAGCGGTCCCATAGTTATCAGACCCATGTCGCTTCCTGTTGACACCAAGTCAGCATTGTCATTTCCCTCTATAATGAACCAGAAGACCGCCTTCACGTACGGAAGCTGACTGAAGAATGTAAAAGATTGGTTTAGAAAAGCAGCCTGCCGTTCTTGGCCAACTCCTCCTCCATTTGACGCCAGACCTGTTTCAGTAATCCAGACTGGCTTGCCTGTTAGTGTCTCATAACTAGTTAGAGCCATAGTCCAGTATTGACTTCCCGTTACCCCCCAAAGCGTCTCGTTCAGTAAGTATGTGTATCCATGTGTGTATGCGTGCAAGGATATTGCGTCGCAGTAGTTGGCTGCGCCCAGTTTCCAAACCTGCTGAGTGAATTGCCAGATCCAATCCCAGTTGTCAGGGCTCCAGTAGTTGAGGGTGTTTCCTCCAAAGGCGATGACGATATCGCTCGGGTTATGCGTCTTAATGATCTTGTACGCGTCCCGTAACATGTTGAAGTAGTGGTCGGCCATCCTCGTCACATTGTCGTCGCAGCACAGATAGCCACCTTCGTACCATTCCGGCTCGTTCCATATCTCCCAAACATGCACGTTCGGATAGGTATTGACGGCCTGGCTTACTTTCTCGTCCCAGTCACTTAACGTCCATTCGCAACTTGATATGCTGGCTCCATGCGAGGAGGTTGTGAACTTGCATTGGTTCCGGTAGCCGCCCATCATGCCCATGGCCAACATCGCCAAGATTTGTGAATCATGGTAGTATGTTATCAGCCCGATGAGGTCTTGCTGATACATCGGGTAAGGAAACTGCGTCCTAATCCATTTCAGATGCAGCTCTGAAGTCAGCGGATTATTGACCTGACCATACATGTACCAAGGAAAATTAACCCCATATGCAATCGGATAGGTAACAATTGTCTGACTTACACCAGTTGAACTTGCGGTAGTGGATGCGAGTTGGCTGGAGGCTGTTGATGCGGTCACGCTATTTGTAGTTCCCGCTGGGTTGTGGACCATGGGGCGAATGAGTACGGCCACAGCCACAATGACAACTACGAGAATAGCAGCAATGATCAGTTTCCAGTAATGCGACAACCGCAGAGTCCCGCACAAGCCTATTTTTCGCCTTAATACGATTTTGGATGTCCCTAAGGGTTAACAGAGCCGAATCAGCAACCGGAAATTTACAGCCAGAGAAAACTAGGCCAGCAACCGAGGACTTGACATTACCTACTATCAACCGGAATTTCACAGCAGATTCTATCAACCGTAAACTTCACGTTACCGAAAACAAGTGGATGACATAATTCAAAATGCGAGCATGAAAAAAGAAAAAACTTAACCGCATACAGCCTTCATCCCTAACCGCTATCCCGATGAACTTCTGAACTCGCGTGCAATCTCACGATTGTTCACTTACGCAAAGAGCGCCGAGGAGGGGCGCAATGACAAAGTACCCAATGGGCGGAGGAGAAGAAATGTTTCACTGTCGCGGTACAAATGTTTTGGTGGTCGCGACATTCTTTGCAATGCTGGCTGTTTCTTCTGTTCCTGTGTCGGCAAGTATTGGGGCACCCATAACTTGTCCATTGTCCACACAACCCGTAACGATTGACGGGAAGTGGACAAGTCCAACGGAATGGACGGATGCGCCTGAAATCCAGATGCTTGTGGGTGCGGGAAATGGTATCGGTTACTTCAGGATGAAGCATGATGCAACAAATCTCTACATACTTGGCGAATCCCTTGTTGACACTGCTGTGGAATACAATAGCACAGCAGGTGGGGGAGATTTTATGTCGGTTTTCCTTGATACCCTCTACAACCAAGGATCAGCACCCCAGACGGGTGACTACAAGTTGCTAGCGGAGTACATGGGCGCAGGTAATACAACCATTAGGGCGTGGGAAGGTAACGGCACAGGTTGGGTCAAAGTCAGTTCGATTCAAGGTGTACAGGGGGCGGTCGGCTTGGACACGGGCAACAGTCCGCATCCGCCTCACCCTCATGCGGTATTCGAAATGAGCATTCCATTAAGCCTGATTCCCGCTTCGACGTTTGGTTTCTTCATACGTTTGGACGAGAGCAATTATTGGTGGGCGAGCGATCAAGCGATTCTGTTGACGCACTTCTATTGGCCAGGTCCTACGCCAGCCAACCAAGGATTTGACCCCAGCTCTTGGGGAACCGTAACAATCTCCAACACTCCAATTCAAGAGTCCTCAAGCAGTCCGTTGAGCGTGACATTAGCAATATTCAGCGTCGTAGTCTTTGCTAGAGTGCAAGGGAAGAACAGGCACGACTAAGGCACTTGACTCAAATGTGGATTCTTTTGAGTATCCACCCACCCCCACTTTCTATGCGGGGTTTTTGACAACCGTTTAGTATCTCACACAAATCTTTCTCAATCCGCGCCTAGCTGACGAACGGTTACCCGGTGTTAGGCTATCAACCGATTTTTCACAGCATGGAGTTTCCGAGTCATCAACCGAAGACTTCACGTTACCTCAGGAAGGGTAACGTAACGTCCTTATGCAGATACCTATGACAAAGACCGTTAAGATCAACGACGACACGCACCTACAGCTTCTTAGAATAGCTGGAGAACTTCAAGCCAACAACGGCCACATCAAAACCCTGGACGACGCAATCAAAGCCCTAATCCAGAACTGGCGCAAGGCGAATGGTTAGGAATTGAAATGTCTTAATTGCGGCGCGGAATTTGAGGAAAACCCATACCTGAAGTGGCGCAGGCAGTTAAGCGAAGAGAATCCAAAACTAGGATACGTAGCCAGTTCACGGTGTCCTAAGTGCGGGGCAGCCGTAGCACTAGAAGCTAAGGGCATTCCGGAAGAAGGATTCAAGGAAGGCTAATCGGTGCAAAGTCTGGTGGATCCAGCTATGATGAATGAGCAATTACGGGCTCAATTCCGGAAAAGGCTTCAAGTAGCCAGGCGGCTACGGTACGATAACCCGCGGCTTTGAATGGAAATCCTAGTCGATGCCCTAGACGAAATGCTGAAGCTGCAACCGTCTCAGGGTCAACAGTCGGGATAGTGACTTCAAAACTAGAGGACGATCGAGCATCGACACGACAAGTACCCAATAACACAGTTTAAGCAACAGAAGAGAAGCGAAAAAAAACGTGACCAACTGTTTAGGTAACAAGTCACAACTAAAGGGTTTAATTAGGGAACCCTACTCAAGTGGCTGAATTTCGTTACAGGTGAATTTGAATTGTCAATGTTCGCAGTTCCGGGTGCTTACGACCGCGCGATCACAGTTTTCTCTCCCGATGGGCGCCTATTCCAAGTTGAGTACGCCTCCGAGACAGTAAAGAGGGGTGCTACCGTACTCGGCATCGCATGCCCGGATGGCGTTGTCTTGGCTGCTGAGGAGCGTGCCACCTCTAAACTCCAAGACCCCACGTTCATGTGGAAGATATTCCAGATTGATGAGCACGTTGGCGCGGCCGTCGCCGGTTTGAGCTGCGACGCTCACATCCTAGTCGACCAAGCGCGCGTTTACGCTCAATCGAACCGACTCCTTTACGACGAACCCATTGACGTGGAGATTCTAACGAGAAGAATTGGAGAGATTAAGCAGCTATACACACAGCATGCCGGCGTGCGTCCATTCGGAATATCAATGCTGTTTGGCGGTTTGGATCGGAAGGGTAGTAGATTGTTTTGGACGGACCCCAGCGGTGCCTTTCTCGCCTACAAGGCCTGGGCGATCGGTGCGGGAGGCGACGCAGCGAACGAGATTCTCGAAGCTGACTACAAGGATACTATGACGCTTGACGATGCCGTACTCCTCGCTTTGAAATGCATGAGCAAGGTGTTGGAAGACAAGTTAGATGCACAGAAAATCAGAATTGCAACCGTATCTGCTGCTACTAAGAAATTCGCCAAACTCTCACAGGAAGGTGTGGACAAATATATCAAACGGCTTGATTCGACGAAAAAGGCCGCTAGCCGATGAGTGAAAAATTCACCACGGCGCGAATCTCAAAAAGCGGAGAAAAATTCGAAATCCTAGTTAAACCCGACCCTGCCTTAGAATACAAGATGGGAAAGCAACTAAGCATATCCCAGCTCTTAGTCATAGACGAAGTTTACAGCGACGCAGGGAAAGGCACCCATGCGTCTGCTGAAAAGCTCCAGAAAGCCTTCGGCACAGAAGACCCAACAGCGATAGCCGAAGAGATAATGAAGCATGGTGAACTGCAACTCACCACCGACCAGAGGCGTCAACTCGTAGAGGACAAGCGGAAACAGATCGTTGCCTTTATCGCAAGAAACTGCATCGACCCCAGAACCGGGACGCCACATCCACCTATACGCATCGAGCAAGCAATGAATCAGATCAAATATTCGATTGATCCTTTCAAGAATGCCGATGAACAGGCAAAGGACGTGATAGAGGAGCTCAGAGCCCTTCTACCGATAAAGATGGAGCAAATGCGTGTGGCAATAAAGATCCTCGCAGAGTTCGCACCCAAGGGGTATGGTGCTGTCAAGGGATACGGGACGATTAGCAGAGAGGAATGGCAGGCCGATGGAGCACTGGTTGCCGTGGTCGAAATGCCTGCAGGCGTCTATGGACCATTCATTGAAAGGCTTGGAAAGGTCACTCAGGGTACAATTCAAACAAAGATACTAAAATAGAAAGTCCAACCGAAACACTTCGCGTACCCGAACCTGAATGAGGCTAGTTTGTGCTCGGATAACGCCCAAATGAGTCTGACCCATTTTGATCGATTAGACGATCGGACTATCCGATTAGAGTAGGAAGTCATTGATCGAGTTGCGAGGAAACCGTTTCCGTAGGTGGCGTAGTTATTGTCGCCGGCATTTCTGCTGCCTTTCTTAGTGTACCTGTTTAGGTCTAACAGTTTTTTTACTGGGACGAGCGCAACCTCGAGCGGGAACACTGGAGTCATCAACTCTTTCGCTTCCAGCTCATCGATCTTCATGCCTAAGCTTCGGCTGACTTGACGCCGCAGGAACGGGAGGAGTTCAAAGTTTTCGCCGAAAGGATCGAGGAGAATGCACGGCGCGACTATGGGCAAGCAATCGTGACGATCCGAGAGTTCTACGGTTCCTTAACCCAACTTCTCAGACGAATGACCCATGAACCAGATGTGGGCCACAGCTTTGTTGGTGTCGGCGCAGGTAGGATCCTAGACTCATACCACCCCAACCTTCGCTTCCAACAGGTCAAGGTCAAGCGGAAGCATGGCAGGTAGCCGGCGACCGCCTGAATTTGTTCGCCAGTGAACAAAGATTCCTGGGTAAATATTTGTGTGTTGAGGAACAAATTGGAGCACAAACCATGGCCACCCGCGTCTAGAGGGCCAAAGTGTCTTCCACGAACCCTCTACCTTGACGAGAGGTTGGCCTATCAGCTTAGGGGCTTGGCGAAATCCGAGAGTTCTTCGAAGATTGACATAGGCGATTCGATATTGTCTAGATTAACAACCTATATCTAGCAGTTTCCTTGTTTTTCTCGAATTCGTTCATAAGATTGAGTTGGAATGGTTGACGGTCTTAGCAGAGAGAAAGCAGTTAGTCGGCCCGGGGGATGTTCTAGCAGAGGGCCCATACTTTGCGGGCGAGAACACATATCGCGAAGGGTCCAAGATTTTCGCTTCGCGTGTAGGTATGGCTGATGTTATTGGGAACAAGCTGATAGTCACGCCTGTCAAAGGCGCGTACATTCCTCGCATGGATGACATCGTCCTCGGTCGAGTCACTGACATTGGAATGTCGGGGTGGCAGGTGGACATCTACGCACCCTACCCTGCAATGCTGCCTGCCTCTGAAACCCCTATGCGCGGGCGCGATTCAGTGCGTCGAGATCTGCGTAGCATCTATGGCGTTGGAGACCTTATGATTGCGCAAGTGATTGCGTTCGACAGGACCCGTGATCCCCTCTTGACAACGAAGGGGAGAGGGTTAGGTAAGGTAACTTCAGGTCGCGTGGCGCGCATAAACAACACGAAAATACCGCGAATCATTGGGAAGAAAGGATCGATGATAACAATGTTGAAGAAGGAGACTGGAACCGATATCATACCAGGCCAAAACGGCGTTATCTTGGTTACTGGAAGAAACCCTGACCAGGAA
>Ga0181539_1003638_pt1 | contig 13900 bp, 12 predicted proteins | sample PEATcosm2014_Bin_46_FD_119767 | JGI IMG/M metagenome (GOLD analysis project Ga0181539, IMG submission 119767) | Peatland microbial communities from MTU Mesocosm Facility, Houghton, MI, USA - PEATcosm2014_Bin23_60_metaG | ecosystem: Environmental > Terrestrial > Soil > Wetlands > Peat | place... | reverse complement strand
TTCAAGCGCGCAATGCGATGCCGCACCTCGTCGTCGAGAATCTCCGCGCCACCGCCGGGAATCGAGTCGAGTCCCGCCTCGCGCAGGCGCGCAATGGTCGTGCGCAAGTCGAGGCCCGAGTACTCGGCGATGGCCAGCACCTCAGAAGCCGACAGGCAATGCAGCCAGATTTGCGGGAAGCGCTCTTTGATGCCCTTGAACAGCCGCTCGAACCAGTCGATCTTGAGATCGGGATGGATGCCGCCCTGCATCAGCACGCCGGTGCCGCCCATCTCGAGGGTTTCGGCGATCTTGGCGTAAATCGTCTCGAAGTCGAGGATGTAGCCCTCGTCCGCGCGCGGGTCAGGCTTGCCGGATCTGGGCAGCGGGCGATAGAAGGCGCAAAAGGTGCAGTACTCGGTGCAGAAGTTCGTGTAATTGATATTGCGGTCGATGATGTAGGTGACCACGCCCTCGGGATGCAGGCGCCGGCGCACTTGGTCGGCCTCGAACCCCAGACCGATCAGGTCGGGAGAGCGGAAGTAATCAAGAGCTTGCTCGCGCGAGATCGGCATAGTTCAGATTCTAACAACTCATTGGCGTTGGGCCGGCTTCGCTTCAGGCGCAGCCTTGCGGGAGCGGAAGAGAAACAAGCCGCGCGTACGCAGAGGCCGTCCCTGTGTGCGGGCCAAATTCGACGCGGTCGAAATGCCGCTGAACAGAGTGAAGAAATCGAGAAACGCTTTGAAGAAGCCGCGTGTTTTTTCTGAACCCATTGGGGAAGAACCTCAGCAATCGAGCCTCTAACTTGCACTTTCCAACCGTCCATTCGTTGGCAGAAAGGTGCGGGCAGTTACAGGATTGTTCGCGGCCTGACCGAGCCCGCTTCCAGCCATTTAAGCCCACACGAACGTGGCCTTGTCTTTATCCTTTCGCACCTTGGAGACAGGGAAGACCTGTCCGTGCATCACGATATAGACGCCGGGCGCGAGCAAACGTGCGGCAAGCAGGCTTTCGGTCAGGTTCTGCAGCCCGTCGCTGCCTTCGAACCCCAGCGGCGTCATGGCCCCGGTCAAAACGATAGGAACTTTGAGATCGGGAAAAGATTCTTCAAGAAACCTGCCCGTCTCGACCATGGTGTCGGTGCCGTGCGAGATCACGATGGGCGCGCCATCGGCAAGCAGCCCTGCCACGCGATCCCTCACCTCGGCGCGATCCGCGTCCGTCATCTCCAGGCTGTCCTTGTTCATCAGGTGCTCGGCGCGGATCTCGGCATCGGGCAACCGCAGCATGCGCAGATAGCGGTCCAGCTTGGCGGCGCGGTTCTCCACCACCCCGCTCTGCTCGGAGTAGACCTTCTCAATCGTTCCGCCCGTCGACAGCAAGTAGATGCGCTGCATGCTCAGTCCTGGTAGTGTCTCCGTTTGCGGGCCGCCTTCCTAAACGATTGATGCGGCGTCAGTGCTCCATCGGCGGCGCAGGCGACCCATCGGACCAGTTGCCAACCCAGACCATGAGGATGGTCACCCGCTCTTCAGGGTCATTCGCGGCCATAATCGGGGAACCTGGCTGGTCGGCTCCCCAGCTCTTTGCCGCGTCGCCCGAGACAAAAAACATCAGGTGCGGGTGCCAGTTCAAGCCGCGGTCGTTCAGGTACTGATGCTTCGACATCATGTAGCACATTGCTCCCGGCTCAAGCGCGGGCAGTTCCTTGTTATCCAGTGCCGCAGCAGTTGCCGCGAGGATTTCCGCTTTCGATTTCCCTGCCAACGCCAGTTTGGTCTTCATCAGAAAGATGCGCGCAAAAGTTCTTGCGGCCGGCGGATTAAAGCAAATGGGGGCGCGAACTTTGGAATTCCAGAATTCCGGTTCGTCGGTCGCGGCACCCCATGATCGCTCCACGATACAGAGAAAGCCATTCGCGCCTTTTATTACGGTCGTGAATCCTGTTCTCCCCAGCACCATCACCTCGGCGCTATCCGAAATCGATGCCGGAGCAGCGCTGCGCGCCAACGCGACTTCCGCACTCTGGTCAGCGATCAAATACTCATCCAGGGGAGCCATGGCCGGATACGCAGTCTTCTCTGCCTGCGCCGGCGCCTGGCGTGTTGCGCCGGGTAGGCAAAGCTGAACAAGGAAGACCAATGCAATGAGCTTGCAATCATTCTTCCGCATGGGAACCTCCGATAGGCGAATCTTACTCGATTCTTGCTTGGCGGAAACAGCCCGAGGCAGGTTTGCAACTCCAATTTGGCACCATTTTGCAAGCTTCGGGGGATTGTCGCCACTCGGAAATTACCTCTAGTCAGCCCCGCGGTAGCGTTTCTGGTGCCAGATCCACGCGGTGCGAACGATCTCGTCGAGATCGGTGTACCGCGGCTTCCATCCCAGCTCGCGCATGGCCTTGGCAGAGCTTGCTACCAGAACCGCCGGATCGCCCGGTCGCCGCGGATGAATCTCCGCCGGAATGGGATGGCCTGTGACGCGCCGCGCCGACTCCACGACCTCCCGAACGCTGAATCCCTTGCCATTACCAAGGTTGTAGATGAGGGGAGCTGTCTGCCCGTTGCCGGTCGCGAGCGCGGCTAGAGCCAGCAGGTGCGCGTCGGCCAGATCCGAGACGTGAATGTAGTCGCGGATGCAGGTCCCATCGGGCGTCGGATAGTCGTCGCCATAGATGCGAATCGAGGCGCGCCGGCCCAGAGCCACGTCCAGAACCAGGGGGATCAGATGCGTTTCGGGCTGGTGCGATTCGCCCCTCACAATACCCTCGGGGCCCTCCGCGGCGCCAGCCACGTTGAAGTAGCGCAGCGAAGCATACTCGAGCCCGTGAATGCGATAGAGCCAGGTGAGCACCTGCTCGACAAGCAGCTTGGACTGGCCGTAGGCGTTAGTCGGCGCAAGGCGCGCATCTTCCTGAATCGGAACTACTTCAGGCTCGCCATAGACCGCCGCAGTCGAAGAAAAAACCAGTCTCTGCACTCCGCACGCCAGCATCGCCTCAAGCAGCGAAAGCGTCGACGCAGTGTTGTTGCGGAAATAGATCTCCGGGCGCTGCATCGATTCGCCGGCCTCAATGAGCGCCGCAAAGTGCAAAACCGCATCAAAAGGTTCGTGGGCGTTGCGGGCTGCGGCAAAAACCCGTTCGAAATGGGCGCGGTCGCTGAGCTCGCCTTCGACGAGTTCCACGCCCGTTGGCAACAGGTCGCGGCGGCCATGGCTCAGGTTGTCGTAAACCACGGCCTTGTGGCCTTTTTCGGTCAAGAGCCCCGTAATTGTACTTCCGATGTACCCCGCACCGCCGGTAACCAGAATCTTCACAAAAGGGCTGTCCTTTCCATGCCGATTTGAGTTACTTTGAGTCTATAGGAGCAGTGCCTGACCGGGCGGCGAGAAGAGCCTCCAGCCAGTCATTGCCGATGCCGGCCACAGACTCGCGCGGTAGGCTGATCCACACCGTGATCGTAATGCGCGCGTGGAGAACCGGAACCCCGATTCTGTATCTTGGAATCATCGCCTTTGCCCCAGGCAAGGGCGCGATTCTTTCGCAGTTGCCTTGGGTGGAGAGACTGCATGTCCGAAGGCCGGTCATCGGGTCGTTCCGGTAGCGAGATCTGCGTGCCAGCAAAGCGCCGCGACGGATCCTTGCGGGTCGATCCCCCAACTGGGCGAGCCGATCCCCCAACCAGGAGTTGGGCCCGGAGTTCGGGCATACGTATAATAGTTACTCCCCTCTCCTTGGCCGGGGATCGGGTCTCCGGGTGGGGCGATCGACCAGCTTTGGCTCCCATCATCCGGAAAACGCAGACGTTGCCGGTCAGTTGGGAACCGGGGATTCGAACGAAGCGGCGGCTTTTTTTGCGTCCTATCTCCATGGGCGGAATCGCTTTCCGCACGGCCGGAGGGCCATGCTCCGAAAGTAATGAGCACAATTCGGGACTCCTGGCGCAAGTTCGCCATTGTTCTTGCCGATATTCGTAAGAGTTGAAGGGTTTGTGCGCCGCCGTTGAGCGGCCTGAAGCGAGGATGCAATCATGTCGATGAAGTACTCCCCAGGAGGAATCAACTTAGGCCTTCTGCCCGAGCCGGAGGGACGATCGGTTTCATTCGTCATCAGCTCGACGCTCAATTCGGCGATTCTTGTCACTCTCATCCTCGCCGGCATGATGGCCAAGCAAGTGATCCAGCAGCACTATGAGATGACGGAGTTGATTGTCCCCAACACTCCGCCGCCGGAGCAAGTCAAGCAGCCACCGCCGCCCAAACTGCCTCCGCCGCCTGAGCAGCCGAAGGTGGAGTTGCAGCCGCAGATTCGCCAGATCGAAATACCGAAGCCGAAGCCGGAGCCGAAGCCTATCCAGTTGGAAGCCAAGGTGAATTTGCCGGCGGTGACCAAGCAGCAGACGATTACGCTGGCGCCGCAGCCCAAGGCAGCGCTCAACGACGCCATGCCCGCGCAGAACAACCAGGTCAAACCCAAGGTTGGCCAGGTGCATTTTGGGGATACCTTTGGCGTGACCCCCAATCCCAACTCCACGCGCCCAGCCACGGTGGCAGCCATCGGCAATCCCTACGGCGGCAATCAGGGCCCGGCCATCGCGCCGCATGGCGTGCCGGGATCGACAGGTTTGGGGACGAATACCAGGCCCACCTCGGGTAACGGCGTAACGGGCAAAGTCGCGTCGGCGGGCATTCCCGGCGCAACCGGCACGGGCGCTTCGGGTTCGAACTACGGGAAGGTTGCCTCGGCCGGAATTCCTGCCGCCACCACGCAGGTTGCTGCGGCTCCCAAGCCGGTTGCGGCGCAGGCTTCGACCGACCTCGAAGTGCTTTCCAAGCCTCCCGTTGAGTACACGGCGGAGGCGCGGCAGTTGAGAGTTCAGGGCGATGTGGTCCTGCGCGTCACCTTCCTTGCTTCGGGCCATGTGGTGGTCGAGAGCGTGGTGCACGGCCTGGGCCATGGGCTCGATGAGGAGGCGCGCCGCGTGGCGCAGCAGATTCGTTTCCGCCCGGCGACGCGCGACGGGCGGTCCGTGGATACCACGACAACCATTACCATTACCTTCCAGTTGGCGTAGCATCAAGGATGTAAACTTCCCGTGATCCGTCCTCATCCGCGCCGCGCCGCAAGGCGCTTTAGCGGAGACGAAAGCCAGCTAGTTCTCAACCAGGAGTTGCACATGACGTCTCGGAAGATCCCCCTAGCCCTGCTGATCTTCACCCTCAGTGCGGGCTGCGCGTTTGCCAGGAACAAGAAGGAACCGAAATTCGAGCCTGCCCGCCAGCTTACCCCCGAGCAGGCGGCACTGGTGCAGAGGGCCATTGCCCAGGAGAAGGTGCTGATCAGGAACATCCAGCAGCGCACGCCGCTGGTGGAGACCTACATTCAGGACACCAAGCCGGACGTGAAGCTTTACGAGGTTCCCATCGCGGATCACTACATGCTCAGCCGCGTCGACTTCGGCAAGACCTTCTTCGACAAGGCCTATACGCCAAAGGAGCAGAAGAGCCGGCATGGCTTCTTCAAGGGCTCAATGGAAGCCATCACCGATCTGACCAAGGCGCTGCATCTTGACCAGCAGTGGGTCTACTCGAACACCGGCTTCATGCAGATGATGTTCCTCGATCCCACAGGGTTCGACCAGCAGCACTATGTCTTCAGCTTCGTGCGGCCCGAGTTTCTGGGATCGGTGCGCACCTGGGTCTTCGACGTGCATCCCAAGGCCGACGTGAAGGGCATCGGCCGCTTCTACGGGCGCATCTGGGTCGAGGACGAGGGCGGCAACGTGGTGCGCTTCAATGGCACCTACACCAGCGCCGAGGACCCGGAGTCAAAGAGCAAATTCTTCCACTTCGACAGTTGGCGCATGAATGTGCAGCCCGGCATCTGGCTGCCCGTGGCCGTGTATGTCGAAGAGACGAAGCGCGGCGAGGGCGAAAACATCGGTTTGAAGGCGCAGACGCACTTCTGGGGCTACTCGCTCAAGCTGCCCACGCGCGACAGCGAAAACGTCAGCGTCCGGGTAGACAACGCGGTGGACAAGAGCGACGACTCGCAGGATGTGGGTCCGCTGCAGGCCTCGCGCTTGTGGGTTACGCAGGCTGAGAATAATGTGATTGACCGCCTGGTGGAGGCCGGCCTGGTGGCGCCTCTCGATCCCGGCGGCTATGAAGAAAAGGTCCTGGGTCAGATCGTCATCAACCTGGTGGTGCCCAACAACCTGGCCTTCACCGACCAGATTCATTGCCGCGTGCTGCTCACCGACACCGTTGAAGTCACCACCGTAGGCAACACCATTCTCATCAGCAAGGGGCTCATCGACAGTCTGCCCAGTGAAGAAGCCATCGCCTCGGTGATCTCCATGGAGCTGGCGCACATCGCCATGGGCCATCATATCGACACCCGTTACGCCTTCAACGACCGCCTGCTCTTTCCAGACACGGCCACCTTCCAGCGCATCGATATGAACCACACCGAAGTGGACAACGGAACCGCCTCCAAGCGGGCCATGGAGTATCTCGAGAACTCCATGTACAAGGACAAGCTGGCGAACGCGGGCCTCTACTTCAAGCAGCTCGTGGATCGCGCCAAGGTGCTCAAGGGGCTGAATACGCCCACACTGGGCGATTCGCTGCTGAGGCCCGACGGTACGCCGTGGCTGGCCGGACTGGTGCCCATGGCGCCCCAGATCAACTGGGACGATATGGCGCAAACCGCGGCCCTGCCGCTGGGAAGCTGGCTGAAGACCGATCCCTGGGACGACAAGGTGCACATGCTGAGCGCCAAGCGTTATGCGCCGATGAATGCCCGCGACAAGATGCCGTTCGAGGTCACTCCTATCTTCTATAAGCTGCAGCACTATGACGCGGCAGCGGCAACCCCGCCGGCCGCGGGAGCTCCGGCCAACGGCGAACAGCCGGCCGCGGCGCCAGACAACACTCCGCCGGCACAACCGCCGCCGCAACCCCAGAGCGGCGCGGCGCCCGCACCGGATCAGCAGTCAACGGCTGCCCAGAATCCGCAGTAGTAACACGATCAACCCTCCGAGCCCGGGCGTGCTGCACCCCGATTTTCGAGCGCACTCCGCCGGGCTCTTGAGCGTGAGTCCGACTGGTTTCCCCGCCGTTCGACGATTCACAGGAAGTGAATTTGGGCTGTGCTCATGAAACGTTCGATCTCGGCTTTCTTGTTTATCGCGCTTTCGTCCGCGGCAATCGTTTCCACACACGGCCAGACCGCGCCTTCGGCTTTCAAGGGTTCATTCGGGCTCCAGGTCGGCGGATTGGGCTCGGTCTTTCAGCCCGACTACGCGGGCAATGGATACGCGGAAACCGGCCCCCTACGCCTGTATGGCGCCGGCGCCTATGTCGACGCGCGCTTGAACCGCTGGGTGCAGATTGAGGCCGAGGTCCGCTTCCTGCACTTCAACGAGTTCCACCCCCCCCAGTCCCAAGGGATCTATCAGAATACCTACTCGATCGGCCCGCGCATTCCCATCATTACCTTCCACCGCTTCACTCCCTACGGCAAAGTGCTCGTCGGATGGGCCACCATGGCCGATCTGGATGGTAAGGCTTTAGCCTTCACCTACGGCGCCGGCGTGGATTACCGGCTGAGCCGGAAGTTCACCGTTCGCGTCATCGATTACGAGTATCAGCAGTGGCGCGTGGTGCCTGACGATCTCTGGCCAAATGGCGGCAGCGTCGGCATCAGCTACAGGATCTTCTGAGAATCTGTCCACAAACTATGCATCCGGCTCTTCAACGTGAAAGGGCACGAGTTTACTCGTGCGGTAACCGTCACAATATGAGGGCGGGCTTTAGCCCCTGTGGGCGCGTCGCTCAAGAATTCGTTCGCGGTTCGCCGTATCTTCGGAGCCTGTTGAGACCCATTTGCGCATTGTCCGATAATGAACGATCCTGAATGAAATCGAACGGGCAAGGAGCCCGCGCACACGTCGCCGGCGTGTTAAGTGGCGCAATATCAGCATTGCAGCCGGTGTGCGCTTTGGCAATATAGATGCAGTATCCAGGGGGTTCACTATCGCGAGGGAAACCTATGCCAACCTGGATCGGGGATATTCGTTTTGCCGCCAGACAGCTCATCAAGTCGCCCGGATTCACCGTCGCCGCCGTGCTCTCGCTCGCCATCGGCATTGGCATCAATACCGCCATGTTCAGCAGCATGGATGCTGTGGTGCTCCATCCCCTGGCGGTGCCTCAATTGGACCGCGTGGCCACGGTGGCCGAGCAGAGTTCGCACGGCGCCAATGAGCGCGTGACGCTGGCGGACTACGAGGACTGGACGCGCCAGAGCCGTTCGTTTGAAGCGCTCGCCGTCCGCAGCGAAGTTCCGAGGACGCTGACCGGGAGCGGCGATGCCGCGCAGGTGGAAGCGGCGCTCACTTCGGCCAATTTCTTTTCCGTTCTCCGCGCTCGTCCGCTCCTGGGCCGCCTGTACAGCGAAGATGAGTGCCGTCCGGGCCGAAACTCGGTTGCCATTCTGGCCTATGGCTTATGGCAGCGGAAGTTTGGCGGCGACCCCGCGATTCTCGGCCGCACCATCGAGCTCGATCAGCGCACCTACACGATCCTGGGTGTCATGCCGAAGACGATGCAATACCCATCACTGGCCGATGTCTACCTTCCCTTTGCGCCCTCGCCCCAGCAGCTCGCCGATCGCGCCTCGCATGATTACCTTGTCACCGCGCGCCTGCGCGACAACGTAACCGTCAAGCAGGCGCAGGCGGAGATGCAGACTCTCGCCGGGCACCTTGCCCAGGCCTATCCCGAAACCAATGCCGGTTGGTCGGCCCACGTCGAGCTGCTTCTCGACGGCATCAACGGCCCTTACACGCCGCTCTACTATCGGCTCGTTCTCGGCGCGACCCTATTCGTTCTGCTCGTGGTCTGCGCCAATATTGCCAACCTGCAGTTGGCGCGCGGCATCGCCCGCAGGCCCGAGATCGCCATGCGCACCGCGCTGGGCGCGCAACGCTCCCGCATCCTCTGCCAGTTGCTCACCGAGAATCTCCTGCTCAGCCTCATCGGCGCGGTGGGCGGGATCGGCATCGCGCAGCTCTATGGGCATTACCTGAATGCCACCATGCCGGAGAGAGTGGCGCGCTTCATGGCGGGCTGGTCGAATACCGGCCTCAATGCGCGCGTATTGGGCTTTTCGTTCCTGCTTGCGGCTCTTGCCGGAATCCTGGCCGGCGTTGCTCCCGCACTGGACGCGCTGCGCGTCAATCTCGTCGATCAGCTCAAAGCCGGTTCGCGCTCCGCCATCGGCTCCGGCCGCGCTCACCGCCTCCGCAGCATCTTTGCCGTCGTGCAAATTGCGCTGGCCGTAGCGCTCGTCATCGGTGCGGCCCTGATGTCGAAGGGCATGAACGCCTGGCTGCACACGGCCGACGTCTACGCCCCAAACAAAATGCTCACTTTCAACGTCAACCTGCCGGCGGCCCGCTACGACACACCGCAAAAACAGGCCCAATGGTACGCGGACAGTCTGGCCAAGTTGCGCGCTCTGCCGGGCGTCACCCATGCGGAGCTCACTACGGCGCTGCCTTACAACGATAACGGATGGGTCCGCGACCTGGAGATCGAGAATCGCCCCGCCGTCCCCGGCAAATTCCAGAGCGCGCTCAACCTTCCCGTGACTCCGGGTTACTTTCCCATGTTGCGCATTCCCATTCTTGCCGGCCGCGGCTTCGACCAGGGCGATTCCCTTGGCTCGACCCCGGCCGCCATCGTGAGCGAGCGCTTCGTCGCGCAGTATTTCCCCGGCGAGAACCCTCTCGGCCGTCGCATTCGCATGGGCGGATCGATGAGTCATGAGCCGTGGCTGACGATCGTAGGCGTTGCCAAAGAGACAAGCTATTCGCTTTGGGACCAGACGCCCCATGCCGCGGTTTACATGGATTCTCTGCAATTACCGCCGGGCGGCACGGAGTACGCCGTTACCACGAACGGCGATCCACTCGCCCTGGCGCCGGCGGCGCGCAAGGCTCTGGCCTCCATCGATCCGCTACTGCCGCTCAATACCGTGGAGACGTACGCGCAGCTCCAGAACGACAACCTGACAGGGCTCATGTACGCCGCGGGCTCGCTCGTTACGGACGGGTTGATTGCCCTGTTGCTGGCGGCCATCGGCATCTTCGGTGTGATGGCCAATCTCGTCGGCGAGCGCACCCGCGAGATCGGTGTTCGGTTGGCCATGGGAGCGCGGCGCCAAGACGTGATGCGCATGATTCTGCGCCGCGCCTCCTGGCTTACGGGCGCGGGTCTTCTCTCGGGATTGCTGCTGGCCTTCGGCCTCGTGCGTCTCATCGCCAGCCTGCTGCCCGGCGCGCGTTCCGACGACCCGCTGGTTTTCGGCGGCATCGCGTCGATCATCGCCGCCGTTGCGCTCTTTGCCAGCTGGCTTCCGGCCCGCCGCGCCGCGCGCATCGACCCTATGGTCGCGCTGCGCGACGAGTAAGCGGAGGAGGAAATAAGATCACGGTCGTGGGCTGCTGGAGGGGGAAAAGGGCCGCTACGCTGCCGTTTTGAACCGTATTTGTCCTCTTTTCCGAGGACGTTTTGTTGAAAATAAATGAGTTAATGTTGCAACCATACTCCAGAGGGTATGAAAGAATCCCTGTTGTCTCTTTCCGGAGGGTTTTCAGGCCCCAGAGTCCGCAAGGTTTTCGGTGCAGACAGAAGTTCGAATCTCTGCACTGTAGCCGGTCTCCCCTATCATCCCGCCGTGATTGCCCTGTCGCCGGGCGACGGTGCCCGCTCCGCGGCAGGACGATATTCTGCGGATGCTGCTTGAGGCAACCTACAACCGATTGCATAAATACTCTGAGCCCAGGGAGAAACGTCCCTCGGGGGCTAAAGCCCCGCCATATGTGCGTCTTTCGCGGCACGGCTAAGACCGTGCCCTTTCAAAGCCGGATTCATGCAACGGGTTCTGGCGCGGATTGTTCGAAATCGAACACTCGTCCCCCGGAATCGGTCATTCGTGCCGCGCATGACGGCCATGCGACTGCACGCAGGTGCTTTGTTTTCAACGCGCTCGGACAGCATCGATTTGGCGCGCTGCTTGCTACCATCCTCGGCGATGGATATCGCTCGGCCCGACATTAAGCAATTGAAGAAACGCCGGATGCTGGTCTGGTCTGGCGTCGCGGTGGTGGCCGTTGCGGCGCTTGCCGTGATGGTCATGCGCCTGAAACCGGCCGCGCCCGAGGTCGACCGCTCCACCGTCTGGACCGACACCGTGAAGCGCGGCCCGCTGGTGCGCCAGGTGCGCTCGTCGACCGGCGTTCTCGCGCCGCGCGAGGATTCGATCGAACTGATCCCCGCCCAGACCGACGCCACCGTAGTGCGCATCCGCATCCTGCCCGGAGCCCAGGTCACGCCTGACACCATCATTATGGATCTGACTGACCCGCAGCTCGAGCAGGAACTGCTCAACGCGCGCCTCGCGCTCAAGGCGGCCCAAGCCGACTCGAAAAGCCTCGAGGCGCAGCTTGAAAGCACGTTGATGGACAAGAAGACAGCGGCCGCGCAGGTGAATGCCGACTTCACCGAGGATCAGTTGCAGGCCCAGACCGACAAGGCACTTTACGATCTGGGCGTGATCTCCGGCCTGGCCTACCAGAAGTCGAAGAGCACGGCCGACCAGTTGACCGCGCAGCACCAGCTCAGCCAGCAGCAGCTCGATGTGAACCAGAAGGCGATCGCAGTGCAGCTTGCCTCGCAGAAGACCAAAATCGATCAGGCCCAGGCATTGCTCGATCTTTTTGAGAAGCAGGCGCAGGCGCTGGAGGTGCATTCGACGATCGCCGGCACGCTGGCGCCGTTGGCCACGCCGGTGCAGGTGGGCCAGCACGTGACGGCGGGAACCAGTGTGGCCGAAGTCATCCAGCGCGACAAGCTGAAAGCCGCTCTGCAGATTGCCGAGACGCAGGCGCGCGACATTCAGATCGGCCAACCGGCCTCGATCGACACGCACAACGGCGTGATTCCCGGCCATGTGGTGCGAATTGACCCTTCGGTCGTGAACGGAACCAGAACCGTAGACGTAGAGCTGGATGGGGCCTTGCCGCCGGGCGCGGTTCCGCAGTTGAGCGTCGACGGCACCATCGACCTGGAGCGCATGCAGGATGTGCTCTACGTGGGCCGGCCGGCGCTGGGCAATGAAGACTCCACGCTGAGCCTGTTCAAGCTCGATCCTGACGGCAAGGGTGCCACGCGCGTTCCGGTCAAGGTCGGCCGCGCCTCGGTGAACGAGATTCAAGTGATCGAAGGCCTGAAGGAAGGTGACACGGTGATCCTCTCCGACATGTCGCGCTGGGACAATGTGGATCGCATCCGGCTGGAGTGAGCCTGTGTCGAGAACCGGCGGCGCTTCGCCGCTGGATTTGTCTACTTCAAGAGCAGCAATCGTTTGGAAAGGAGACGAAATGAAGAAGGACCGCAGAAGTTTTCTTCGTTTGGCAGGAGCCGGCGGCGCCTTATGCGCGGCCGGGGCCACAACCGCCTTCGCAGCGCCCGGCGAAGAGTCTGGCTTTCTCGATCTGTTTGCCAAGCGGCAGTCGGTGCGGCGCTACAAATCCGACCCGGTTCCAGACGAGCACCTTCGCCTGATCCTCGATGCTGCCCGCCGTCCTCCCACATCGGGCAATCAGCAACCATGGAAGTTTCTGGTCGTCAGGAACAAGGCCACAATCGAGCGCTTGCGCGCGCGTTGCCTGCAACTGTATGAAGCCAACTGGCCCCAGGATTTGCCCGCGGCCGAAAGGGCGGCTCGCAGAGAGAGTGCCGCAAAGCATCTGGCAGGCTACTTCTCCGCTCCGGCTTTTGTCGTCGTTCTTACCGATTCGCAATCCATGTATCCCTCCTACAACCATCATGACGGCCCTTTGGCCGCAGGATACCTGTGTTTGGCGGCGCGAGCACTCGGTTATGGAACGGTCTATGTCACCGATGCGATTCCCGAACAGGCCACGCGGGAAGTCCTGGAGATACCGGAACGCTACGAACGCGTCTGCATCACCCCGCTCGGCATCCCCGACGGATGGCCCGAACCGATGCCGAAGAAAAAGCTCGAGGAGTTTGTCGTCTTTGAATCGTTTGCATAGCAGTCAACATGAGCTTTGCAGCCAGAGAATCTGGACCGGCGCGAAGCGCGGCAGACAATCTTCCTGATCGAGAACCACGAAGATAGGAGAGAACGATGGCACAGAACGGAACGCTGATTGAAATCGAGGACCTGACCAAGGTCTTCTACACCGACGAAGTGGAGACCCATGCGCTCTCCGGCATTCACCTGACCATCGCGCGGGGCGAGTATGTGGCCATGTCGGGCCCATCGGGCTGCGGCAAGTCCACGCTGCTTTCGATTCTCGGCCTATTGGATACTCCGACCGGCGGGAAATATCTGCTCAACGGCAAGCCGGTGGAGAATCTGAGCTTCAGCGACCGTTCGCGGATTCGCAACCAGGAGATCGGGTTCATCTTTCAGAGCTTCAATTTGATCGGCGACCTCACCGTTGAGGAGAATGTCGAACTGCCGCTCACCTATCGCGCCGGAATGCCCTCGGCGGAGCGGAAGAAACGCGTGAAGGAAGCGCTGGAGCGCGTGAACATGGCCCATCGCATGAGGCACTATCCGGCGCAACTCTCCGGCGGCCAGCAACAGCGCGTGGCCGTGGCGCGCGCGCTCGCCGGCTCGCCCTCGATCCTGCTCGCCGACGAGCCCACCGGCAATCTGGACTCGAAAAATGGCGAAGCCGTCATGCGCCTGCTCGGCGATCTGCACCGCGAGGGCGCGACCATCTGCATGGTCACGCACGATCCGCGTTTTGCCCGCCACGCCGAGCGCGAGCTGCACCTCTTCGACGGCAAGGTGGTGAGCGAGCAGGAGATG
>Ga0181539_1003633_pt1 | contig 13911 bp, 13 predicted proteins | sample PEATcosm2014_Bin_46_FD_119767 | JGI IMG/M metagenome (GOLD analysis project Ga0181539, IMG submission 119767) | Peatland microbial communities from MTU Mesocosm Facility, Houghton, MI, USA - PEATcosm2014_Bin23_60_metaG | ecosystem: Environmental > Terrestrial > Soil > Wetlands > Peat | place... | reverse complement strand
GGCGGTGAGCCTCGTTGTTCTGCGCGTTTTCGGCATCGCGCTCTCGCTGGATACGAGCCAGCGGGTCCTCGTCCGCGACAGCCTGTTCCGTGCCACCGGTTTCCGCCGTGCCTGAGCCGCCTTTTCGGATGAGCACGATATTCGGACTCTCATCGCTGCCATTCGCGGCCGTCATCTTGTCGCTCGCGTTGTGCGCCTGAGCGAAGAATTGCAACGAACTGCCGCGCACTTCGTTGGCCTTGATGGTGACAACGTACCAGCCCTTGTGCGAGCGGGTCGCGTCTGCCGTGAGGAAGCGGTCGGTGCCCGAGGGCCGGTAGTGGATGACGACCCTGTGCGTGGCCAACCCGGGCTTGACCGCGCAACGGATGGTGAGATCGGTTCCTGCCTGCACCTCGGACGGCGTGGGGCAATAGAGTGGCTCCGGAAGCTTGAATGGAATTTCCGGTTCGGGCGGCGGCGGGGGCGGCTTTGGAGCTTCAACCACAGCGGCCCCCTTCGCAGCCTTTGCGGCCTCCGACGGTCGCGACTTGGACTTGCTCTTGTCGTCGCTCGACGATGCCGGGGTGGCGGTCTTCGCGGTAGCTCCTTTCTTCTTGGCCGGCGCAGTCTCCGGCTCCGGCTTCGCAGTCTTTGAGGATGTCGCGCACGCCGGCGCAAGGAACAAGAGCGCGCAACCGCCGAGTAGCTGGTGTCGAATGGTCAGTTTCAAGCCCACGATGCCCTCTTTGCGGATGATGTTATTTGATGTCGTCTTGTCGCGCAGTCGTCCGGCTCCGCCCACTCGGTCCAAGCTGGTTCGGGGCAAGGCCCCGGAGTCGTCATCAACGAATTTGAGTGCGAGGGGCGAATGAAACTGGCGGGCGGCGAGTTCACGGCACTGGACCGCTCGACGTGTAGATTAAGCCGTTGCTGACGACCGCAGCCAGTTTCGTCCCGTCCGCAGATGATGCCGCGGAAATCCAGTTCCGCACTGCACCCCGCTGCGTCCATGTCACGCCGGAGTCCACTGACGTGTAGATGTAACCACCAGCGGCCAGTGCCACGATATCTTGCCCATCCGCCGATGATGTCACTGATCTCCACGTCTGCGACGTTCCCCGCTGCGTCCACGTCACCCCAGAGTCCACAGACGTATAGATGTAGCCAGGGGAAGCGCTCACGGCCACCAGCATCGTCCCGTCCGCCGACGAGGCCACGGAATTCCAGTTCTGCGGCACACCCTGTTGCGTCCACGTCACCCCGGAGTCCACAGACGTATAGATGTTGCCGCCCCAGGTGCTAGCCACCAGCATCGTCCCGTCCGCCGACGAGGCCACGCACGTCCATGGCCGGGACGTGCCACGCTGGATCCAAGTCGCCCCGGAATCCGCCGAGGTGTAGACGTAGCCATTGGCAACCAATGCCACCAGTTTCGTCCCGTCCGTCGAGGACGCTACCGCATACCAACTCTGCACCGTGCCCCGTTGAATCCACGTCACCCCGGAGTCAACCGAGGTGTAGATGTAGCCATTGGCAACCAATGCCACCAGTTTCGTCCCGTCCGCCGATGAGGCCACGTACGTCCAGCTTCGCGCCGCACCCTGCTGCGTCCACGTCATCCCGCTGTCCGCCGATGTGTAGATGTAGCCGCCCGAGACTACAGCCACCAGTTTGGTCCCGTCCGCCGACGAGGCCACGGAAATCCAGTTTCGCGTTGCACCCTGCTGCGTCCACGTGACCCCGGCCATCGGAACGCAGGTTCCCGTTGCGTTGCCCAATTGGTCCACAGGGCAGGTGCCAGTGCCGGACATGGCGACAGTCGAGCCGCCGCCCGGCGTGGCCGAGAAGGCAACTTGGGCCGAAGCTGGCCCCGCCGTCTTGGGCGCGAAGACAACGCGTACCGTGCATGACGCGCCCGCGACTAGGACGGTAGCGCCGGATACGCAATCGCCGGCACTCCCGCTCTGGACCACAAAGGCGGTGCTATTTGACGTCACGGTGATCGGCCCGCTGGATTGCTGGCCATTATTTGTGATGCTGAAGGCCGCAACGTTGCTCGACTGACCGACAAGGACCGAGCCGAACGCGGATCCCGAGAGCGACGCCACGAGACTTGCAGACAAAAAACAGGAGCCCGAGATGCAGACGCTCCCATCCGAACACGCAGCGCCGTTGGCAACGCAGGTGCTGGTCACGCAGCAGCCTCCTCCTGCGCAAGTAATTCCCGCGCAGCATGCCTGGCTGGAAGCGCCACAGCCCGCGTCTGGGGCGTCTGCGGCAACTTCATCTGCGGTGCCCAGAGCCTCCACGGTAGCGTCAGGCGCCATCGATCCACCAGTCCCGCCGGAGCCACCAGCGCCCCCGGCTCCGCCGGTCGAGATGGGTCCGTCGGTGGCTTCTCCGGTATCAATCAGGGCGTCGTCTCCGCCAACGCCACCTGTTGTCACGGGCGTATCGCTGCCGTCCGTGGCGGTGCCCGGAGCGTCCACAGCAGCGTCAAGTAGTATCGAACCCCCGCTTCCGCCGGCGCCGCCACCACCCCCGGTACCGCCCGTCGAGATGGGTCCGTCGATGGGTGTTCCGACATCAGTCGGGCCGTCGCTTCCACCAACCCCACCTGTTGCCGCGGGCGCATCGCTCCCGTCCGTGGCGGTGGGAGCGTCAGGCAGGACGGCGGTGTCGCCACTGCTCTCAGGGGCGGCGGGGGCGCCATCGTGCGAGCGGCGCAGTCTGCTGGCGTCGAAGGTACACGCCGCGGCCAGCGCGGCGATCAGACAGGGGCCGAGGACTTCGAGGCGTGCGGGCAGGTGAAAGGTCGCTTTCAAGGTTAGTACCTCACCGCCGCGACGAAGCCTGTAGTGGCCCCAGCGACTGGCGAGACGTTCACCGGTCGGCCCTCGAAATAGAACAGCACACCGGTGGTCACGGCGGCGGCGCTAACCAGACCCCAGAACACGTTGGCCGTGATCTCGCGTGAACGGACCGAGCTGATGTCACCGTCGGTGCAGCCGGGACGGCTTTGGTTGCCGTCGCCGCACGACTTGTCCAAACTGTCGAATCTGGACTGCATCGCCAGGCCAGCAGCGATGGCGCCCGCTGCCAACAGCACGGTAGAACCGGCGGCGACCCAGGTCCATTTCCGGCCCAGCCACCAACCCTTGCCGGCGCCGTCTTGCGCGGGGCTGGACGCCAAGTCGATGTTCGCGGGGACTGGCGCAGGGCTGGTTCCCCGGTCGGGGTTCGCGGGAGATGGAGGCGGGACCGCCATGGGCTCCGGTGCCGGCTCGGCGGCCACGGGAATCGCCAACGGCCGCAGCCGCAGGGTCACCGTCCCCACCGAAGCGGCTGTCACGTCGACATTTTCCAGTGCCGGGATCGTGTTCTCGTGGCTGGCCGTGATCTGGTGCCGGCCTGGCGTCGCCCAGACGAGATCGGGCAACGGTGTGAGGCCTACGCTCTTGCCGTCGACGTTCACCTCCGCGCCCAGCGTCTCGCAATCGATACGGATCCGTCCCAGCTTGTCCCGCAACTCAGCCACGGACTTGCGCGCATCAGCGATCGTCTCGGGCGCGGCGCCGGTGTTACTGGCCAAAAACTTCTCAAAGGCTTCCAAGGCTTCGACGGGCCGGCTGAGATCGCGATCAGCCTGGCCGATGTTGAACATCAACTTGGGCGATGGATAGGCGGCGTAGGCAGCATTGAACTTCTCCAGCGCACCCGCGTAGTCGCCCTTCTCGTAAAGTGCCGAGCCCTCGGTCAGCAGGATCTGCGCCCGGGCCTTGGCCTGCGGATCGGCGACGGGCGGCGAGAGCTGAGCGAGAAGCGAGAGGAGAACAAGGGCACTCGTGCACATGATGCAGCATCCCCCAGCGGGAACGAATTATATCTCGACAGCAATGCGCGGCGTCTTTAGCTATGAAACGCGCGCTTGGAGTCCGTCACGGGCTCACAGGTCCTTGATCAATTGCCGTTTGGGCTTGGACAGTGGGGATGGCGTGGTGGGCCGCTTGGCTCTCTCTCGGCCGGCGGGGGATGCGGTCTTGGCGGGCTTGCCGGGCTTCTTGGGCGGGGACTCGGGCTCGACCGAAGCTGGTTGGACTGGCGAGGGTTCCGGCTTGGCCGCCGGAGGCGCCGGCGGCGGTGGCATTGGCGCCATGATCGTCGGCGCGCTGACCGGGTTCTTCGTGCTCGCCGGTTTGGGAAGCGCGTTCCAACGAACGAGCACAAATGCCCCGAGCAGCAGGAGCGCGACAGCCGCCGCGACCATGGCATGAACCGGCTTGATTCTTCTCCGTCGTCGCACCTCGACCGTGGCGGAGCCGACCGGCGGCGATGCGGCTTGGGGCGTGCTCTTATCCGGCGGGGTTCCGGCAGCGAGAGGAGTGTCGGGTGTGTTTGCAACGAGCGCCTCGCTCGGCCCGATCTTCGCGACAGCCGGCGAAATGGACGACAACAGCACCGGCGCCGGCGTCACGTCGGGTGGCTGGCCGAACGCGGCGGTCGCGAAGGCGCGGGAAAACGCTCGAATTGTCGGAAACCGATCCGCCGGTCGCTTGTTCAGTGCGCGCCGCAACTCTGTCTCCACGGCCGGCGGCAGGCCCGGCACGCGCGGGGTCAGCGGTTGCGGGTCCATCTTGACGATCTGGAAGAGAAGCGCGGTCACGTCGTCGGCCACGAAGGGAGGGCGACCCAGCAGCATTTCCCAGGCGATGCAGGCCAGCGCCCACTGGTCGACGCGGTGGTCGATCTCTTCGACCATGCCAGCGGCCTGTTCGGGCGACATGTAGATCGGCGTCCCCAGGGTTGACCTCACGTTGGTCAGCCGCGTGCGCGCCGCCATCATTTTTGAGACGCCGAAGTCGAGCACCTTGACGAAATCGGGCTCGCCCGGGATCTGCACCAGGAAAATGTTCCCGGGTTTGAGATCGCGGTGGACGATGCCTTGGTCGTGGGCGGCGCTCAACGCCGAGGCGACTTGCCTGACCACGGGGGCTACTGCCTCGATGGGCATGTGACCCACGCGGCGCAGGTGGTGGTCGAGATCCTCCCCTTCGAGATACTCCATGACCAGATAGGGTTCGCCGGATTCGGCCTGGCCGAAATCCACGACGGTCACCAGATGGGGGTGTCCGAGGTGTGAGGTGATTTCGGCCTCGCGGTGAAAGCGCGCCAGGGCCTGGTGGTTGGCGGCCAGGTCGCGTGCCATCAGCTTGATGGCCACGCGCTTGTTGAGGCGAAGCTGCACGGCCTCGTACACCGCGCCCATGCCACCCTGGCCGATGAGGCGCGTGATGCGATACGCGCCCTCCAGTACGGTGCCCACCAGCGTATCCATGTGAGTCTCAGCCGGCACGGCCAATCTTCTCCTGCGAACGGCACCACGGGAATGTGCCCGCGCTCGCCAGATGAGGTTTCCGTGTAGTCACGTGCGTCAACTCTTGTTCTACGCAATTCTGCGACGGGAGAGGAGGTAAACACCCAGCGTAGACCTTGGGCTTATTCGCGTCAAACGGAGGTTCGAGCTGCCGGGTCAATGTTCGCCTGTTGACTGTCGCCGGTTGTGTCCAGAATATGCGTGCATGTCTTACCTGGTTCTCGCGCGCAAGTACCGGCCGCAGAAGTTCGAGGATCTTCTTGGGCAGGAGCATGTGGCGCGTACGCTGACCAACGCCATCAACATGGGCCGCGTGCACCACGCCTTTCTGTTCACCGGCGCTCGCGGCATCGGCAAGACCAGCGCTGCGCGCATTCTGGCCAGGGCGCTGTGCTGCGCGCAGGGGCCGACGGCAACGCCCTGTGGGACCTGCTCCATCTGCCAGTCCATCTCGAGCGGGCAGTCCGTGGATGTGCAAGAGATCGACGGCGCGTCCAATACCGGCGTGGACGATGTGCGCACGCTGCGCGAAGGCGTGCGCTACCTGCCGGCCGAGGCGCGCAAGAAGGTCTACATCATCGACGAGGTCCACATGCTGTCAGTGAGCGCGTTCAATGCGCTGCTTAAGACGCTGGAGGAGCCGCCCGAGCATGTGGTGTTCATCTTCGCGACCACCGAGGTGCACAAGATCCCCGCCACCATCATGTCGCGCTGCCAGCGCTACGACTTCAAGTTGCTGCCCAGCAAGGTGCTGGCCGAACACCTGACGCGCATCCTGACCAACGAGAAGATTGCGTGCGAGCCCGAGGCTGTGCGACTGGTGGCGCGCGAGGCGGCGGGCTCGGTGCGCGACGGCCTTTCGCTGCTCGATCAGGTGGTGGCCTACGTGGGTGACGGGACGCTGACCCGCGAGAAAGTGGCCGAGGTGCTGGGCGTGGCCGATCGTCGCGTGCTCTACCAGCTGGCGGACAAGGTGCTGGCCCGCGACGTGGCGCAGACCCTGCGGTACTTGGCCGATGCAGTCGACCGTGGCGTGGATCTCATGCAGATGGCGCGGGCCTTCCTCGCTTTTCTGCACGATCTCGAGATCCTGACTGCGGTGCCCGATGCCGAGGATCTGATCGACGCGACCGCGGAGGAAACTGCCGAGACCAAGGCGTTGGCTGGCAAGGCCGGAAAGGGCTTGGCCACTTCGCTCTTCGATCGCTGGGCTCGCGCGGTGGAGGACGCCGCGCGATCGCAAACGCCGCGCCTGCTGCTGGAGATGGCGCTGGTGGATCTCTGTAACGCCGAACCCATGCTTCCACTGGGCGACTTGCTCGATCGCCTGGAGAAGCTGGAGGGTCGGCTGGGAGGGGCTGGCGCGCTGCCAACACGGCCTGCGGCGCCTGACTCGCGGCCACGGGCCGCCACGCGCCAGTCGGCTCCGCCTGTGCCGCCGGCGCCGACGTCGGTTCCGGCGCTGTCGCCCGATTCGGACATCGCCGAAGTGTGGCGTAGGGTGCGCGAATCGTTCGGCCACCGGCCGGCCATGGCCGCCGCGTTGGACCACGCCGAGGTCTGCGGCTGGGAGGGCGGCGCGGTCATCCTGCAGTTCTCGCAGAAGTTCGCCCTCGACCAGACCGGCAAGTTCAAGTCTGAAGTGGAACGCGCCCTCACCCAGATCACCGGCACCGCCACCCGGGTCGAACTGAAGATGGCGACGGGAAAGGTGCTGCCGCTGGTGCGCTCCGAGGTCGGCCGCGAAGCAGAGGCGGCGCACATCGACCAGCACCAGCGCGAGACCGAGGCGCGCGAGCATCCCATGATTCGCAAGGCGCAGGACCTATTCGGCGTCGCGCCCAAGGAGATCAAGACCCCATGACCGACGGACCCAACCTGCGCAACCTCATGGAAACCTGGCAGCGCGTGCAGGAGCAGCTCAACCAGGCCAAGGATGCCTTAGGTGACAAACAGGTCGAGGGTGAGACGGGCGGCGGCCTGGTCCACTGCGTGGTCAACGGCCGCAGCGAAGTGCTGTCCATCACCATCGAGCCGTCGCTGCTGGCTGGAAACGACAAGAAGATGATCGAGGATCTGGTGGTGGGCGCGGTGAACCTGGCCCTGGAGCGGGCGCGTCAGGTGGCACAGGAGGACCTGGCGCGGGTGGCTGGGGGGCTGGCCATGCCGTCGGGGGGGCTGGGTGAATGAGTAGCGCAGGTCCCATCGCGCGGCTGGTGTGCGAGCTGGGCAAGCTGCCAGGCGTGGGCGAGAAGACCGCCGCGCGCCTGGCCTTTCATATTCTGCGCGCGCCACCGGAAGATGCTGCGGCGCTGGCCGCGGCCATCGGTGACATGCGCAGCAAGATCAGGTTCTGCAGCGTGTGCTGGGATTTCACCGAAGAGGATCCCTGTCCCACTTGTTGCGATGCACGCCGCGATTCGTCGCTGGTGTGTGTGGTCGCGCACCCCCAGGACGTCTTGGCCATCGAACGCGCGGGTGGTTACCACGGGCGCTACCACGTTCTGCACGGTGTGCTTTCGCCTCTGGACGGCATCGGGCCTGACGACCTGCGCGTCGCGGAGTTGGTCAGGCGCTGCAGCAGCGACCTCAAGGAGGTGATCATCGCCACCAACCCAAGCGTGGAAGGCGAGACTACCGCGGTGTACCTGGCCAAATTGCTGCGGCCGCTGGGCGTGCGCTGCACCCGTATCGCCATGGGCGTGCCCGTGGGCGGTGAGTTGGAGTATGCCGACCGCCTGACCCTTTCGCGCGCGATAGAAGGGCGGCGGGAGATGTAGGCAGGGTTCTCTGTCGCCCGCCACAGATACCTGGTAAGCTCCCCTTCAATCCCGGTCTTGGATGTGGGAGAAAACCCAAGCGATTCCCAACCTTGAAAGCCAGTGCGCGCCGATGCTAATGGTTGCCAGACCTGATGCTTCGAGCTTGCCCTGGCGCGAAGGAGCCTAGACAGCCAGATGAGTGGACCTGATGTGATGTTCCCCGAGGAGCAACGACAGATCTCCTCTGTCTGTCAGCGCCTTCACCGAGATGCCAATGCCAAGGCGGTGCTGCTCATTGGCCGCGATGGGCAGCCGATTGCCGAGGCCGGCGAGGTGGGCGAAATCGACGTGACCTCGCTTTCGTCGCTGACCGCGGGCAACGTGGCGGCCACCGGCGGCATCTCCAAGATCCTGCGCGAGAAGGATTTCACCAGCCAGTTTCACGAGGGAGAGAAGACCCACGTTCACATCACCCTGGTGGCCGGCCGGGCCATCCTCGTGGTCTTGTTCGACGAGCGATCCTCGCTTGGCCTGGTTCGCCTTCGCGTCAGGAAGGCAGCCGAGGAGATGGCGCGCCTGTTTGAGCAGGTGGCCAAGAAGGCTGCTGCGGGCACCGGGCCCTCCATCCTGAACGAGATCACCGACGCTGACATCGACAAGCTCTTCAACGACTAGCTGTCTCCCCCGATGAGCTTCATCAACTACTCATCCCGCGAGATCAACTGCAAGCTGGTGTATTATGGCCCTGGTCTTGGTGGAAAGACCACCAATCTTCAGTTCATCTACGCCAAGACCAGCCCCGAGGCGAAGGGCAAGATGATCTCGCTCGCGACCGAGACCGAGCGCACGCTGTTCTTCGACTTCTTGCCCCTGTCCCTGGGCGAGATTCGAGGCTTCAAGACACGTTTTCACCTGTATACCGTGCCGGGCCAGGTCTTCTACGACGCCAGTCGCAAGCTGATCCTGAAGGGCGTCGACGGCGTGGTGTTCGTGGCTGACTCGCAGATCGAGCGCATGGAAGCGAACATCGAGTCGATGGAGAATCTGCGCCAGAACCTGATCGAGCAGGGATACGATCTGGACAAGCTTCCGTTCATCATCCAGTACAACAAACGGGACCTGCCCAACGTCGCATCGGTCGCGGAGTTGCACGCGGCGATCAACCCCACCAACGTGCCCGAGTTCGAGGCTCGCGCCACCACCGGCGTCGGTGTCTTCGAGACACTCAAGGCCATCGCGAAGGCGGTGCTGACCGAGTTGAGGCGCGGCAGCGGCGGGTAGACCGGTAGGGACGATCTGCGGTCGCCCACGGACGCAGTACCTTTAAGCCTAATCGCGTCATCAGGCTTGTACCGTCGAGGGGCAGCCAAGGTTGGCGGTGCAGGAGGCTGAGCCTGATCGGGGCTGCCGCGGCACTGTTCCTTGCGTACCCACGAGTAGGTTGACGTGTGGGAACCTACAAGAATACAGTTTTAGGCTCTCCCGCCTCTCTACGCATAAACTAGACGCCGTCGCAGGAGCCTTCCCCCAAATGATGTCGATTTCAAGAAGCTATCGCTATGCCGTGCTGCTCATGGTTTTCGCTACGGCGGTCACCTGGGGACTTCGGGCCGATGCGCAAGATCAGGACCCCGTGCAGAGGGTTGTCGATCTCAACAAGAAAGCGCTGGCTGCCTACGCCAACCTGGACGTGGAGGAGGCGTCCAGACTGCTGAAGGAAGCCATCGAGTTGTGTAGCGCTCAGCAACTGGACAAGCACCCGATGGCTGCGCGTACGCACGTGCACCTGGGGGTGATCTACGTGGTCGGGTTCAAGCAGCGTGACCAGGGCATGGAAGAGTTCAAGAAAGCGCTGCGCATCGACCCCAATATCAAGGTCACCAAGTCCATGATCAATCCCGAGGTCCAGTCGGCATTTGCCGAGGCTTCCATGGATGTTTCCGAGGGTGCCGAAGGCGCGGAGAGCGCCCCGGGCCAGGCCCAGCCCGAGGTCCCGGCTGCGCGGCCGGCCCAGCCCGAGCCGCCTGCCCAACCCGCGGTCCCGGCCGCGCAGCCGGCCCAGCCCGAAGCCCCCGCGCAATCCGCGCCGCCCGCGGAGAGCGCCATCGTTCACACTCCGGTGACCGAGGCTGCGCCGGGCCAGCCAATCACCATCAAGGCGCAGGTTCCGGCGTCTCTCGGCGCGGAGAGGGTCGTGTTGGCCTATCGGCCAGAGGGTGCTTCGGATTTCGTCACGCGCGAGATGGACCCCAGCGAGAGCGGCGACTGGCATCAGACCCAGATTCCGCCCGAGGCGACGAGCGGCGCATCGGTGGCCTATTACATTTTTGCGCAGAACGGAGACGGCCAGCAAGTGGCGCAGAACGGGACCGCGTCCGAACCTCACGTCGTCAACCTGAGCGGAGAAGCCGTCGCTGGCGGAGGCGCGGGCCCTGAAGGCGAAACCAGCGAGGGCGGCGAGCAGGGCGGTGAGGAGGGTGGAAGCGTATCCCTGTGGTTTGCGCTGGCCGCAGGCAGCGGGTTTGGCTATCACTCGGGCACGCCCGAGGCAAACCGCACGAACGATGCGGGAGCAGCCCTGAAAAGCTCCGGCGTCGCCATGTCTCAGCTATTGCAGATTGCCCCTGAGATTGGCATCTTCGTTTCTGACAGCCTGGTGTTGTCGCTGCAGGGTCGAATCCAGCTTGTGAGCGGCGCGAGCCAGGTCAACGGCAAAGAGGTGACGAACAACACTGGCGCTTGCAATGGTGGCACCTGCCAACCTGCCAGTTACGCCCTGGCGGTGTTGGCCAAGGCAATCTGGTTCGTGGGCGAGCCCAGGCGGGTCACGCCCTTCCTGTCGCTGGCCGCGGGCGCCGGTCAGATTCGCGAGGTGGTCGACGTCGGGAAGCTGTCAGGCTGCCCGTCGAGCGGTTGCAAGGATACCGTGGTGGGCGGCCCGGTCTTGTTCGGTCCTGGCGGCGGAATCACCGTCGAGTTGAATGATTCATTCTCATTCTTGGCCGGCGCCAATCTCCTTGTGGGTGCGCCCAAGGTGATGGCCAACTTGGATGTGAACGTCGGGCTCGTCTACCTGCGATGACGAGGGCTATGCCTTCGAGGCCAGCCGCTCTTCGCGGCTGCAGAGTTGCGCGGTGTAGCGGGCCGCGACGAAGAGGGCATCGGAAAGACGGTTGAGGTAGGGAACGATGGTGCCACCCACGGGCTCCTGGGCAGCAAGGCGCACCACCTGGCGTTCGGCGCGACGGCAGATCGTGCGCGCGAGGTGCAGGCACGCAGCCGCTGGGCCGCCGCCGGGCAGGATGAAGCTGCGGAGCAGCGGAAGCCTTCGCGTCCAGAGATCGATGTCGCGCTCCAGGGCGGTGACGTGGCGAGCGGCGATGTGTGGCTTGCGCCGGGGTGGGGCAGCCAAGTCCGCGCAAAGATCGGAAAGCTCACTCTGGATGCGGCTCAAGTGCGAGGCCAGGCGTGCCGCGCCGGCAGGCGCGCAAGACTCCCGCAGCAAGGCACTTGCGAGCCCGATGCACGCGGAAAGCTCGTCCACAGCGCCGAGACACTCGATTCGCTGCGCGTGCTTGGCCACGCGCTGTCCGCCGGGAAGCTGCGTGTCCCCACGATCACCCTTGCGCGTGTAGATTCTGGCCTGCCTAGTCACATCAACCTGAAGAAGAGGACGAGCCAGTCCTCAAGGTCGCAGAACTCCACAGCCTTGCCTGTCGACACCAAGTAGTTCCTGAACTCGCCGGAGAAGCCATCGCCCGCGAACACCACGATTCCGGGAATCGGCCAGGCGGCGATATCGAGTATCGTCGACGGGATCTTCTCTTCTGCAGAACCTCGTTCGCTTTGGACCTTGCACTCGATGCCCACGCTCTGTCTGCTTTCGGGATGGACCAGCACAACGTCAATTCTGCGGCGGCTACCCCACAGCCTCCGGCCAACCTTGACCTCGGTTTTCGCGATCAGGCGCAGCTTCGACGCCAGCTCTACTACGCGCTGGCGGAGTTCCTCACCGGTCTTCACTGCTGTTGCGCCGCCCGCCATCTACCTTCTCGGCGCGTCGTAGTTGACGATGACGAGCTCGTTGATGTGTCCCCTACGTTCGGCTCGTGAGTTGATGTTTCGTCGGGCCGAGACGCGATGGATTCGCGCGTCCTTGAGTCGCCAGTACAAGCCGTTGATAAATGGGTTGTCACTGTTGGAGAGCATCACGAAGCAGCCCGCTTGGCATAGTTGGTCGTAGACCTCGGACAGATCCCACTGGTCTTGGGCCCCGAAGGAGTCGCGGGTATATGAAGTGAAATAGGAGGTTTTTGAAACCGGGTAGTAGGGTGGGTCTAGGTAGATGAAGTCACCCCGTTTCGCGAGGGCAGGCAGCTTGCGGAAATCTCGGGCCTGCAGTTCGACGCCGTGAAGTTGCCGGCTCGCCTCGCGCAAGCCGTCTTCGTCGAGAATCGCCGGCTTGTGGTACCGACCCATCGGCACGTTGAAGATTCCGCGACTGTTGACGCGGTAGAGTCCGTTGAAGCAAGTCTTGTTCAGGTAGATAAGGCGTGCAGCGCACTCTGCAGCATTCTCGCCTAGCCTTGTTCGCATCTCGCGGAAATACTCTGGGCTGTGCTTGTCCTTGTGGACCCGCAGGCATCGGATCACGCCCTCGACATCGGTCTTCACCGCCTTGAATGTTTCGATCAGCTCCTTGTTGTTGTCACACAAGATCGCCTTCCCCGGGTTCAGCTGGGCTCTCACGCGGAAGAACACAGCCCCGCTGCCTAGAAACGGCTCGATGTACCTCTCGATTTTCTCGCGAGGGTAGAACCGCTCGAACTGCGGAAGGAGCTGGGTTTTTCCACCCGCCCACTTTAGAAATGGGCGAAGAAACGGCTGGGCGGCAGGCGCAAGGTGGCTGGGCTTGGCTTGGCGGTTTGCGTTCGATGACACCGGGACGCATTTAACGCGCGTCCCGCGGCAGAATGCAACGTCAGAGCAACGTTCCGGTGACCATCGCGCCGAAAATGGCACCGCAGCGTCACACAGATTTAGGTAGCGTTCGCGTGCTCGTCGAATAAACTGCCGCGCCTTTAGTCATCTCTCAAGATAGGTCATGCAGATTCCATGTCGTCCATCGAAAAGATCCGCAACATAGGTATTTCCGCCCACATCGATTCGGGAAAGACCACGCTCTCCGAGCGGGTGCTGTTCTACACCGGCAAGATCCACAAGATCGAAGAGGTCAAGGGAAAGTCCGGCGTGGGCGCGACCATGGATTTCATGGACCTGGAGCGGGAGAAGGGCATCACCATCCAGTCCGCCGCCACCTCGTGCGAGTGGGAGGACTGTGCCATCAACCTCATCGATACGCCCGGCCACGTGGACTTCACCATCGAGGTGGAGCGCGCTCTGCGCGTGCTGGACGGCGCCGTGCTGGTGCTTTGTGGCGTGGCCGGCGTGCAGTCGCAGTCGTACACGGTCGATCGCCAGATGCGGCGCTATCAAGTGCCGCGCATCGCTTTCATCAACAAGCTGGACCGCTCCGGCGCCAACCCGGCGCGGGTGACCGAGCAGTTGCGGGAGAAGCTGCACCTGCACACCATCCCGGTGCAGATCCCCATCGGCGCCGAGGACCGTTTCGAGGGCGTGATCGACCTCATTCGCATGAGGGCGGTGTACTTCGACGGGGCGAAGGGAGAAGATCTGCGCTTTGCCGAAATACCGGGCAGCCTGCTCGATGAAGCCAAGGCGGCCCGCCAGAAGATGATCGAAGCCATTGCCGACATCGACGACGCCATCGCC
>Ga0181539_1003632_pt1 | contig 13912 bp, 7 predicted proteins | sample PEATcosm2014_Bin_46_FD_119767 | JGI IMG/M metagenome (GOLD analysis project Ga0181539, IMG submission 119767) | Peatland microbial communities from MTU Mesocosm Facility, Houghton, MI, USA - PEATcosm2014_Bin23_60_metaG | ecosystem: Environmental > Terrestrial > Soil > Wetlands > Peat | place... | reverse complement strand
AGGATTCCCACCTTGAGCATCTTGCGACGGGAGTCGCGCGCCTGGAACCGCCAGGTCAATCGACATCGGGTCAAGATCAACTGGAAGTTCACCCGCAAGAGGGCACGCGCAAAGTTCGGCTATGAAAGGAATCTCTTTAGGCGGTCAAAGACCTAGTGCGATTTAAGTTTCGAACTGAGCCCGCCGCAGGCGCTACGTCCCCGCCCACGGCCGAGGCCGGGGAACAATTCGTTGTGTATTCACAAAAACGGGCCGCTCGGCGCGGCTGGAAACACCCAGGAGGAATGATCATGCAGACATATATTCGAGTTCAGGCACTCGTGGTGGGGAAGGCAACGGACAGGGCAGCGCATCTTCGCGATAGCTGGCAGCGTTTATTCGCCCTTTTTCTCCTGGCAGGGGTGGCGATGCTCTGCGCCCCGGGCGCGGCGCAGGCGCAGGCGACGTATACGGTGAACGCCACCACGGACACGGGTGCGGGCAGCGGCACCAGCGGCGACATTCTGTACTGCGTGACGCAAGCCAATAACAACCCCGGAAGCACGATTGAGTTTTCCAGTTCCCTCAATGGCCATACCATCACCTTGAGCAGCACGCTCACCATCAACGCGAACATGACCATCACCGGCCCGGGGGCCAACCTGCTCACGATCTCCGGCGGGGGTAGCGTGCAAGTGTTCTCGGTTAACTCGGGTACGGTGACCATCTCCGGGCTGACCATCGCCCAAGGTAACTACCAACAAGGGGAGAACGGCGGCGGCGGCGGCGGCATCTACAATGCTGGCACGCTGACGGTGAACAACAGCACCATCTCCGGCAACACCGCAAGCAGTCCCATCGGCGGCGGCGGCATCTACAACACGGGCACGCTGACGGTCACCAACAGCACCATCTCCGGCAACACCGAAACCGAGGGCGGCGGCGGCGGCGGCGGCATCTTCAACGATGGCACGCTGACGGTCACCAACAGCACCATCTCCGGCAACAGCGCAACCAATGGCGGCGGCATCTTCAACTACTTTGGGACGCTGACGGTAAACAACAGCACCATCTCCGGCAACACCGCGGCCAGCCAGGGCGGCGGCATCGCCAACTATTACTGGGGCGCGCTGACGGTAAACAACAGTACTATCGCCGGCAACAGCGCAACCCAAGGCGGCGGCATCTACAACTGGGGCAATGTGGGGGTCACCAACAGCATCGTGGCCGGCAACACATCGACAAACGAACCCGGTGATGACTGCGACGGTTGCGGCGCGCAGAGCATCTATAACCTCATCAGCACATCAAAATCCCCGATCACCGCCGCGCAGCTCATGCTATCGCCGCTCGGGAATTACGGCGGGCCCACCCAGACCATGGTTCCTCTGCCGGGCAGCCCGGCCTTGAACGCGGGACAGTATCTGGCGGGCGAAGCAAGCACCGACCAGCGGGGTTACCCGCGGCCATCCACGGTGGACGCCCCAATCACCCTGGGTGCCGTTCAGGTGGCGGCTCTGATTGTCACCACGGGTTCCGACCAGACGGATGCCAACCCGGACTGCACCAGCGGCACGGGCAACACCTGCTCGCTGCGCGATGCCCTGACGCTGGTGAACACGGGGGACACCGGCGACATTACTTTCAGCCCAGGCTTGTCCAGCATTACCCTTGCCAGCGCGTTGCCGGCCATCGCCGGTTACGTGAACATGATAGGGCCGGGCGCCAACCTGCTGACGGTCTCCGGAAATCTTTTCGTTCCCGTGTTTTCGGTCAATTCCGGGACCAATGTGACCATTTCCGGCTTGACCCTATATGGTGGAGGCGGCGTAGATAACGCTGGCACGCTGACGGTGAACAACAGCACCTTCTCCCGCAACTTCTCCCACGGTGATGGCGGCGGCATCTACAACACTGGCACGCTGACGGTGAGCAACAGCACCTTCTCCGGCAACTCTGCCGACTACGGCGGTGGCATCGATAACGATAACGGTGGCACGCTGACGGTGAACAACAGCACGTTCTCCAGCAACACCGGGGTCCAAGCCGGCGGCATCTTCAATAATGGCACACTGACGGTGAACAACAGCACCATCTCCGGCAACACCTCAACCGCAAACACCCTATACGCTGGCGGCATCTTTAACCACCTCGGCACACTGACCATGACCAACAGCATCGTGGCCGGAAACATAACTAAAGGCAACCCGGGGAACGACTGCGCCGGCTGCGGCACACAGAATGCCCACAACCTGATCAGTATCGCGTCCTCGCCCATCACCGCGGCGCAGCTTCTGCTGGCCTCGCTCGGGTCTTACGGCGGGCCAACGCAAACCATGCTGCCCCAGCCGGGGAGCCCGGCGATCTGCACGGGGGCGGCGTCGCTGATTCCCGCTGGCGTCACCACGGACCAGCGCGGCTTCCCGCGCACCAACACCTCCTACACAGGCTATAACGCCAAAAGCCCATGCGTGGACCTGGGCGCCGTCCAGACCAACTACCAGTCGGTGGAGTTCGCCAATGTGCCGGCGGACGTCCCCTACAGCGCACTTCCGGGCGCGGACGCCAGCCCCGCCCCCATCGTCAGCGTCACCGAAAATGGCCAGAACATCGGTGGGGTGCCGGTGATGCTCACGTTTAGCGGCACGGGCACGGCCGGCGGCCTAGGGCCGGTAATCACCACCAGCGGCGCGGGAGCAGTGTTCAACTCGCTGACGGTGAATGCCGTGGGCAGCGATACGCTCGCCGCGACGCTGGACATCACGAACTCCGTTTCCATCAGTGCCAGTGCGTGGCTTGATATCTTTTCCCCGCAAACCGTCATCACCCTCGAAGCCCCGGGAATAACCTACGGCGAGACGGCGTGGGTATTGGTAACCGTGAGCCCGCAGGAAGGCCTCGGCACGGTCGCGGGCAATGTGTCGTTGTCGGTGGACGGCAGCACGCCGACCTCCCTGCCGCTCGCGAACGGGCAAGCTATCTTCACCCTGAATAATCTTACTGCCGGCAGCCACAATTTGAGCGCCAGCTTCGCCGCCCAGAACGGCTTCTATACCAGCTCGAACACCGGGACGTTGGCGGTGAGCCCCGTGCCGTTGACCATCACCGCCGGCAGTCCCTCGATGACCTACGGCGGGACGGTGCCGAGGGTCTGGGCAAGGTACGCCGGCTTTGTGGGCGGCGACAGCGCGGCCAGCCTGACAACCCCTCCTACCTGCACGGCGCCGGGCGTGACCTCCACCAGCGCGGTGGGTTCCTATCCCACCAGTTGCTCGGGAGCGGTGGACGGCAACTACACCATCAACTACGTGGCCGGATCGCTGACGGTCAATCAAGCGCCCCTGACGATAACCGCCAGCAGCGCCTCCATGACCTACGGGGGAGCGGTGCCGGCGATCGCCGCCAGTTACGTGGGATTTGTGAACGGTGATAGCTCAGGCAGCTTGTCGCCTAAGCCGGCCTGCTCCACCACCGCCACCAGTTCCAGCCCGGTGGGGAATTATCCCAGCACCTGCGCGGGAGCGGGGAGTACGAACTACACGATCAGCTACACGGCCGGGACCGTCACCGTTAATCCGGCGCCTTTGACGATTATCGCCAGCAGCAGTTTGATGGTCCAGGGCGGCACACCCCCCACGATTACGCCCAGCTACAGCGGGTTCGTCAATGGCGATAGCGCGTCGAGCCTGACCCCGCAACCGGTCTGTTCCACCACGGCCAGCAGTTCCAGTCCTTTGGGAACTTACCCCAGTAGCTGTTCGGGCGCCTCCGATCCCAACTACACCATCTCTTATGTACCCGGAACCGTGACGGTCTCCATCCCACCGGCCACCACCACCGTCATCAGTTCCCACACGCCGAGTCCTTCGGTGGTGGGGGAGGCGGTAACGGTCAACTTCCAAGTCTCGCTCGTAGCTAAAGCTGCCGGTACGCCCACCGGCACGGTGACCGTAAGCGACGGCGGGGGGGATACGTGCTCGGGTGCGGTGGCGGGCACGGGCGGGTGCGTCATCAGCTTTGCCACGGCGGGCACGAAGACCCTCACCGCCACTTACACCAGTAACACACCCTGGTTCGCCGCCAGCACCTCGAAGGGCGTGAAGCAAACGGTGGACAAAGCCGGCACGCTGACGACGATCATCCAGTCCACGCCCAACCCCTCCGTGGCTGGGGAGGCGGTGACCATCAGCTTCAGCGTCGCGCCCCTTGCCCCGGGCAGCGGAACCCCCACCGGCCTTGTCACCGTCAGCGCGGGGGCGGCCGGTTCGTGTAACGCCAGCGTGGCCGTGGGAAGCTGCTCGATCACGTTTCTGACGGGGCGGACGGCTACGCTTACCGCCAAGTACGCCGGGGACAGTAACTTCCTGTCGAGCACTTCCGCCGGGGTCGCACAGCAAGCCAGTGACTTTACCATCTCCGCCAGCCCCAAGTCGCGGTCCATTGCGCCGGGAGGCGCCACGACCTACACGGTTACCTTGAAGCCGCAAGACGGCTTTAGCGGGAACGTGGAGCTGACTTGCGCCGGGGCGCCGACCGGGGCCACGTGTGAGGTTCCGCCCAATCCGCTGTCCTTGAGCGGGTCGGGGTCGGCAAGCGCTACGGTTACCCTCACCACGGCCCAAGCCACCCCAGCCGGCACGTATACGCTGACCCTGACGGGAACCTACGGCAGCGGCAACCCGTCCTCAGGAGGCCTGACGAATAGCACCAGCGTGACGCTCACCGTGCCTTAGCAAGGTAGCGCGGAGGGAGGCGCAATTTGCCTTCCTCCGCGGCAAAGGCGCAAAGGTTCGCCAAGACAAACTGCTTTGTTTTCTTTGCGCCTTTGCGCCTTGGCGCGAGGTGTTTGCTCTTTCACACCTTCGAAGGGAAGCGCCCTCGCCTTTGAGCGGGGGAGCGGGCAGAATAAAAAGATGTCAGACATCGACGTTGGAAGCCGGAAGGACAATTTGGCATTCTTAGACGGACAATATGTCATGCTTTTGCTCGGCGACCCCTAAAGACATGGCAGTCACATCGCCTACCGAGTTGCGGGGATGTTCGGGGATTATCGACTTATCCACAATCAAATCTGAAGTCCTGGCCAAGCGACGGCGTGCTCCGAAAAAATTTTTCCCTTAGGATAACGCTTATGCCTCGCGAGTGACCTCCACCGGACGCAGGTTCGAATGCACGGCCCGGAAACCCGTGCTAAAGTACTCCGCTATCATTGGAGAGCAATCATGAATCTTCTTACAACTTTGAAAGGCTCGTTATTGGAAAACTTTTTCCCGGCCGGCTGGGACTTGGCCCAGTGGGACGCTTGCGTGGCTGACGACCCGAAAGCCATTTTCGAGCGCCAGCCGAAGTGGCACAAGGACTACTCGATTCGCATGGCGAACAACGTGGCGGATTTCGATGTCATGCTGGGTCATGAGCTGGCCATGGAAATTCGCCGCTGCCGCGAAGCCGGCCGCAAGCTGGCCCTGATTCTGCCCGTGGGGCCCATGGGCATGTACCGATGGACAGTCTATTTCCTGCGCGACTGGAATATTTCCTGCGATCACGTTTGCGGTTTCAACATGGATGAGTGGAGCGACGCCGAGGGCAACACGCTTCCCCCCGACGATCCTGGAGCCTTTCAGTACGCCATGGAGACGGCTTTCTACGGTCCGCTCGGCGACCTCACGGTGCCGCCGGGGCAGCGATTTTTTGCCACCCGGAATCTGTTGCCCGAATACCCGGAGCGCATTGGCGCCCTGCGCAAGGAAGGGGCCAAGCTGGTGGTGGTCTACGGCATTGGTCGCGCCTGCCATATTGCTTTTTGGGAGCCGCACTTTGGACTGGAGTTTGCGAATGACGAGGATTGGCGCAAGCAGACCCATCGCCTGGGCGCCCGCCTGCACCCCCTGACCATCGAGCAGAACGCCATCACGAGTTTCAAGAGCCGGACGACGCTGGTTCCCGCCTTCGCCAACACCATCGGCCCGGCGTTCTTTACCCACGCCGACTTTGCCATCGGCGGCGCGGATGGCGAACTGGGCCGCGGCATGAATTGGCAAGGGCTGTCGCTGTGGGTGACGCTGCGGCACCCCGTAAGCCGTCACGTCCCTTCCACCTGGATGCCCACTCAGCCGGGTGTTCTTTATTTCACCAAGGCGCTCGCCGGGCCTTTGGTTCCCGAGGCTAACTAATGTCACTTGATTCGAAATCCCCCCGCCTGCTGGTGGTGATGGCTCACCCCGATGACGCCGAAATGCTCGTGGCGGGAACGCTATTCCATCTGAAAGGCTTGGGTTGGGAGTTGGGGATCGTCACCACGACGGCTGGCGATTGCGGCTCGGCCACCGTGGCGAGGGAAGAGATCGCGCGAATTCGCTATGCCGAAGCGCAAGACGCCGCCGCTTACTTGGGCGCCTGGTACGCATGTGTCGGCCTGATGGACGTCGAGGTGACCTTCAACGTCGAAAACCTTCGCCGCGTGGTGGATGTCATGCGCCGATTTGATCCCGACGTGGTGATGACGCATTCGCCGGTGGATTACATGCTGGATCACGAAGAGGCCTCGCGCTTGGTGCGGGGAGCGGCGTTTGCGCTGGCGATGCCCAACTATGAGACGCGACAGAATCCGTCGGCCCAACGTGGCCGCGCCACACCTGTTCTTTATTACGCGGATGCCATTGAGGGAAAGGATCCTTTGGGGCGGCGGATCTATCCCCAGTTTTATGTCGACATCAGCAGAACGCTTCCCCAAAAACGCGAGATGCTGTCGCGCCACGTCTCGCAGCGGGAATGGCTGCGTTCGCATCACGGGATTGACGAGTATCTGGACCGAATGACGGCGTGGGCGGCAGGCTACGGCAGCGAATGCGGGTTTGCCTACGCCGAAGGTTTTCGCCAGCACCTCGGGCACGGCTATCCGCACCAGCCCATTTTGCAGGCGGCGCTTAAAGGTTTTCTCCACGTGCGCATCGGCAATGAAGCGGGCTAACCCCAATACTGTTAACTTAAGCCTCGCTTGCGCTGTCAGTCTGAGCCCACATTTTGGGCGAAGAACCCCCGTAGTTTACTATCGTCGCCCGGCGGGGTTGACGGTAATTTCCGTTTGTGCTACATTTTTGCCGTATGAGTCACACAATAAGCATTCGTCTTACACCGGAACTCGCCGAGTGGCTCCAGGAGACGAGCCGGCGGACGGGTTTGCCCGCCGGCCGGGTTATCCGCCACCAACTGGAGCGTGCCCGGTCCGAAGCGGGAAACCAGCGCTTCCTTCGCCACGCGGGAAAAATCAGCGGCCCCCAGGATCTCTCCTCTCGGAAGGGATTTGCGCGTTCATGAAGGCTATTGCCGATACCGGCCTGATCGTAGCCTTTGGCAATCGCACCGACCGTTTTCATTCTTGGGCGGTGGGAATAGCCAGGAACATGACGGAACCGCTGCGGACCTGCGAAGCGGTCTTGGCGGAAGCAGCTTTCCATCTTCGCTCGGTATCGTACGTCCTTTCCCTGATCGAGGACGGAATGTTGCAAGTCTCGTTCGAGATACCCAAGCAGCAAAAGCGCTTGGCAGAACTGGCGGCACGATACCAAGACCGCCAACCCGACCTGGCTGATCTGTGCCTCATCCGGATGAGCGAACTGTTTCCCCAGCACACCGTGATTACCGTGGACGAGGAAGATTTCCGTATCTATCGGCGCAACAACCGTGAGACGATCCCGCTTCTATGCCCGCCCAGGAGTTCACGACGGTAGTACGGGTCTCCTCCGACAGGCGTTGGAAAATTGCGATTCGGCCCACCCTGCACCCCTAACCCCCAAACCACAGGTAAGGGTTAATTTGACTTTTCAGGTAGGAATCCATACGATAAAGGTATGAAAACTACGCTTTCTGAAAAGGGGCAAGTCACCATCCCGAAGCCTCTCCGCGTCCGGCTGGGCATCCGTGCCGGGCAAGTTCTGGAAGTGAGTGAGGAACGAGGCCGCCTGGTGATGACCAAGCGCGCACCCCGGGAGCCGTTTGACAAATATTTTGGCGTCCTCAAACTCGGCCGCCGCACGGACGAGATCCTGAAGGAGCTTCGGGGCGAGTACCCGCTAAAGTGATTACCGCCGTTGATACCAGCGTGCTGCTTGACTTCTTGAATCACGATCCCGAGTTCGGGACCGCTTCCCGGGATGCGCTGCGCTCCTGTGCTGGGGAGGGACCCCTGCTCGCCTGCGACGTGGTGTGGGCCGAGATTGCGGGCTGCTTTCCATCGATTTCGGCCTGCCGCGACACGCTCCGAGAACTAGAGATCGAGTTCAGCCCGGTCCAGCAGGAGGCCGCTTTCCAAGCCGGCCTCGCATGGAAGGCCCATCGCCAGCGAGGCGGTGTCCGGACACGCGTGGCGGCGGATTTTCTTATCGGAGCACATGCCCTTTTGCAGACTGACAGATTGCTCACACGCGACCGTGGTTTCTATCGATCCTGCTTCAAGCGCCTGACCATTGTGGATCCCACTTCGCCTTAACCCGGAACAGGAATTGTGGGGGCTTGCCTGCATCAGCATTCACCTTTTTCCCTGACGCCTAACACCTCACACCTGAAACCTGCTTGCCTTACTCATACCGCAACGCCACCATGGGATCGACCTTCGTCGCCCGACGCGCCGGAATGTACATCGCCAGCAGAGCCACTCCGGTGAGCAACAACGACAAGGCGGCGAATGTCAGAGGGTCTCTGGGACGGATACCGTAAAGTATGCCCGCCAATAGGCGCGTGAGACCCAGCGCCGCGACGATTCCGGCACCCACGCCAATCAGGGTTAGAGCCAGCCCCTCTCCCACTACCAGCCACAAAATATCGCCCCGTGTTGCTCCCAGGGCCGCTCGAATGCCGATCTCGTGCGTTCGCTGACTGACCGAATAGGAAAACACTCCGTAGATGCCTACGGCCGAGAGCACCAGGGCAATGGCGGCGAAGACGCCCAACATTGACGCGGAGACGCGCTGCCGCCAGACCGATTCCGAAATAACGTTATCCATGGTTCGTATCTGGATCACAGGCTGGTCATGATCGATTTCCCACACGGCGCTGCGGACGGCGGCGGCGACATCAGTTGGGTTCGAGGCCGTGCGGATAACGAAAGTCACCAGAAAGGATGCAAACGGGTGCTGGGCATAAGGAAGGTACACCTCCGGCTCCACTTGCGAGTCCACCGACTCCTGCTTGGAATCTGCTACCACACCCACAATTAAAGCGGGAGCGTCGTTACGGCAGGCCCCCACAACTTGCTTGCCCACCGGGTCCTCTCCTGACCAGTAGCGGCGCGCCATGGCTTCGTTAACGATCCGAACGCAGGGAGCGTCTTTCTGGTTGTCGGTCTGGGTGAAATCACGTCCCTCTTTCAGGGGGATCCCCATAGCCTGGAAATACCCGGGACTTACGCTGCGAGCTGCAACAAAGAAGATATGCTCGGGACCGCCCGGTGAGTTGGGGGGGGCAGGAAAATCGACCGTGGTACCGAATCCGGTGAAGGGCAGGTTATTCACCATCCCCGCAGACTTCACGCCTGGGATGGCCTGGATACGTTCCAGCACTCCACGGTAAAAAGCCGCAGACTGCCGGCCTTCCGCATACTTGTAGCTCACCAGCGGCACTCGCACCGTCAAAACATGCTCAGGATTGAAGCCTGTGGGAGCAGTTTCAAGGCGCTTGAAGCTCTGAATCATCAATCCGGCTCCAACCAAGAGGACCAAGGCCAGCGCCACTTCGGCAGCAATCAGCGCGCGCTGAACGCGCGATCCCCTTGCCCCTGTTCCCGAGGTCCTGCCGCGCTGTTTGAGAGGTTCACTCAGGTTGAGACTGGAGACGCGAAGTGCGGGAAGCAAGCTCACCACGATTCCAGTCAGCAGCGAGAGGACTACCGTAGAAGCCAGGACAGGGAGATTAATCGAGATTCGGTGGAGAGCCGGGATTTCAATCAGGCTGTACTTGGGCAAAAGGCTGACGATCATGGCGAGGCCCCATGACGCCAACACGAGCCCCGCGACGCTAGCAGCTCCCGCCAGCAGCATGCCCTCGACAAGCAGTTGCCGAATCAATCTCAACCGGCCAGCGCCCAAGGCGGCACGGACGGCCATTTCTCCCTGCCGGGTAGTGCCGCGAGCAAGAAGCATGCTGGTGACGTTGGAGCAGACAATCAGGAGCACAAAGACCACGGCACCCAAGAGCGCCCAAACGGCCGACCGCAGGACACTGCCAATCTCCAGGCCCTTGAAGGGCTTCACGATGACGCTCCATCCAGCGTTCGTCTTGGGGTACTGCATTGCGAGCCTGCGAGCTGCCAAGTCCATTGCGGCTTGGGCTTGTTTCAGGGTGACTCCCGCCCCCAAACGCGCAATCACGCCAAGCGAGCTATGCTCGTGACCGTTCTTCTCGGCGGCGCTGAAGGTCAGGGGAACCCACACTTGGGTATTGGGCTCCGGAAACTCAAGATCAGCAGGAGCGACACCTATTACCGTGTACGGCTTGCCGTCGAGTGCTAGAGTTTTGCCGATGATCTTGGGGTCGGCTGCAAAATGGCTGTGCCAATACTCGTGGCTTAAGACTACGACCAGGGTCTCATTTTCCGCAAAAGTACGTCCGATGATCGCATTGACGCCCAGTAGATGAAAAACATTGGTTGACACTGGCGAGGCCCACACCTCATCAGGCTCCCCGGCGCCGGTCAGAACGCGAAATTCCCACCGCTCATACGCGGCTAGACCCTCAAAAGCCTGGCTCTGTGCCTGCCAGGCGGTGAAGTCTCCTGCGGAAACCGACTCTCCTTCCCCTTGTGGGCTCTTGGCACCAATCTCGACGAGCTGGGCGGGGTTGTGGTAGGGCGTTCCGTGCAACAGCACCGCATCAACAATGCTGAAGATGGCTGTGGTTCCCCCGATCCCAAGCGCCAGGGTCAGCACCGCCACCACCGTGAAGCCAGGATTCTTCAACAGCATGCGCAGGCCGAAGCGGAGGTCCTGCCAGAGCGTCTCGACGGAATTCCATCCCCACATCTCCCTGCTCCTCTCCTGCGCCAAGGTTACGTTCCCGAACCGGCGCAACGCGGCATAGTGAGCTTCGTCGGGGGTCATGCCGGATTCCAGGTTCTCCTGCTCTTCCATTTCGAGATGCGAGCGAATCTCTTCGTCGAGATCGTCCACCGGCCTTGGCCGGCGAAACAGAGCACCGAGTTTGGCAACCTCACGCCGCCAGCCCATCTGAAGCTTCCTCCCGTAAAGGACTTGCGCGATCATAGAATCAAAGATGAAAAGGAGCACCCTTCTGGCGTAGAATATGGCGAGGAGAACTGCATGATGGATGTCGCACTGCCCGCCGATCTCGAGAAACGCGTTAATGAGACCGTTGAGCGCGGGGAGTTCGCCAGTCGCGAAAAGTTCTTTGAGGAGGCTGCCGAACTCCTTTTGGGCCTCCGGGACGGCGTTGGGGAGCCGGTCCCGGTGGATGCGCATTGGGAGAAGCGCGTGGATGCTTTCGTCGAAGAAGCCCAAGCCAGCGGGGAAGCAACGGAAATGACGGACGGCGATTGGGTCAATGTCGAGCGTGCAGGGCTTGCCCTCATGCGGGCCAGGAAGAAGGCTTAGTCTCGCGTGTGACGAGCTATCGTAAGGCCTGCCGCACGGCGCGATCTTATCCAGCACTTTGCCTACATCGGCAAGAACAGTGGCATGGCTGCGGCGCGCCGCTTCCTCGCTGAAGCCCGTGATTCCTTCCTCGAACTTGCCCAAATGCCGCACCTTGGCGCACCGGGTAAGTCCCGCAAATTCCCAACGCTGCGAATGTGGCGAGTCCGGCATTTCGAGGAGTACCTGATTTTTTATCAGCCGCTGGCGGATGGCGTGCAAATCGAGCGCCTTATTCATGCTTCCCAAGACTATACCCGCATCTTATCGCCGGGGCCGCCCTGCTAGGGACACCCGCAAAAACTCTAGATCGCCGAAAACCAGCAACACCGAAAGGGAATTGCGGCAATCCGTCGGGTCTTGCTCGCCACTAACCACTATCCACTTGCACTGCCTTACTCGTACCGCAACGCCACCATGGGATCCACCTTGGCCGCGCGCCAAGCCGGGACGTAGCTCGCAACCAGCGCCACACCCGCGAGCAGCAGCGCCACGAACAAATACGTCGGCCCGTCGGCGGGTTTGACATTGTAGAGTAAGCTCGACAAGACCCGCGTAAGGGCGAGGCCACCAATTGCGCCCACCACCACTCCCACCGCGGTTAATCTCATTCCCCGCATGACGATGAGTCTCGTCACGTCGCGCCGCTCGGCCCCCAGCGACATGCGGATGCCGATTTCGCGCGTGCGGCGTGCCACTTCATATGAAAGCAAGCCGTAAAGCCCGACGCAGGCAAGCAGCAGCGCCAGCAAACCAAAAAACGTCGCGAGACGCGCAACCACGCGTTCTTGCGTCACGAGACCTTCAATGCTTTCCGATTGGGTGTGCACTCCGAACAATGGAACGTTGCTATCCAGGCGCTTGGCGAGGTCGCGGACGGCGGGGATCAGCGCGGAAGGATTAGAGGCCGTGCGCACCTCGAAATGCGCTCCACCACCCGTGAGCGGAACGTAAACGCCGGGTTGAATCTCGCGGCGCAGGTTTTCGTATTTTGTGTCGCCAACCACGCCGACAATTTCCCACCGGCGGATGTTCGTCTTGCCTCCGAGGGAACCTCCGCTCGTGGAGTCGCTGTCTCCCTGCGTCAGCATTCTGCCCAGCGGATTTTGACTCGCGAAGTAGTGGCGAACGAAGGCCGCATTGACCAGGACGGGGATCGGCGGGCTAACGGGAGCAGACGATTTCGCCGCTGATAACACACCGAAGGGGGAAGCAGTTTGTTGGGGAGATTCCCTCAAGGCGGCAGCTTGAGCTGCCAAGTCGAAGTCTTCCGGGGACAACGCCCGGCCTTCGAGAAGCGGGATCCGCAAGGTCTTAAGAAAGTCCGGCCCGGTGGCGAGCATATCCACCTCCTCCGTCGTCTTTTGCGGCTGCCCCTCGACGTGGACATCGCTGGTCCAAAGGCTGCCGCTCAGCAGCGCGTCGGAGGAGTAGCTCGCGGAGATCACGCCCGGAAGCGCGGCGAGTTGCTCCCGCAAGTCGTGGTAAAGGGTTTGAATCTGCGCATCCCGGTATTTTTGGAGAGTGGGGTTGATGCCGAAGAGCAGGACATTCCGCGTGTCAAAGCCGGGATTGATGCTGTGAAGGTCTTGCAGGGTTCGCACCATCAAGCCTGCGCCCACCAGAACAATCATCGATAGCCCAACCTGCACGACGACGAGCGCCTTGTCGAGATGCCACCCTCTACCTACTCGAACCCCTCCACCCGGAAGCGTCGAGGCATTTTCCTTGAGCGCTGCCGTCAAACTCAGCCGCGTGCTGCGCAGAGCCGGCGCGAGGCCGAAAAGTATTCCCGTGAGAAGTGAAATCGAGATGGTGAAGGCCAGAGCGCGCCAATCCGGCTCCACCGCAAAGGGGAATGGGCTGTCGGTATAACCCAGGATGAAGCTGGTCATGGCGTGGACGCCCCAATAAGCGAAGAGCACTCCCAGCGCGCCGCCGGCCACCGAGAGGGTGGTGCTTTCAATGAGCAGTTGACGCACAATCCGCGGGCGCCCGGCGCCCAGCGCGAGGCGAACCGCCATCTCCTTTTGCCGCGATGTGGCGCGGGCAAGCAGCAGGCCGGCAACATTCGCGCAGGCAATCAAGAGGACAAACCCCACCGCGCACATCAGGATGTAGAGCGGTTTGGAGAAAAATCCACGCTCCCCCGTAAGTCCTTGCTGCGCGGGCAGGAGTTGAATTCTCGGGTCGTCGGATTCCTTGGAAAGCGCCTTCGCCCCATGCAGCATCGCGTTGCGGAACAGCAGCGTGGCCGCGGCTTGTGCTTGTCCAATCGAAACGCCGGGCTT
>Ga0181539_1003628_pt1 | contig 13931 bp, 12 predicted proteins | sample PEATcosm2014_Bin_46_FD_119767 | JGI IMG/M metagenome (GOLD analysis project Ga0181539, IMG submission 119767) | Peatland microbial communities from MTU Mesocosm Facility, Houghton, MI, USA - PEATcosm2014_Bin23_60_metaG | ecosystem: Environmental > Terrestrial > Soil > Wetlands > Peat | place... | reverse complement strand
TACGCAATGAAACCGGGGTTGCTTCTAAATCGCTGGGCCAGGGAAGGGGAACTGCCCCCTTCCCCGGCACCCCATCCCCAAAAACAAAACCTCGCCGTTTACACAAAAGAATTGACACACCTCTGAGTACGGCTTGCCGGCGCTTACGCAGATCGATCTTGATCCCGGAACACGAGTACCATCCCCGAAAGACACCTTCGAGTTCGTTAGGCGGAAGGCCTCTCGGCTATCCGTAGAAGTGGCCTTTGCATGTCGATCCGAGCGCCGTCACACAAAACTAGGCTTCTGGATTGTCGGCCAAACGGAGGCTAGCCGCGGGCTTGGAGGAGATCAATGGCGATCTCCCCGAAGAGGACTTCTGGACCGCGCCGTCGGGAGTCCGTCCTAGCCCATTACTTCAATGATTGCCCCGTCACTCGAGCGGAACCAGTATTCGGCTTCTGCGGGACCATTGTTCTCTTAGCGGTTCCACTGGAGCATTACACGAAGCCACTGGTCGGCCCGCGGCGCCACGGGATGGCCGAAGGTTGCAGCGAAGGACTCGCTCTGGAACAGGATCGAAGGGAGCAGGGCCCGATAAATCGTCTCCGAGCGACAGAGTTCCGGGGAATCAGTTCTAGCTCACAAGTCGTTCACAAGAACGACTTCGGCATAAAATAGTAATGTTCAGCCCGTGTCACATCACATTTGGGGGAGCAATATGTTCGCGCAAAACTGTGGCAGTAAGCAATCGTCTGTGGAACTTCGACGCAGTGACCGCTTGACGGTTGGATTGATTGGGACGGGAGTGATATTTGCTTCACTCGGCCTTGGCGAAGCCGTGTATCGATTAGCGTTCCTCGATTTTGATGGGGCAACCGATCGTCTCCCAATCGAGATGTTGTTCGGGCTGGCGTTCGCCTGGATGGCTACGAAACTAGCTAGAAGATTTTGCCAATACCGAATGGAGACCACCGCGAGAATCAAATTGATTCGGGATCGCAACTACAAGATTCGCCACGCGGCAGAAGCGATCACGCCCCGGTCATATCCAAGCAATCAGCAAGCGATCCGGGTGATTCGTGAAGAAGTGGATCGAATTGAGTGGGCGTTGAGCGACATCATGCCTCGGTAGGCGCATGCGGTGGTCGCTGGCTGGATCGCGGCCATGAACGCGCCATATGCGGGGATAGTGCCCGAATCATGGGTCAAGGAAGCTCAGAGCCAGCGCACTCCGTCAGATTTGTTCAAGACGAATCGCTTGGAGGGAGAACTAACATGGCTCGTCGATGGTTACAACTCGCTTCCTTATTGATACTTTTGGTCGCGTCGCCACTCGTTGCCAGCGGTCCCACCGGCACGATCACGGGCACAGTAACGGATCCCTCCGGTGCCGTCATCCCAAAGGCGCGGGTGATTGTGCGTAACGAGGGGACCAACGCCACCCGGGATGCGGAGACCAATGAAGACGGCGACTACACCGTCGCGCTTCTGCCCCCGGGTCGCTATCGCGTCGCCGTCGAGAAAGCGGGTTTCCGCCGGAGTGTCTTCCACGACGTCAGCGTGGACGTAGATCAGACGGTGCGCCTCGATTTCGCACTTCGGATTGGCGCAATAACCGAGGAAGTGATCGTCACCGCTACTCCTCCCATCGTGCAGACCGACACCTCCACCCTGGGCCAGGTGGTCAACAATCGCCTGGTTCAGGACCTGCCGCTCAACGAGCGCAATTTCCTGTCCTTTGCCCTGCTGGTGCCGGGGAGCCAATTGCCGGCAGAAGGCTCCGAAAACTCGACGCAAGGCGGTGCCCTCAGCGTCAACGGCGCCCGCGAGCAGTCGAACAACTTCCTGCTCGACGGGGTAGACAACAACGATCCCTACATCAACCAGTATGTCGCTCTCCCTTCCATCGACGCCATTCAGGAATTCAAAGTTCAATCCAGCAATTACTCGGCCGAGTTCGGCCACGCCGGCGGCGCTCAGATCAACGTCATCTTGAAAAGCGGCACCAACCAATTCCACGGCAGCCTCTTCGAGTTCTTCCGCAACCGGCAGATGGACGCCAAGAATTACTTCGACTTTCCCAGTTGCACCGCCAACTCGGTGCCGGGCACGTGCGGCGACATTCCGCGCTTCGATCGCAATCAGTTCGGCGGAACACTGGGTGGGCCTCTGCGCAAGGACAAGACTTTTTTCTTTCTGGCTTATGAGGGGCTGCGTTTGCGGCAGGCGACTACGCGGGAAGCTACCGTGCCCTCAACGGTGCAATGGCAAGCGGCCGCAGGCTTAGCCCAGACTTTATTTGGGTGCCCCCTCAACCCGTCCTGCCAGGTCGGACAGAATGTGTTCAATCTATATCCGGCAGCCAACGTTGGCACTGACCTGGCAGACTCGAATATCTTCCTTTCTGCTCCGATCATCCGCAACACGGAGAATTTGGTCACGGCCAAGGTGGACGAGCACGCCAGCCCCGCCGATACTGTGTCGCTCCATTACTCGCTGGCAGAGGAAAGTCTCTTCAGTCCGTTCGATCCCGTCAATGCCTTCACTTCGCTGCCCGGTTACGGCAGCTTCACCCTGAATCACGGCCAGAACGCCGGACTGGAATGGACGCGCGTGTTTCGCTCGACCGTGGTCAACGAATTTCGCCTGGGCTTCATTCGCATGCGGGCCACCGTGCTGCAGCAAAATCATGGCGATGACATCGAAGCACAGTTGGGCTTTCCTAACGTCCTGACCAACCCGTTGGATCTCGGGGCTCCCAATATCAACCTGATTGGCTTCGACGGCATTGGCGAGCCCATCAACTATCCGCAGGACCGTCACGACACTACTCTGCAGCTCTCCGATAACGTGGCTTGGACGGTTGGCCGCAACCAGTTCAAGATTGGGACCGACCTCCGCCGTGTTCGGATTGACGATTACCTCGACTTTCTGGCACGGGGCGACTGGTTCTTCTCGGGGCTGACGTTAGCCGGCTCCGGGGCGCCTTGTGACCCTACGATCTGTTCTCTGGCGCAGTTGCTCGCCGGTGTCCCGGACTACGCTCTCGCGGTGAGCGGCAACACCTACAACAGCTTGCGCAGCCACGGAGTCAGTGCTTACGTTCAGGACGATATCCACGTTATCCCGCGCTTTTTGCTCAACGTGGGCTTGCGTTATGAATTCAACAGCCCGCCGGTCGAGGCACTGAATCGCTTCAGCGTTCCCGACCTCATTCCTTGTCCCGAGCCCTGCTCCGACACACCCCAGTTCACCGTGGCGGGGACAAATGGAATTCCTCGGGCTACGTATAACCCAACCTACAGAGATATCGCCCCGCGGATTGGAATCGCGTGGCGGCCGTTGAAGTCAGAGCGCTGGGTGGTCCGCTCCGCCTATGGCATCTTCTACGACGTCCCCATTTCCCAGATCAACATTCTTCCTCGCATCAATCCGCCGTTCTACGACTTGGCCGCGTATTTCCAAAACCCCAGCAGTTGCCCGGGTGAGTTGTGCACGGTTCAGGACATCCTCAGCCAGACCGGCCAGCAGTCGGGCGTGGTCCAGGGCAACATGATTTCTCCGAATTTCCGCGACGGATACATGCAGCAGTGGAACGCCGACCTGCAGTATGAGGTGGGACCCAATTGGATGATCGACCTGGCATACGTCGGTTCCAAGGGCACCCATTTGGCAAACGTGATCGACCAGAACCAGTCGAACCCCTTGACCGGTCCGCCATACGGCCAGTTTTCCTCGGTGCTGTTCGTGGAATCGAACGCCAGCAGCTCGTACCAGTCCATGCAGTTCCGCTCGGAGAGACGTGTAAGCCACGGGTTGACCTTCCTGGCTTCGTACACGTACTCCAAGTCCATTGACGACATTTCCTCGATCTTCGGGGGCAGCGCGGGCTCCGGCTTGCCGCAAGACTCGCAGAATCTTAGCGGCGACCGCGGCCTTTCCGACTTCAATGCAGCGCAACGGTTGTCCCTGAGCTTCCTCTACGACTTGCCCTTCCGCCGCATGTGGGCCAAGGGCCCGGGCTGGAGCCGGAGACTGCTGGACAACTGGCAGTCGGCAGGAATCCTCACGGCGCAGTCGGGATCCCCCTTTACCGTGGTCCTGCCCGGAGCTCCTGCCGCCTCCGCCGCGGCTTTCGGCAACCCGGAGCGGCCCAACCTTGTTGGAGACCCATTCAAAGCCGGACCCGTCGAAGCGAACCCAACTTGCCAGGCCCCCGCTGAGGTGGGAACGCCACAGAACTGGTTTAACCAGTGTGCATTCGCCCAACCGGCCCAGGAAACCTTTGGTCCGGCTTTTGGCACGGAGGGGCGCAACATTCTCACCGGCCCGGGCTATACCAATCTCGATTTCTCCCTGGCCAAGAGTATTCCGCTCCGCGTCGAAAGCCATCGCCTGCAGCTTCGAGGTGAGTTTTTCAATTTACTGAACCACCCTAACTTCGACATCGCGAATCATACGTTTGACTTGACGGCCTGTGCGCAGAACAACAGCCTGCTCTGCCCAGCGGGGAATTTTGGCTCCATTCTCTCGGCGAACGCTTATGGCGATAAACCTCCGCGACAGATTCAGTTGAGTTTCAAATACATCTTCTGACATCAAATGTCTCCTAGAGTCTTCGCCCACGCGCTGTCCCGAGGTTTCCGTGAGCCTGTCAGTCATCGCCATATAACCGTTGCGAACATCGCTGCACGCCCCAACCCTCGCCGACGAAACTGCCGTTCGCAACATCACTCAGGAAGGAATTGCTGCTTGGAATTCCGGTGACGCCGTCGCCTACGCGGGCAACGCAGACCCCTATTTCGCGGGCCTGTCCGCACTGCGTGGGCTATCCTTTCATTTATGCTCACCGTTTTCTCCACTGACCGAGTCTTCATTCTTGCTGGGGCAGGAGTGAGCGCGGAGAGCGGCATTCCAACCTTCCGTGGCGTGGGTGGACTCTGGCGGAACTACCGGATCGAGGAAGTCGCTTCGCCCGAAGCTTGGCACCGCGATCCCCGGTTGGTGTGGGAGTTTTATTCCATGCGTCGGCGGGTTGCTTCGGCAGCCAAACCGAATCCGGCGCACTTCGCTCTCGCCAAACTTGAAAACGCGCTGCAAGATCGCCTTTTCGTCTGCACCCAGAACGTGGACAGACTTCACGAGCAGGCGGGTTCGAAAAACGTCGTTCACATGCACGGAGAGCTTTTCAAGAGCCGTTGCGATACTTGCAGCCGCCCTGCATTTGACGACACGAATCTCTACGCGCCGCCAGCCGAAGTCCCCCGGTGCGGATGCGGCGGTCGGATTCGCCCCCACATCTGCTGGTTCGGCGAAGTGCCGTTCGAATTGGATCGAATCTATCGCGCATTGGATCAATGCACACTCTTTATGGCGATAGGAACGTCGGGCGTGGTCGAGCCCGCTGCCAGCTTTGTTGCTGAGGTTGCTGGTCGTACGCGGACAATCTACATCGGACCGGAGAATCCTGCGAACGCATCCTCGTTCACGGAATGCCATTTAGGGAAAGCTGGGGAGGTTCTGCCTGACCTGTTCGATTCCTTGTGATTGATTGATAGCCGAACTATTGCAGCTTTGCGTACTCCGCTTTGGCTTCCTTCGGATGGGAATGTCGGGGTCGGCGTCTTTCCAAAGCGTGAGGAAGTCCATCTCCGGTTACTTCCTGTTTGCTGACCATCTGGGAGTTTAGTGACCGCAAGCGTGTTTTCTATGAGCAGGTCACTGGAGTCAATGTTTGTTTTTGTTTTTTGTTTTTTCCTTTCACAGGGCTTTTGCTTTTGCTCTTGTTGGGGTCGCGACGTATGTTGCTCTCCACCGGGTTTCTATTCGCACTCTTAATGAGCTCTCTTCATGGAAGCTCGGTGCCGTTTGGGGTTCGAGAGGAGAGTCGATGCTGCCGATGCCCGCCGCATCCGGCTCTAACACCACCGATCTGCGCTGTTGCTTCTCTTTTCGCTTCGCCATCATCTTCTCCTTGTTAGCCGGAGAATGCGGCCCGAGGTGCGAATCCTAGCAGTCTCCTGATCGAGATCGCTGCACTGCTCCGCAGTCGTCATCACTAACCTATCCGCAACCTCAGACCCATGCTTTTGGACGGGCTCATCAAGCACCAATGCCCATTTCGGGCCGTAGCTGCCGCACCCTCCAGCACCCACATCATCGCTCACCTCCAGTTCGCCCGTGGCCCGCCGGCTGGGAGCCTCGCTAGGGCGCGGACTGCGAGATTTGAATTGCGCAACCGCTGCTGCCGCCCGATGTCACGCAAGTCTGGTTCGAGAGCGCTGAAAAATAGATGTTCGATTCTCCCGTGGCGGACCCCGCGTTATCAACTATGATTCCGCTCGCACCCCCGGCGGCAGGCGATGATCCTGTCAGCGTCGAACCGGAGATTGAGCCGCTCGTCACGTCGAATCCCACCACGCAACCAATATTGATGCTCGGCGTTGTGCCACACCCTGAGTAGTTGCTGAACGCGATCGTGCTCAAAAAGATGTAGTCGGTGCCGCTGTTGAAGAACTCGCTGACGCCGAGCCCGGCGGCGTAATAGCCATTCGTGTAGTTCAGAGCAACCACCGGACCCGCGATGGATGTCGTGCTCATCATGTTCGCGGTAATTGATATCTGGTACAGGGTGTTGTTTGCCGGACCGGTGTTTCCGACCACATACATGTGGCCGGTCGGGCTAGAAGCGTTTGTGGATGTAAAATACGCGTTGTCGAGCGTACCGCTCAGCAGGAAATCATAGCCAGGACCAATCGTCGCCTCGGTGCCGCTCGCGCCGTTCGAAAATCTCGTTGACAGCTGAAAGATCCCGGCGCAGGGCGTGCCCGTTCCGCAATGCGTTGAAGCTCCGAGTTCACCATCCGAACCCACGGCCACATAGAGCTGGCCCGCAAACTGGTCCAGTACCGGCGTGTCCACGATCCCAAAGTTGTAATCCAACTGCGCGGATTTGGCGTTCAACGTTCCCGTCGAAGAATTGTAGGAATAGAGAAATCCGCAGGGGGCGGTTGTAGTGGAAGACGACGGCATACAGGCGGAATCAGTCGTCAAATCGTAATCACCCACAAACACGTTTCCGGTAACTGGATCGCGAATTGGACCGTTCAGCGGTGACGCGCTAACCGTAACGGGCCAGTCGCCGGTTGTCACCTCCTCCGGCGACCCTGCAAAAACTCCCGTGAACTGGTGAAGCATGCCCTTATCGTCGCCCACCCAGGCTGTATCCAACGCGTAGTCGTACCAAGCAGGTGATCCGCTGTCGCTCGCGCTGCCGCTGAAATTCATGCTGAACATACAGGGCGCCATGCAGCCGCGATATGCGCTGCCGGAAGCTTGGTTCGAAAGTGTGGTGGGCAGAATGAGCGTTCCGCCTGTGGCCCACTTCAACACGACGAGGCTAGCAACGCCGGTTGAACTGTTCTGCACGAACGCAATCTGCGTTCCATCGAGTGAAAGGACCGGCGACGTGAGAATTGTGCTGCCGGTACCTGTGTTAAACGCCCAATTGACGTTTGGGACGCTCCCGCACGTGCCCGAATACAGGTTCGTGAATGCGATGATCGTTGCTTGCGACATGCCTCCGGCCAGACCCGTGCCGTACACCACCCAGTCTGTGCAACTTGAGGTCGAGGTCGAGAACGAATATTTTGCGGGATAATTCCCCAGGCCCAGACTTCCCCCGGTTCCCAGCGTTTCGCTCCAGTCCACCTTCTCCCCGTTGTGGCGCCGCTTCCTGCGTCCCGGCGGAAACTTTGGCCAGTGGCCAAATTTAGGATTCCCGGTGCCGTCCCATGGCGGCGCGATGGTTGCCTTGATCAGGCCGCGGGGAAGCCGCGCACTCGCTGCCGACGCGATGCGCGAGTCGACATCCGCTTCCGAGGGCGCATCGCCTGCTTCCGCGGCGCTGTCAGCGCTGAAATTGTTTTCGTGAACGGTTGTCATCTTCGCCCGCGCAGCCGCAATTTGTTTCGCTCGTTGCAGTTGGTATCGCGGATCGTTCACCATTTTCAGCCACCGATCGTATGTCCCGTTTTGGATGGCCTGTTCTGCCGTGCCCGCATTCGCGAACACGGCGTGATGGTGGGTCCAATCCTCGGGGATACCGGCGCGCTGCGACAAGCTATCCTGCGCAAGGATCGGAGCGGCCACGACCAGCGTAAAACCAACCGTGATCATGAAGGATTTGTTGCATGCAATGGCCATCGTGACACCTACCAAGCACTGTTGAAGACCAGGTTATAAGCGTTGACGCTGCCGATGCCGGTTGCGAAGTCCCATCCCGGCGTGGCACCGTATGCGGGCTGATACGCCGGCGCGATGGTGCCAATGGCGGGGGACACCGAGCAGGTGGCTCCCGTTCCGCCGCCTCCCGTCAGGGTGCAAGACGCGCCCCCTGCGTAACCTTGTCCGGCAGTGCTGATGGTGATCGAACTCACTACCTGCGTGGTCGTATTGATCGCGGCGGTGCAGAATGCTTGGGCTCCGCCCGCCCAAAGCACTCCGCCACTTGGCGATAGATATTCGTTCAGGTTGCTGGGCGCGCCGATCGTGCACGTGGGCGCGCTTGTGTAGCCAGAGCCACCTAGGATAACCGTGCCGGTGGTCAGCGCCTGCGTGCTAAGAGCACCGTAGGTACCCGGACCCGACGGCCGGTAGCAGCCAACTCCGAAGTCGTCATTAGTGCCGTTGCCGTTGTGGCCATTAGTGCCATTGTAAGCGCAATCCACATCAGTATCGCCTTGCGTGATGTCATAGAAGGTGCAGGAACTGGCCAATCCCTTTGGCGGTGGCTGGTTGATCGAGTAGCACGCAGGATTGCCGGTGGATCCAAACTCCGCCTGGGCAATCGAATAATACGTGGGGTTGGGGTTGCCCGTGCGGGTTCCCAATTTCTGGTTCACCAGCGCTTGCATCGACGCCATCACGGGCGCGGCAACCGAGGTCCCTCCGAAGCCGCTCCAGGTGCTGGGCGCGCCTGAGCACGGAGCGGCTGATGTCCCGCCGTTTACCTTGTCGGAGTAACAGATGGTGACATAGTGTCCCCAGCGACCGTTGGCGGCAAAGAGCGACACGTCCGGAATATCCCGGACTCCGTCGGCCGGATTTCCGAAAATTCCGGCTTGCCAGGTGGGCTTGGCATATCCGGTACAAGTTCCGTCCACAACGGCATAGTCCGTCTGGTCCATCCCGCCTCCGCCCGTGGCACAGTTGCTCGGACCGCCTGATCCCGCCCCGGTGCTTAGGTCGCCGCTCGAACACAGCCCGGCCGAGCCGAAGCCGGTCAAGTACCCTAAGTAGTTGTAAAGCAGATAGCCGGCGCACGAGTCGTTCCAGGGAATTTCGGGAATGTATGATTTTGCCGAACTCTCCGTACCGGTATTGGTCGAATTCCAATACGTGCTCACTGGTGTTGGCGGCGAGCCATTGGTTGCGTTGTAAGTGTCCTCAAAATCCGTGCCGCCCACCGAAACGTTGTAGACAGTCTCGCCCCATCCGGTCACCCCGATGCCAGGATAAGCATAACTGCTTTCGTCATAGAAAGGCGCACAGGTAGATGGGCCTGAATCGCCCGCAGAAACGAATATGGAGACTCCCGCCGCGGCCCCGCTCTGAAACACAGAATTGAATGCCGCGTTGGAGGCTGCACCGTTGGCTGCTTCGCATTCGCCGTAGCTCATGCTGATGATGGCCGGGGGAGTGGTGCCGACGAGATTTTCAACGGCGAGCAGTACGCCAAACGTCGCCGTGTCGGCGCAGGTCGCGACTACAATCGTCGCGTTGGGCGCGATAGCGCTCGCGACTTCCGCATCAATATTCGCTTCTGCATCGTCCCCATTGGCCCCGGGATCGGTGCAGTTATTGGGCGGAAGAGGGGGTGGAGGATGAGTTGTTATAACTGTGCCCGTATAATTGCTGAGAAATGTGTTGCGATATGTCGTGACGTCCGTGCCGTAAGTGTCACTGTCCTCCACCACCACGATCGTCTGGCCCGTGCCGTTGAGTCCCAACCGGAACAGTGGGTCCAGGTTGTAGATCACCTCGAAATCAGCGGGTGCGAGCGTATAGCATGTTTTTCCGTCGCAGCCGAACGTGTATTGGGTCCGGGGCTCGTTCATCGCCCGGGGCTTGAAGTTGTGCATGGAGACGATGCCCACGATGATGGGAGCGAGCACTGCCGGAATCTGCGGGTCACTCATATTCGCGTAGTGGGATTCACCCCGGACTTCGAGATGGTGGATTTCGGTGTGGAAGGCTTCTCGGATTTGGCCCGCGGTGCCGGAGAAGTCAATCACCATGCCAGTCGGATAGATGGTATTCACAGTGAAGCCGTACGATTCGAGCCAGGCCTGAATCTTGTCCAGGTCGGCCTGCGCCGGTCCGTATAACTGGCCTTGTTGCGCCGGCATGAGCCAGTGGCGAAAATTCGGCGACGTCTTGTCCGTGAGCTGCTCGATGAATTCTTCGAACTCCTGCTCCAGTTCCGGCGGACGCCTCAACTGGAGGAGCATGTGCGTCATGGCAAATGCGTGGTCCACGCGCCCGCGATCGTTTCGGGGATCGCGCGCTTCCGGGCGCGTATTGCCCCGCAGTGTGACGAGCTTCCTCTCGTCAATGTTTTCCGTAATGAGAATTCGCGCGCGCTGGCCGATATTCGCCGCGCGAACATGGGCAGTAAATTGGTTGGCAATTACGAACGTGAGTACGGCAACCGCTGCACCAGCAAGTCCTAGCTTTCGCATCATTCAGTTCCTGTTGTGGAGCATCCGGCTAAGATTTTTCCAAACTCAGACCAATCTTGAGCGTAGCCGGATTTTCCGAGGAAACCACCCAACAATCAGCTTGGACCGAAATTCCTTTTTGACCCCAAACGTTTTGTCATTGTCCCCTCAATCCCGTTCCGCGTCAATGTGAAACAATTTCCATCATAAGCCGTCGAGATTCGGGTCCGCGCGATCACACTCGTCCCAGGGAGTGCAGTGATAAGAACGTGATAGTTCTACGCTCAAAACGGGTCAACTGGGATCAGAACGGGTCAAAACGCCATCCTGGAAAGTCCTTGAAGAATCATGGGTGGTGTCTTAAATATAATGTTTAAGACACTACCCGGGTCGGCATCTCTGCCGCGGCTCCCCAATGAGGCGCCGCCCCGTCGGATGACAGGCAATCCCCAAATTACTCCGGGCCGGAAGTCGGCTTCGCGGAGATCACCGTTGACCTCCTCGAAGCCCGTTTGTAGACCACGTCACGTTTACAGCAGCGGCGTTAGAAAGCCTGACCAGAACTGCTCCCGTGGAAGCCCCGTAAAGATTGGCCTTCTTGATTTCCACACCTGGCATTAGGAATGCGTAGGTTTCTAACCGAGGTTCTTGGGTCTGTCTCAAGATTCGCGTCGCTTGCATCTTGGTCCGAACCCGCACTCATTTGGGACCAGAACACTCTGTGCTCGCGCGATGCTGCCCCTCACGACAGGCTTGCAGCCACCGTGTCAGAAACTCCCGTAAACCTTCTGGCGGCCTGATCCACAGGGCGGCCGCAGTTTCGCGCCATTCGGGGCGAACCAGCACGCTTAGGCCCAGGGTACCAAGAGCGCGGAAAGCCCGCTCGTCGGTCATGTCATCCCCCAGGTAGGCGACGGGAACCTCCGGGCCGATTTCATCCAGGATGGTGCGGACTGCATCCCCTTTATCCCTACCTGGCATGCGCATTTCAATACCGCCATCGAACTCCAGCAGTTCCATGGGCGTACTTTGAGCAATGGGGAGCCAGCCCAGCAAGACTTGGCCGCGGATTTCCGCCGCCGTCGCTTCATCCAGCCCGCGCCAATGGATGGCGACGGCGCCGGTCTTGAACTCAGCCCGGTTGTGCAGCCCCTGATGCCTTAACCAACGATCTGCGTCAGCCAGTGCGTGCATCACAGGCTCTTCCACGCGGGGTGTCTCGCGGGTTCCATCCGGTCTCAACCGCTCCAACCCATGGCATCCCCAGATCTCGAGACTGGGGTGAATCGCAAGCAACGGGATTACTTCGTGGGCGTTCCGACCTGTGACGATGACGACACGGGTGCGGCCATTGACGATGATCTCCTGCAGGAGTTCTGTCATTCCCGGATAGGGGAGAGCCTGCTGGCGATTGAGGCAGAAGGGTGCGAGGGTACCGTCATAGTCGAGCAGAAGCGCGGAAACCGGCGACTGTGCCACTGCGTTCATGAACTGCTCGACTTCGACTGGACTCACCGTACGGGACAACACATGCTCCTCATCCCCAGGCAGCAGTGCTCGCCCGAAGATTCTCCTTGCTCTCTTCCGACGCGTCCAGGCGCAACTCGCAGAGTTCCGCGATGAGGCTTCCTGCCCAGCGGTAAACGTTGTGTTCCCTGACCGTCTTCCGCATGTGTCGCATACGCAATTCCTTTTCCTCCGGCTCCATGTTAAGAGCGAGACGAATCGCCTCCGCCGTCTGGTCGATATCGTAGGGATTTATCTGCAAGGCGTCGCGCAGCTCGTGGGCGGCACCGGTGAAGCAACTCAGGATTAAAACTCCCCTTTCGTCTTGCCGGGCTGCCACGAATTCTTTCGCCACCAGATTCATGCCATCGTGCAATGACGTAACCAGGCATAAGTCTGCGGCGCGGTAGTATTTTTGAATCTCCTGGTGATTGTGCGACCGGTTTAGAAAGACGATGGGCTTCCATTTGTCCGTCTGGAACCGCCGGTTGATACGATCGGCTTCCGCTTCCACCTCCGCCATCAGATCATGATAGCGCTTGAGGTGGCTGCGACTTGGAGCGCCAATCTGCACGAATGTGAACTTGCCCTGATAGGGAGGATACTTGTCCAGAAAACGCTCAATGGCCAAAAAACGCTCCAGAATGCCCTTGGTGTAGTCAACCCGGTCCACGCCCACACCCATGAAGGTAGCCTCAACCCCCAAAGCCTTGAGCAAGGCAGAACGTTCGGTGTAGGAATCCGGTGTCGACTCCGGCCGTTGCACCTCCGTAAAGTCCACACTGATGGGAAAGGGTCGCACCAGGGTGAGATGATCCAGACGTCGTACCGAAAAATGTTCCCAATCGACGCGTGCTTCCACGACTCGGTCCACGGTATGCAGGAAGTTATTGCAGTGCGACTGGATGTGAAACCCGATCAGATCGGCACCGAGCAGACCATCCACAAGTTCGCGCCGCCACGGCGAAATGTCAAATGCCTCCGGGTTGGGCCAAGGGATGTGCCAGAAGATTGCCACCTTGGCCTCCGGTCTTTTTTCTTTAATCAGCCGAGGCAGCAGGGCGAAGTGGTAATCCTGCACCAGCACAATGGGCTTTTCCACGTTCCTTATCTCTTCGAGCAGCGCAGCGGCGAACTTCAGGTTTACCGCCTGATAGTATTTCCAGTCCTCCGCGCGAAAGATCGGCCGAGTGTGCGCGATATGACACAGAGGCCAGATTCCCTCGTTGGCAAATCCGTAGTAATAGCCTTCTTCTTCCGCCTCGTTCAGCCAGACCCGGCGCAATGTATAGTGAGGATCTTCCGGAGGGACGCGCAGACGGTCGTGCTCATCAACCGTTTCGAGGTCGGCATCGCCATTGCCATGGGCAATCCAGGTTCCGTCACAGGCGCGCAGTATGGGCTCGATCGCAGTGACCACCCCGCTGGGCGGCACCATCACTTCCACCGTTTGGCCATGCCGCATGTGCACGTAAGGCTCGCGGTTCGACACGACAAAAAGGCGCCCATTATCCAGTCGTTTGCGCACGTGCACGGCCAGTCGGTCGGCCGTCCACAGAGATTCACCCGTGTCCCGCAGGCGGGCTTCCGTCTCGGCCGCCGACCGCGCCTGGGTAAGGCTTTCGGCGAAGGCGGCGACCTCCCGCACCAGGGGACGAAACAGATCCAGATCGGTGGCGTGCTGGCGTGAAGGTATTTGCCCCGTCCGCAAAGCGCGCATCC
>Ga0181539_1003626_pt1 | contig 13936 bp, 16 predicted proteins | sample PEATcosm2014_Bin_46_FD_119767 | JGI IMG/M metagenome (GOLD analysis project Ga0181539, IMG submission 119767) | Peatland microbial communities from MTU Mesocosm Facility, Houghton, MI, USA - PEATcosm2014_Bin23_60_metaG | ecosystem: Environmental > Terrestrial > Soil > Wetlands > Peat | place... | reverse complement strand
CGAACCCGCTCCGTGTCAGTCACTCGAACGAATACGTAGCCGGGAAACAGCGGGCGCTCCAGTTCCACGCGGCACCCATTCTTCCAGTTGCGGGGAAGCCGGTAGAGCGGCAGAAACGATTCGATCTGCCGCACGGCAAGGTGCTCGGCCACCCGTTTCTCCCGGCAGGGGGCGGTGTAGGCGGCGTACCAGCGCGCGTCGGCCAGCGGGGTCGCGAGCGCCATCCGCGAGTTCGAGTTGTCAATCAGAGTCAAGGCTTCGCCATCGCCTCTTAGGTGAGGCTTATTCCAAAGCTTTATCGCTTGTTGTTGGTTCTTGCTTTCCTTAATTGCACGCCGGGCACCAAACTTTCTCAGCCTCAGAGGAACCGGCCCCGCATTGACAAAGTGGTTTGGAAGCAAGCGCTTGCCGCGGCCGTGATAAGTCCAACGATGCCGTCGTCCGATGGCGTTGACTCCCCTATCCGTCTAAATCGTGGAATCTGCATTCATTCCTGGACGAAACGCAGATGCGATCACTTACAAGCAGAACGCAGTGACTCGATAACTCCGACAGCGCGCGCCCCCCATTCGCTGTTACCAATGCGCCTCGGCCCCCCGGAGCCGCCTAACTTAGGCTTTGCCGCGGTCTCCATCTCAGGAAACTGAACTCCATGAGCTTTCAAGGCACAACACCGGGTGGCCGGGGGCGGTCGCCCGCGCCCCGGCTCTTGCCTTAGGTGTGACGCGCAGACGGCGCGAGGGATAAGGATGGCAGATGCGGGCCGGAGGCAGCCAGCGGCGGATGAGCCGTGTCATTCGCTCCCACAGAACGCGACCTTTCTGGCTCCGTCGTCGCAAGACTTCGTACCAGAGGTTGCTCACGGTGAAACTTCTCCAGACCAGTTAGGGCGAAGAGGCCGAGTCCAGTCAATATGCAACTGATTGAAAAGGTTTGGTTGCGGGGGCTTGCAGTACTCCGAAGCCGCCCAGCCTACCGTTTTGCTATGTATTGGTCGTCAAGCGTCGCATTCCTCTGATTCCACTGCCCCCTTCTCCCGGAGGCGGATTTGACCGTTCTTGGAGGCTCCCATGGAACCCAAGCCCGTAGTTCCCGCAGCGCAATATGTGCGCATGTCCACAGAGGACCAGCAGTATTCTAAAATCGAACCATCCTTGTGCCCGCTCCCAAGAAAGAGGTCGCCTGCATCCGCGCAAGGTTCGAACTGGCGGCTGCGGGAAAGACTCCGAAGGAGATCGCGAAAGAACTGAATGTGCATCGCATGCTTCCCGCGAAGGGGTGACGATAGAGGAGACAGATGGAATCCACTTTACATTCTTCTGAAGCTTTGCCACAAAGTCAGGGCGGCACGTCGCGATCTTCCTCATTGCCACCGTCCGATTCGCCGTTAACCACGATGTTTCTGGGCTAATATGTGAGCAAGCTGATGCAGGAAACGATCAGCTATCTGAAGCTGTCCTACGAGGGATTAGCACAGGAAATGTCGATCCCCGGGATGGTGCTGCGCGATGCGGTCGAGGGCAAGATGGGACTGACTCGCGGACAGTGGGTCAAGTTTGGTCGTTTGCTAGGTCTGCCAACAACGTATGAGCTACGACCCGCCGAGCGGGATGGTATTCCTTGCTGGGAAGTCTGTTTCCCGCCCGTCTCCCTCGGGGCGAGCAAGACGTAGCCGATTCTCATCCCAGCTTATTGACGATTCGTTTTAGTTGCTCTGCCAATGCGCTCATGACCTCGGAGAGTTGAATGAGGCTGCCTGCTGGGACTGCAATGTCGGGTCGTTTCAAGTCCTCGCTGATGGCTTGGCAAAGTTGATAGGCGGCGCGAATCCTTTCCCCGGCTAGGAACGAGAGCACGCTGATTGAGTCCTGATGGGTCTCCTTGCGGGCGACATACTGCTGGGCAGCCCATGCTGCGGTCCTGACTCGATTCAAAGCGTCCCGGAAATCCGCCAGCACACGCGGGTCCAAATCGTCAGAGAGCAGTACGTCGTGTAGACCCTGAAGCTCCGATATGCCCTTTTCCAAGTGCGACCGAACGGGGAGATCACCAATCTCCGTTGGTGTTCCCGCTTGAGCAATCTGTTCGCTTTTCACCTTCCGAATCGTTCCCGCCTTACGTCTCGTCACTTGAGTGGCATTCTTCGACGCCGAACACCGATCTGCTATTGCATCTTTCGTTTCGGATATCACGCTGACCTCATATCTACTCATTGTAAACAGAATCTTGGGCGGGAGGTCGCACCGAAGGTCTACTCGCTGCCGGGCTATCGTGCGGAGCTAAGAACGAACCGCACGGATCGAGTGGCTATTCCGAGTAACCGTCGCCGGGTTGGTCGTCATCTCCATCATCATCCTCATCCCTCTTGCGGTCATCCTCCTCTTCGTCCTCTTCCTCGTCAGGCTCTTGCCGAAGGAGAACATCGGCGGCTTGGACGGAATCCTCAGCTTCGCATTTGTGCAAGTTACGAAGGCAGGAACTGCTCAGATTGGCCGAGTCGATTGTATCGAGGAGCTAGCTGCTCATGCTTCGACGTTTGGGCGGTTGATCGCAGCCCATGACTGAATGAGACCCCATCGGATTAGCAACAGTTCACGGACGGGCTCCGTGGGATTCTGGCGGATGACGGGAATCGGCTGGGTCGGGGCAATGTTGTAGCGAGGCGACCAATCGTCGTCCCAAGGATCACAGTCGAAATACTCCTCGACTAGCTGCTTTCTCCGTGGCAGTCGATACCCTCCCCATCCTGCCCGGTGATCCGCAGGAAATGCTCGGCGAGCAGTGGCCAGTTTTCGCTTATTCTGCAATCCGTCCTGGTTGTCCCGCATTTCGAGCACGAGCCGAGCCATCTCGGTCGCGATCCTCGCCCTCGCGCCCTCAGAAATTGTCGTCCACCGCATCCTTGTCCCAATCGAGGTCGCGAATCTCGCGCTCGATCAGTTCCGGCAGAGTCGTTTCAATGTCATCGCCCAACCAGCAAAAGACGAGGCTTGAGAAGTCGGCGGCGGGGTCGGACACGGGCTGGGAGACCAGCGCAACCATGATCAGGTAACGGGGCAATTCTCCTTCAGGGACGGGCTTGATGAGGAAACCGCCGTGTTTCGGAAACTGATCCATCACTCTGTCTGGGAGATGCCTGATCAGATCGGCGCGGATGGCATCCTTGCTTCCGGCAAGATAGCCGAGAGTTGAGGGCGTGATGCGGATTTCCTCGACCAGCACGTCCCGACCGCAGTTCAGGCGAAATGCCAGCCGGTGGTGCGGGTCGTGTTCGATCTTAGCTTGAACCCGCATCGCAGGATTCTGTCGCGTGACCGTCGTTGTTGGTGCTGCTTCAGTGAACGTCTTCACAGGCCCTCCTAATCATTGACTTTGAAAGTTCACGAACATCGGATGATTGTCGATGAACGTCCCTGAAGAACGACTTCAGCGGACCGGGCGGCTCGCTACACGGTCAGGGTCACTCCAGCGAATGTCCGATCACCGGATGCCTTGACCCATAGGCACTCCGTGCGGCGATCCGTCCGCCGATTGATGGACATGGCACAACTCTGCTCCCGCTGCCAAATGGGGCGTCCGAATGCCTCGATGTACAAGGGATCGGGGTATTCCGACAACGCCCAACCGAACTTCGCACTCGCCAATATGTCCACCATCTCCCGGTGGTTCAAGTCCGTGGCGCTGTAGGGACGGACGGATGCGTTCATGTAGGGCGGGTCAAAATATGCGAAGTCATTTTCGCCGAGTTGTTCGACTACTTGCTTCCAGTCCCAATCCGTGAATCTCGCCCCGCACTGCGTCAGCAGCCGTTGTCCTGCGATAAGCCGCCTGCGGTAGGTATTTCGGCAGACAATGTTCTTGTCGGAGCCAAAATCGGCAGCCCACCCGCCGCCGCTGTAGGTCATCCGGGGCTCGTTCAGGATGGCTTCCGTGGACTCAGGAGCGGCAGACAACCGTTCGTAGTTGGCACGGGTGCGCTCCACCACCTCAACCGTGTCTCCGCACGCGAGCATGTTGGTGAACCATGGGATCGTGCGGATGTCGTTGATCCACCAACTGCCGTATTGCAATGTGGAGGCGGCTGCGAAGAAAACATTGCCCCGTCCGCTGAATACATCGCAGAACGTCCCGCCTGTCTGCGGAAAATAAGGGATGAATGTCCTTGAGAGTCTGGCTTTGCCCCCCGGATACGCGAAGACAGGTGCGGTTGCGGTTGAGGTTGTGGTCGCCCAAGATGGATGGGCAGCTAGAGTGGTTGTTTGGCAAGTATGATCTGTCATGCAGATCAATACTGAGTTTCTGGGAATGTTCCATTGCGCTCGGTGCAGCGCCTACTTGCGGCGGGGGCGACCGTGAACTGAATGCTCCGCCGCTGGACTCTTTATTGGGAGGCCCTGACGGGTGTGAGATCGGCGCGCCCAGCTTTGCGATGGGTGTAAGCCAGCATTTTCCCTGATCGAGAACTTAGAGGGGCGGGTAGAACTCAAGCAGCCTGTTTCGGGTACGGCAGCCGTTTCCAAGCCAACAGCCCCTCGTCCTTGCGGTTGAGGAACATGACATAGCGATGCTTCCGTGACCGCTTCTTGCGCACCGTAGAAACGCCTGTCCATGTGCGGCGATTGCCTATCTTCTCGCCTTGTCGTTTCTTGGGCACGCTGCGGTGGTCCTTTCCCTCGATGGTGATGTCCACCCACGGCGAACTCAAGCCCGTGTAAATCCAGCCGCCCGCTTGGTAGACCACGCCCACGTGGTTCTTCCGCGTGACGGAGTTGGTGACGGAGCCGTCCGCATAAGAAATGAGGATTAGGTTGGGATTTTCCTTCTTGAGATCACGCAGGCACCATGCAACGAATTTGGACTCGATGCAATGCTCGGTAACGTCGTCGGCGATCCACAGACGGTTGAGTTCGAAGACATCCCGCCAACGTCCCTTGTTCTTCCTTACATCCCAAAGGGCACCACCAGTAACGCCGACTTGCACGGACCACATGGGCTTGCCGAACGTGCAGACGCCTACGATCTCGCCGCCGCGGACGATGCCGAAGGCCCATGAGATAAGGCAGCGGCGGTGCAGGTAGTGGTGCTTGACGATTAGCTCGGTCGCCCGTGCCTTTTCGATTCGAACAAATTGGAGCGAGAGGGCTGGAGTCGAACCACCATCTTCCAGTTGGACTGGACGCTCTGCCTTTGAACTACCCTCGCAATATTCGGTTGACATACTACCTAATACCCGATTTGCGGAATTCTTCGGGTAAAGCGCGAAAAATGTTTTTTGCGGGGTTCTCCAGCCGCGATCACACCAGGGAAGCGATGGGTCGTGCTCTCGGGCACACGCAGGTTTAGGCAATCAACGGTCCGAAACCCCGGTCGCAGAGGCGAGACTCCGGGCCGGGTGGTGAGTCTGAAACGCTCCGGGGGCTTCCTCAAAGGTTGCTGGGGCGGTGCGAACGCAAACTGACCAGTGCTGGCTACAAGGAAGTGCCACTCACGCCGATGCAACGGGGACCTCCTTGCCGCAGTCGCAGACCTGCCACGTGCGACCGATCTTCCGGCCCGCTGCCTTGGACATCCAGCCGCCTGTGCCTCTGCACTTCGGACAGTCAGGGTCGTATTGAGTCCGCGCCTTGGGCTGGGGGATTTCCCAGTTGCCGGGAACATCGTCGATCATTTCTTGATACTTCCTACAAACATTCGAGTGGCTTCATCGAGTGCTGCCAAAATCGCTTTGCCCTGCTCCAGAGTGAGCGTCTTAAAAAACGCATTTGGCGAGTTGGGCTCCGCAAGCCCGTTGCTGTGATTTTGTTTCCCGACTCCCCGTGGCTTCCCTGATTTGATCGGCCAGGTCAGACAAAGCCGATTCGACCGTGTTGTCGTCAGTCTGTTTGCGAGCGTCACGGATGAGTTCGAGGATTTCTCCCACGGTTTGCTCCCGGGCCCACTCCGCATGGCGGACCAGCCGCAATTCTTCATCTGTGAAAAGTTCGCGAGGCAAGCACCAGTAACACCAAGCGTCGGAGGCTAAGAAGTATTGCCCGCCGTCGCCCAGCGGACTTCCGACCCCGACCCACCGGGCGGGTCGATTGCATTCGCGGCACCGTGCCTGTTCCCACGTTTGGGCCTCGGAAGCGAGCGGCCAGCAAAACCGAATGGCTCCCGTCTCGTCCTCCAACTGCTTTGGTTCGCCCCACTGAATCTCATCCCACGAGCAGATGGGCTGCTGGGGACGTTCTCGATACGTTTTTTTCATGATTACAACCTCCTTTACCTAATACCCATTTTTTCTTTGATCCCGGCCAAAATAATCTCGACCGCGTGCATTCGACATAAATCGACTACGGACCTCTCTTCATGAACGGACCTTCGGGGCGACGGCAACGAAGATTTCACGGGGGCGGGTTCTCTTCTTCTCCCCGCCTCCTACGCTGATCCAAGGGCGTAGGAGGGATTTGAAGAAGCAGCGTAAAACAAACAAGTAGAGAGGGATCATGGATTTCCAACAGGTTTTGAACCATGCACGTCGCGGTGTGCACCAGACGCCAACGCTACCGGGTCTTCGGCACCCGTCCATCAAAGGATCGCTGGAATTCGCGACCACAGACATCGACACCCTCAAGAAGTGGGCCTCCAACGGATACGCGGGGCACAATTGGGTATCCGTGGCAAAAAGGGGGTCGGCCTGCATCCTTGATATTGATGATCCGCACCAGGCGCAGCGGCTCACGATGCCACACTACGGCGACACGTTTGTCGTGAACTCCCCGAGTCCGGGACACAAGCAGGTTTACTACTGGCACACGGCTGCGTCCGAGGGACTGGGCAATTGCAACGTCCTTGGTTCCGATGGCAAGCCCGTCGTCGAGTTCAAGGCTCACAACCTGACATGTGCCTCGCCCGGTGTGACGCGCAGCGACAAAGAACCTCACGGAGAATACGTTGCAGCGAACGATCTTCCCATCAAACCCATCCCGCAGGAAATGGTCGATTGGCTGAAGAAGAACAGGTCCAAGAAAAAGACCTCATCCCGGCATGGCCGTGAATCTGACTTCCACCCCAGCTTTGATCGCGATGACTGGATCGGCCATTACGAGCTTTCCACCACAGGCGCGGAGAAGACCGTGGAGGGCGTCCAGTATGTCGAATTGCTGGAGTGCCCGTTCGTGGGTCGCGCCCATGAGGGTCAGCACAAGGGGAGCTTCAAGTGCTGCATCACTTTCGGGAACCGCATCGGGTTCAAGTGCATGGCCGGGGGGTGCCAAGACCAGGACATCAACGGCCTCAAGGACTTCCTGTCGGAAGAGCGTGACATCGAGGACTACCCATATGTGATCTACGTGGAGGACGACGACGATCTGCTGTTCAAGAACCCCAGTTTCCCAGTCGAGGACGCGGACGGGCCGGAAGCAGAATCGCTGGAGGCTGTCGTAGCGTTCTTGAATGACGAGACGCAGGCTGAGGCTGAGCCCGAGGAGCCCAAGCAGCCGGAGATCGACACGACCGGTTTCAACTACCGCAGGACTGACACCGGCAATGCCGAGCGTTTGGTTCGGCGCTTTGGTGGGCGCATTCGCCATGTCCGCGACATCGGCGAATGGCGCGTCTGGGACGAGAAGCGTTGGGCACCCGACACCCACGGGATCATTGACCGCCTCGCCAAAAAAGTCGCTCAGGAGATGTTTGATGAAGCCAAGGATCTGGAGGACGACGAGCGCACACCCGTGTTGCGCTGGGCGATCACCTCCGAGGCCAAGGAGCGCCGCAACGCCATGATCGACCTGGCATCAAAGGAGCGGACGGTGGTCACCGTCATCAACGACTACGACCGCGACCCGTGGCTGTTCAACTGCCAGAACGGAACCATCGACCTGCACACGGGCAAGCTGAAGCCTAATGATCCTGCTGACATGATCACCACGATCAGCCCCGTCGTGTATGACCCCGAGGCCGCCTGCCCGCAGTGGCTCGCGTTCCTCGATGAGGTCATGGGCGGCGACCAGCAGATGGTGGATTTTCTCTCCCGGGCGACGGGTTACACCCTGTCCGCCGACACCTCGGCGCAAGCCATGTTCTTCCCGTATGGGGACGGCTGCAACGGGAAGGGCGTGTTCCTTGAGGTCGTGCGGCACGTCATGGGTGGTTACGGCAAGGACACGAGCTTCGAGACCTTCGTCGTCACCAAGAACAAGAATGAGGCCCGCAACGACCTCGCCGGGCTGGTGGGAGCGCGGTTCGTCACGGCCTCGGAGTCTCAGGACGGCCACAAGCTGGACGAGGCGCTCATCAAGAAGCTCACTGGAGGCGACCCAATCACGTGTCGGAAACTGCACCACGAATTCTTCACGTTCTATCCGCATTTCAAGATTTGGATGCACTCCAACTACAAGCCCGTCATCCGGGGCACGGATTGGGGCATCTGGCGTCGTCTGAAATGCATTCCGTTCGAGGTCACCATAGCGGACGACAAGAGGGACGAGCAGCTTGCGCCCAAGCTCAAGACGGAAGCGTCGGGGATTCTACGCTGGATGCTCAGGGGCATGGCCGACTACTTGAAGTTCGGGATGATGTACCCGGACAAGGTGGACGAAGCCACGACCAAGTACCGCGAATCGCAGGATGTGGTCGGTCGGTTCCTTGGCGACAAATGCGTCATCGCGGAGTGCGCCGAGGCAAAGCAGGCGGAGATGTACACAGCGTTCACCCTGTGGGCTGAGGCTAACCGCGAGTATGTCATGAAAGAGAGCCAGTTCTCCGATGCAATGCGTAAGAGATTTGGAAAGCCGAGGCACAAAGAAAACGGCAACTATTGGCAGGGAGTCGGGCTCAAGACCACCGCACACCAGCCTAATGTGGATCCGGAAGCGGTACTGTAGCTGACGAAACCTGACGAAATGACAGGATTTTCTACTTTTTCTCTTATATACGCGTTAAGCAAAAAATATAGCAAAAGCCGTCATCCTGTCAGGTTTCGTCAGCCGACCGCTAACCTCGGGCAAAGAACCTCTCTGTAGAACCCCTAACGAGTGAATGGAATCCAGAACCTTTCCTTCCCATTCACCTTCGTTCACCGCTGATCGCAGGAGCCGACCCAGACTGCGCGGGTCAAGCTCTTTCAAGATGCGATGAAGGTTCAATCGAGGTGATTCTCGGGATTGCTCAGGGGTAATTCGCGGACTTTCGCAACCCATTATTAGAGGCGGAAATCGCGTCAGTTCTCTAACTGCTCCGACCCGCCCAGATGCAGAAATGGCATCAGCACTGGGAAATTTCGCACTTTGAGCTAACACGAAGGGCGAATTGCACTCGCTCGAACGTGGACTCGAAACAACTTCTTGGAGGAAACGCAGTCATGAACGCACGAAAACCAATCCGCGATGCGATCATTCGCAAGAAATTGTGGCACTGGAAGGCGCTCGCCCTGAACCAGCCAACCTACGGCCAGAGTTGTCCGCCATCGCGAGCGCGGAAGAACTTCTGGCGGTTGTGTGCCCGGTACCCGGAGATCGCAGCCAAGCTCGGACTCGATGTAGGGTCGGTGTACTAGCCGACTTCTAAGTTTACCTTCCGTCTGGCAACCGCCGCAAATAATGGCGAGGCACGCCTTCGCCAGATCGGCATCCGTGACCTGCTCGCATCTGGTGGGGCTCACAAACACGAAGCCGCCGCGCATCGAGTGGGGGCTCGGCGGCAAATCACAGCATTAGTCGGAGTGACCCCAGAACAAGTAGTAGCCTATCTCAACGCCGACGAAGCAGTAGAGCCGCAGCCCGACATCCAGCCCGGGTACAAACCCTTTTACTCTGTCCAACCATTCGAGACAGTCCCCTGGATGTTCCTCGACCGCTTGCCCCTCCGCAGGCTGGAGTTGTTGACGGATGGGATGATGTTGTTATCAAACCATGAGAATTTGTTTGCCATAGTCTCCTCTAAAAGTCCCCCATTTCAGTTATCACCCGACGAAACCGACGCAGGCAGTTCATGTAGTTCTGCTCTGGTGACAGTCATGGTGCCGCGCCGACGGTCTCGCTGCCGTCCGTGTGCGCTGTCCAACTCGTCAATCTCAGCTTGCTTCTCGCCTAACTCCGACAAGCGAGCCTCAACCTCGGCATCGGTGCCAGAAAAGATGCTTTGCCACACACCGCTATTGGACAGCATGACGGCGAATTTGCCATCCGCACGTGGCCCGTCTTTGCGGTAGATCGCCGACCCCAAACCGATCACAACATCAGCGGCAATGGGCAAACCCCACCCAGTGCGGCGGGAGGTCTGCGGCTGCTTGGCGAAGAAGGGCCGCCTACAATCGGCAGTTGATTTCTTGTGCTTGTTCTCCCGTGCAATACGGCGTGAAATCTGGGCACCGCATGACATGTCGATGGGAGTGGCGTCAAGTAGGATTTTCTCCATTTTAGTGTCTTTGTTCTTCTGCTTATCCGCACGTTGTTGATCTTGCTTAGCTTTCCTGTCTAACTTCCGCGCTTGTTTCTTCGCAATACCCCCGGTGCGCTTGTACTCTTCAATCTGGACCGGCGTCCATTCATTTTTGGGGTCGATGGGATTGCGCGGTGCCCATTTCAAACCGTTTGGTGCGTCTGGAAACTCGTGCCAGTCGCGGCCCAGCGCATTCACGCCGACGCCGCTATTAGGTGCCGTCACTTGCTTGAACATAAACGGCAGGCCCGCCGCTTTGGTCACATCACGGAGATTCTCAGCCCACGTCAACAGCATTGTCCGGCGTCCGGGGTTGGTATAGGCGACGTGTGGTATCTCAGAATATTCGACGGTAGGGTCATCCAGATGGCCTGGCAACATCACCATCTCCCGCGCAGGAGGGACGCGCCAGTTATCCGCAGGGTTATAGAGATACTCATCGCCGAAACCAGACTCGCCGCCAGTGACGACCCAACCAAAGCCGTCAAGGTTGATCTGCTGCGAGATGTCTTCCAGCAAAGGCTCCGTGCTCACCCACCGCAGAGCGCAGGGAATCTTGCGGAGCACATCCATCTGTTTGAGTCTTGCGTTGCAGCCCGTCGATACGCCAAGCCAGACATTTGGGTAGCCCTCGCCCCAGTCAGCGGGGAGGCGCTTGGCGATAAGCGACGGACGCTTCGTCAGGATCAGCCAAACGAGGCGGGACGATTTCTTTATGATGCGCCATGCCTCATTCCGCCATTCGTCCGCGCCGTCATGGAAGAAATCAGATAAGGAACAGGTGAATACTCGTTTGGCGCAGTCGTTAATGGCGCAGTCAATCTCCCATCTGTGGGGGTCGTCCCAAGTTGTCTTGCAGCGGATAACCTCACCCCACGGCTCGTGGCCGTGCTTGCGAAGAAATTCGTCAATGTAACAATGACGGCACTCCGGCGCAACCTTGTCGCACCCCATCCAGAAGTTTTGCGTTTGGTGCGCCCAGCTTATCCCTGTGTTTTCCATTAGGCTTCTCCTACTCTGCTGTGCCGGGGATTGTGACCGGCGCCTCCGCATTAAGCGCATCTCTCCATGCGCCCACTCTGCTTATGCGGCCGCACTGTCACGCTTGGCGGCTATTTCTGCAAGGCGTGCATCGACTTCCGCATCCGTGCCGATCATGATGCTTGTCCATCCGCCGTTGATCGCTTGCATCACGGCAAACTTGTCGCCATCGATGGGTCCTTGCTTCCTGTAGATTGCGGAGCCCAACCCTTTGACTACGGGGATGCTGTCATCAAGGACAGGTGAGGCGGCGGGGGCTGGTGCTTCCTTGGCTTTCTTCGCCTTCTTCACCTTGGGAAGCTTGGACGAGGCTTCTTTCCGTCCAACTTTGAACTTTTTCGCCGCATCGTTGACCGCCATTCCGTCCTTGACGGCGGCGACAGCTTCGACGATGCGGTCCTTATGCGCTTTGGCGTTTGCTTTGCTTTCTTCTTCTCGCCGCACTTTTTCCGCTTGTTTCAACTGTGATGGCGATGGGGTGTCCGTCCGTGTGAGTTTCTTGCCGCCGTCGTAGCGATATTCCGCGCCGCCTTCGATGTCGTCGAGGATGACCAACTCGCCAATCGCCAAATGCTTTTTGACGACTTGGATTTTCTCGACCGCCGTCGTTGGCACGGTTTCCGTGACGATCTTGTCGTTTTTCTTGTAGCGGACATCAATCTTGAGGTCGTCATTGGGGTTGGATTTCTCATGGACATGGGTGACTTCACAGGGGTAAGAGATTGGGTGGTCTTTGCCATCCGCAAGTAAGACGGTTTTATCGCCAACGAGAAACTTTGGTTGCTTGTCTGGGTTTTCCAGACCGGCGACTTTTATCAACTCGTCGAGCGTCCGCCTACATCCCAGCGTCTTCTTGTTGTGGCAAAATGTCTTCCAAGTGATGACTGGGACATCGTTGAGGTCGTTGCGGGTCCCGCGATTGGACAGCATGTCGTGGATGCGGATAAGCGCTGGCTTCATCGCCTGCCGTGCGCGAATGATGCTGGCTTGATTGAGCGCAATGCAGGTGATGCCAAGATCGATGAAGCCGTCCAGCTCTTTGAACGACATGGCATCAATCTCACTTGTTGCAACTTTGCACAAAGTCTCAAGTGTCATGGTGGTGGGTTTCAGCGGCGGCAAGACTTCTTGCCGTGTGGGCTTGGTAATTGCGGCTGTGGTCATGAATTCCCCCTACTTTGAATTTTGGTGCTGGCTATTAATACCCAAAACAACGGAAATTTGGCTAGGAATCCTGGGAACTTTTTTGTTCACTTAGCATCACCAGGCCGCCGCGCGGACGGGGGAGGCGTCCGCCCTTAGTTGACGACTCCGCCGCAGCAACGCTTGTATTTCTTCCCGCTGCCGCAGGGACAGGGCTCGTTCCTGCCGACTTTGGGAGCGGTGCTCCGTGGCTCAACGGTGTGGGCACCGGGCTCGGCTTTCGGCAAGTTCTCCTTGATCCACTTTTCGTGTTCCTCGGTTGTCCAGTGATCGTGGTTGCCATCCATATCGGCGACGCCATGGATGCGCGCCTCACCATGCCGTTCCATGGCTTCCGTGCTTCGACGCAAAGCGGATGACATCCGTTCGGATATGGCTTGAAGATCTCCAGTCCTCGGAACCACGATAATCTCAACGATCTTGCCATGCTCGGAGAAGCCGTACGCAGCAAAATTCATATACTCGTTGTCGTCCTGCACCCTCCACATATACTCCACAAGCTTCTTGCCGTCGTTTTCGCGCACCGCGTGATCGAACTCTTGCTGTGTCATTGGTGGTTCCATTGCTACTGTTCGGTTCGCCATTGAGTTTTCTCCTGTCGTCGGTCGTTCCACTTTTGACTCCGCCATTGTTGGCCCCCCTTTGGGCTGTATTACTCTGTTGCCGAATCCGCTCGGCTACGTTCGCCCGTGATGGGCGCTAGGTCTCAAATGTGAACCGGTTGCTTCTCCTGTTGTGCGCTTGCCGTCGGTGGATCGTGGAAAAGGTGCCGCCTTGCCGTGCAGGGCGTCGGCCCGCTTGCTCACTTGGGAACCCCTTGGAGCGAATCCGGTCGCTCATTTGTTTTCCCTTTCTAATCTGCGTCGCGTCGCGGCCTGAATGTCCTCGGCGGTGACTCTTAGGTCGCCGCTGAGATACGGTGTCAAATCCTCCGGCAGGGTGCGGGGCACAAGACCGTTGTCAGGACCGGAATACAGCCCCGTCTGCGGCACGAACGTCTTGTAGGCGGCCTTCATCGCTTGATGCCTGCGGCGGCGCTTGAAGCGCGCCGCGCTGCGCAGGTCAAGCTGCGCCTTCGCCGCAGGACTGCTGCGGTATGCCGCCTGCCTGTGAGCGTCGCTGCAAAACTTGCCGTTAGGACGTGCGGGACTAGGTCTACGACCGCATAAAGATGTACCTATCAAAGTACTCGTGGAATGACAAAGTGGGGCGCACTGTGTGGACATGCAAACCACCTACCATCGTGTGCGTGTCCAGCTTGGGAAGCGGG
>Ga0181539_1003623_pt1 | contig 13949 bp, 12 predicted proteins | sample PEATcosm2014_Bin_46_FD_119767 | JGI IMG/M metagenome (GOLD analysis project Ga0181539, IMG submission 119767) | Peatland microbial communities from MTU Mesocosm Facility, Houghton, MI, USA - PEATcosm2014_Bin23_60_metaG | ecosystem: Environmental > Terrestrial > Soil > Wetlands > Peat | place... | reverse complement strand
CGATCCCAGCACTAAAGTGCTGGGCTAACATACGTCGCGCCTCCGGCGCTCGGGTCCGCTGCGGTACGAAGGACCAGGGTCCGACGAGCCGTATGGGAGCTGGAAAACGGATCAGGCCCCTTGGAAGGGCCGACAAACGTAAAGCCTCCGGCTATGCCGGGGGACACTTAAAAGCCATGGCACCGATCGCTAGAGCATTTTCACTGTTCCTATAGATGGGTTTCGTGGTTTCCCACCCTTTTCACAAAGAACGTGAAAAGGATGGGGCACTCAGTTTCCTTACGCCATCATTGAAAATGCCCCAATGATCCGGCCCTCAGATAGTCCCATGCTCTCCCACCCTTTCCGCACAAAACGCGGAAAGGATGGGGCACGGGCGCAGTATTCTAGGGCCGGAACAATAAATCCTGCTCCTCAGCCGAGCAGAATGGGAATGGCGGGACCTTCCACGAGGGGCTTGGTCACTTCCGCCTGGTCGTTCTTGACATAGGCAATCTTCCCGGCGTCGATCTCATCCTGGGCGATGCGGCAGGCCTTGCTTGATCGGGTGGGGACGAGGGCCTGCGAGCCGTTCTGCAACTGACGAGCGCGGCGCGCGGCAACCAAAACCTTGCGGTAGTTCGAATCGAAACTGGTCTCAATCGTCATCGGAGTCCTCTCCAAAAAGAAATCCCTGCTGGCCGGGGTCGCCACCGATGCCAAAGGCCTCCAGCACAGGTTTGATCCGCTCCTGCGAGTTCGCCAGCAGGCAGGCCGCGGCGACTTCCAGCACACGCCGGGAACGGTAGGCGATGGGCTCACCATTGCGATAATACCGTTCCGCAAGGACAATGGCTTCCAGTTGCGCTACCGCCCGGTCGAGAACGTCATTGATGAGAATATATCCGTACTGGCGATAATTCTCAATCTCCTTGCGCGCCTGGCCGAGACGGCGAAACACTTCTTCCTCGTCCACAACGCCTTCGGCGCGGCTGCGGTTGCGCAGGCGCGTGCGCAGAACCTTGGGATTGGGCGGCAAAACAAAGATGGAAACGGCCTCGGGCATTTTGCCGCGCACCTGCGCCGCGCCCTGCACATCGATGTCGAGGATGAGGTCGTGGTCCACGGCCAGGGCGTCGTCGAGCGACAGGCGGGCCGTGCCATAAAAGCTGCCGAAGACCTCCGCGTGCTCCAGAAACATCCCGGCATCGGCCATGGTCAGAAACTCTTCGCGGGTGGTGAAGTGATATTCGCGCCCGTCCCGCTCCGATCCACGCGGCGCGCGCGTGGTCCAGGAGATGGCAAAATCGACGGCGCTCACCTGCTTGCGCAGCTCGCTCACTAACGTGCTCTTGCCGGAGCCCGACGGCGCCGAGATGATGAATAAGATGCCTGCCAAAGCTTGTCGGTCCCTTTCTAATCAGTGTGAGTGTGAGTGTGAGTGTGAACGTGAGTGGGAGTGTGGGGAGGCGTCCATGGGCTCATCATGCTTTAGCACTTAGCGCTTGAATGACTCCGAAGAGCATTCTCCCTACCTCATCGCATGAAGACTCGGCTTCGCGAAGCTGCTCAATATCTCCGAATCCCAATTCCCTGGCAATGGTCAACTGCGTCTGCAATTCAAAACTTGACCCTCTGGCAACGCCAAGGTACTGCTTGTATTCCCGAGTGTTCAGCCTTCCCACGCCTTCGGCAATATTGCTTTGTATCGACAATGCCGCCCGGCGCATCTGGTTCGAGAGTCCGTAGGCCTCTTCGCGAGGAAACTGCTTCGATAGCCGATAAACAAGAACTGACAACTGGATCCCCTTTTGCCAAACCAATAGCTCGCGAAAAGACTTTGCCATCTCACTCACTGCCTTTCACACTCGCACTCACACTCGCACTCGTACTGTTCCCTGCCTTACTCCACATTCTGCACCTGTTCGCGGGCTTTTTCGATCTCTGCCTTCATGGCCAGACCCAGTTCGGTAATGCGCATTCCCTTCCCGCTTACGCCGCCGGTCTTCGAAAGCAGCGTGTTGGCCTCACGGTTCATCTCCTGCAGCAGAAAGTCGAGCTTTTTGCCGGCCTCGCCGCCGGCGGCGAGCAACTCGCGAAAATGCTCGATGTGCGCCCCCATGCGCTCCAGCTCTTCGCTGATGTCGCTGCGCTCGACAAGAAGAGAGACCTCCTCAAGCACTCTCTGCTGGTTAAACTCCGGACCCACGGCCGAGGCCAGCCGCTGCGCCAGGCGATCCTGGTAGCGCTGCTCGATCTCAGGCCGCAGCTCGGCGACGCTTGCGGTCGCCGCGGCAAGCCGGTCGAGCGTAGCGATCAGAATCGCTTCCAGCGCCTCGCCTTCGCGGGCGCGCATCGTCTTCAACTGATCGACCAGCGGAACCACCTGCTCCTGAACGCTCGCGGCGAGCGCGGCCAGGTCATCGTCCTTGCGATCGTCTGTTTGCAAAGCGCCGGGCAGGCGCAGAGCCGCGTTCAGGTCCGGCTCACACTTGAGTCCGTGCTCGCCGCGCGCCGCGTCGAAGGCCGCCAGATAGCCCGCAATCAGCTCGCGATTGTATCCCGCCTTGGCCTGGGCGTTGCGCTCCAGAGCGAGAACCAGATCCACGTGCCCGCGAATGAGCTTGTCCTTCAACACCCGGCGCAGCTCGACTTCCACGGCATCCAGGCCGGCCGGAAGCCGGAACTGCAGATCGAGAAAGCGATGATTCACGCTCTTGACAGTGAGCGTGTAACTGAGCTGCTCGTCATTGTCTAAAGGGACGCGGACCTGTACGCGGGCAAACCCGGTCATGGAAGAAATCGCCATGCTTACTCCTGCGCCCCACCGGCGAGCGCCGGCGCGGCCTCGTGCGACCGGCCGTTGCCGGACTGATTGTCGGGCATATCGATGAATTGCAGTTGATAGAGCTTTTGATAGGTCGGCGACGCAATGAGCAGCTCTTCGTGCGATCCGACTGCGGTAATGCGGCCGTCTTCCAGCACGGCAATACGGCTGGCGCGGCGGATGGTCGAGAGCCGGTGCGCGATCACAACCACGGTGCGGCTCTGCATCAGGTTGGCCAGCGCCTCCTGCACCAGCGACTCGCTCTCCGAGTCGAGCGCAGAGGTGGCTTCGTCGAGGATGAGAATCGGCGCATCCTTGAGGATGGCGCGGGCGATAGCGATACGCTGCTTCTCGCCGCCGGAGAGCCGGAAGCCTTTCTCGCCGATCACCGTGTCGTAGCCCTGTGGCATCTTCAAAATAAAATCGTGGGCCAAGGCGTTCGAGGCCGCCTGCTCCACCAGGGAGCGTTTCGCATCCGGCTGGCCGTAGGCGATGTTGTTGTGCACGGTGTCGTTGAAGAGGATGGTCTCCTGCGTGACTTGCGCCACCTGACGCCGCAACGAAGCCAGCGTAAGGTCGCGCAGATCGTGGCCGTCGATGAGGATACGCCCCGAGGTCACATCGAAGAAACGCGGAATCAGGTTGACCAGCGTGGACTTGCCCGCGCCGCTGGGCCCGACCACGGCGAGCACTTCACCGGCGTTTACCTCAAGATCGACGTTATGCAGAATCTGCTGCTCGCCCTCTTCGGTCGAGTAGGAGAATCCCACGTTCTCAAATTGGATCGACTGGCGGAAACGGGTTAGGGTGGACGCGTGCGGGCGCTCCTTCACATCGTCCTCGGCGTCAAAGAAAGAGAAGATCGATGTGGAAGCGCCCATGGCCTGCTGAAAGCTGTTGTAGAAAAACGCGAAGCGGCGCAATGGATCGTAGAGTTTGAAGAGCAGAAAGATGAAGGCGCCGAAAACGCCGATGGTCATGTAGCCGTTCTTGATCTCGTTGCGCCCGATCCAGAGCAAGATGGCCATAGCCAAAGCGCCCACAGTATCCATCAGCGGCGAGCTGATGGACTGCACCCGCACGCTCCGCAGATTGGCGCGGAAGAGGCGCTTGGCAGCGGTCTTGAAACGCAGAGTCTCCCACAGCTCGGTATTAAACGATTTCACGATGCGGTTGCCGGTTACGGTTTCGTGGAGAATGTTCTGTACCTCAGCCAGCTTGTCCTGGCCGGTACGCGTGCGTATGCGGACTGCGCGGCCTATCTTGCGCACCGAGGCGATGACCGCAGGAATAAAGAGCACCAGCACCCAGCTGAGGTAGCCGCCGAGGTGAATGATGAACGCCATCGCCACCACAAATGTGAAGAATTGCTGCAGGAAGTCTCCCAGAACCGGACCCAGGGAGGTTTGCACGCGATCCACATCGTTGATGAGCGTAGAGAGGATCATGCTTGTGGGGTGCTTGTGAAAGAAACTCGAAGAGCGGCGCAGCGTGGCCGCGTAAAGATGGTTGCGCAAGTCCGTAATGGTGCCGAAGCAGGCATAACTTACGAGATAGTTTCCCAGATAGTCGCAAAGGCCCTTCAGAACGGTGGCCACGACAAGGGCGAAGGCGACAACGTTCCAGGCATTGTGCAGATGCAAAAAGTGCGGCACGATACTGCGCAGATCGAAGTGCCATTGCGATTTGGGAAGGCCTAGCACGATCGGGCCTTCGGGCGCGCTCGGCGCCAGAACGCGGTCGAAGATCGGCTGCAGCAGCAGAATGCGGAAGGCATCCAGCATTCCCACCAGCGCCGACAGCACTACGCCGGGCAGCCATTCGAGCGTGTACGGCAGCCCATAACGCAACAGGCGCAGCAAATTCCTCATGCTTATCGATCCGCCTCGCGCATGGCGTTGCGCCGTGGGGGCCCGAGATGACACGCACAAAGGGTGCGGAAGTCCATCCCAGTATTGTATCCGGGGCGCCCCTGCGCTGGACCGATGGGCAGCGGGCCAGTGCGCACGAAACCGACCCTCAGACACTAAAGCCCCGGTTCATCATCGGCATTTACGGCACGACTGAAGTCGTGCCCTTTCACGACGGCATCAAGCTGACCCACTACGGGCCGTTGCTATGATGACGGAGTGAGCGAATTCGCGAGTCAGAGCGTTTTGCGGGCCGTGTTTCTGGACCGCGACGGCGTCTTGAACGAGAAGATGCCGGAGGGCCAATACGTGGCGCGGTGGGAGGAGTTTCGCGTGCTGCCCGGCGTGCCCGAAGCCTTGCGGCGGCTGAATGAAGCGGGAGTGCGCGTGATCGTGGTCTCAAATCAGCGCGGGATCGCGCGGGGACTCTACACGGCTGCGGAGGTTGCGGCGATTCATGCAAACTTTCAGCAACTGCTCCACGGAGCAGGCGCGCACATCGACGGGTTTTTCATCTGCCCGCACGACAAGGGTGAGTGCAACTGCCGCAAGCCGCTGCCGGGACTTTTTGAGCAAGCGGTCGTGCAGTTTCCCGGGATCACGGCCGCAACGAGCGCCATGATCGGCGACTCGCTCTCCGATATCGAATTCGGGTACTGGCTGGGGATGCTGACGGTCTTCGTCGAGGGCGATCGGGAGCGGCGCAAGCCGGGAGCGGAAGCCGCGGCAGAGCTGGCGGATTGGCGCTGCGCTTCCCTGCCGGAGGCTGTGGATGCGCTGCTGGCCCCGCGGTCTGCGACCGCATGAATTTGTGCCTATGGCCTTCGTGCTATCCCGCCCTTTCGCCACCAAAAAACGGGCGAAAGGATGGGGCACGGGAAGGTTTCCCTTCAAGCGGTCAGAGACCTGTCAGACGGCGGCGCTCAGTACCGCTTCAGATCCACAATCGCGTTCAGAATCGTCTCCGGCTGAGGCAGGATCGCGTCTTCGAGCTTGGGCTGGTAGGCGACGAAGGTGTCCATGGCGCCAATGCGCCGCACCGGCGCGTCGAGGTCGTCGAAAAGTTCGTCCCCGATGCGCGCTGCCAACTCTGCGCCGTAGCCCCAGCTCAGCATGTCTTCGTGGGCCACAATCACGCGGTTGGTCTTGCGCACGGAGGTTGCGATCGCCTCCCAGTCGTAGGGATTGAGGGTGCGCAGGTCGAGGATCTCCACGTCGATGCCGTGCAGCCGCTCGGCCTGCTGCGCGGCTTGCAGGGCGCGCGGAACTAAAGCTCCATAAGTCACGAGCGTGAGGTGCGAGCCCTCCCGCACAATCTTCGCCTTGCCAAAGGGAATGGCAAAGTCGGGTCCCGGATAGGCCGCGCGGCCATGGGTCTCGCGATAGAGCCGCTTGTGCTCGAGGAACAGCACCGGGTCGTCACAGCGGATGGCCGTGCGCAAGAGGCCATTGGCGTCGAGCGCGTTCGAGGCGAAGACTACGCGCAGGCCGGGGAGGTGCGTGAAGATGCTCTCGCCCGATTGCGAGTGGTAGATGGAGCCGCCGGTGAGATAGCCGCCAATGGGCACGCGGATGACGGCAGGCGCGGCCCAGGTTCCGTTGGAGCGCCAGCGCAGCAAGGCCAGCTCATTGCGAATCTGGTGCATGGCCGGCCAGATGTAATCGAAGAACTGAATCTCCACCACCGGCTTCATGCCGCGCAACGCGTAGCCCACGGCGCGGCCCACGATGTTGGCCTCGGCCAGCGGCGAGTTGAAGACGCGCTCCGCGCCAAACTCGGTTTGCAGGCCGGCGGTGAGCTTGAAGACGCCGCCTTTGCCCTTGGCCTCCTGGAGCGCTTCCTCGCGGCTGGCGTCGGCCACGTCTTCGCCATAGATCACGATGCGCGGGTCGCGGCGCATCTCGTCGCGCAGGCAACTGTTGATGAGGTCGGCCATGGTGTGCGCCACGGGCTTCTGTCCGTTTTCTTCTTCCGCGAACTCGGGCTGCTCGGTGGCAAAGGCAACGCGCGTGGGATCGAGGTCCTCGGAGTAGACGTGCTTCGTTATGCTCTCCACCGCTGGCAAGGCCGCGTGCAAGGCGCGCTCGGCGGCCTCGGCAGCCTCATGTTGCAGGCCGTGCTCCAGTTCGTCGAGTTCCGCAGCCGCGAGGATGCCGTCCGCGATCAGACGCGCGCGCATGCGGGCGATGGGGTCGCAGAGAGCATCGGCTTCGCGCTCGGCGGCGGAGCGGTAGAGCTTGTCGTCGTCGGAGAGCGAATGCGAGTAAAGCCGCACGCAATGGCCGTGCACCAAGGCCGGCCCCAGACCCGCGCGGCAGTGCGCGGCCGCGTCTTCGAAAGCGCGCAGGCAGACCACGGGATCGTTGCCGTCGATCTCGGCAAAATGGAAGTGGGGGAAGTTAGCCACGAGGCGCGAGATGTTTCCGCCCGGCGTATTCACCTCAACAGGAACGCTGATGGCGTAGCCGTTGTCTTCGATCATGAAGATCACCGGCAGCTTCTGGTTCGACGCGGTGTTCATCGCCTCCCAGAACTCGCCCTGCGAGGTCGAGCCTTCGCCCAAGCAGGCCAGCGCCACCTCGTCGCCGTGAAATTCAACGTCGCGGAACTCGCGGTAGTCGCCGGGATCTTTGAGGGCCGCTTCGGGATGGCGGCTGAAGTAGCGGCCGGCCTCGGCGCAACCCACGGCGTGGAGCAATTGCGTGCCCGTGGCAGAGGACCCGTTGACGATGTGCAGTGCGGGGCTGCTCCAGTGGGTCGGCATCTGACGCCCGCCGCTGGCCGGATCGTCGGCCGCGCCCACGGCCTGCAGCATCATTTCGTACGGCGTGACGCCCAGCGCCAGCGCCAGGGCGCGATCGCGATAGTACGGGAAGAACCAGTCGTAGCCGGACTTGAGGGCCAGCGCCGCGCCCACCTGCAAGGCTTCATGGCCGGCCGCGGAAAGCTGGAAGAAGATCTTTTGCTGGCGCTTGAGCAGGACTTCGCGATCGTCCACCGCGCGGGAAAGAAACATCAGCCGGTAGATTTCTACCAATTGTTTTGCGCTCGGCTCGCGCGCGGCGGCAGGCGCCCCCTCTTGACGAGCCCTGGAAACAGCCACTTCCATTCCGGTCGACCCCCGAGAACCGATTTCCAGACAGTTCCAGTCTAAATTGTACCAACGGGCGAGGGCGCGCGCCGCTCAAACTGACAGGCGTTCTGGAAGGAAGACGATCACGGCGCACTCACTAAAACTGGGTCTGGGATTGCGAAACCGGGGGCCGGGGATCTTCCACCTCGTCGAGCATTCTTTCTTTCACGCTGCGGGCGAGCCTCTCAATTTCGTTCAGCTTCTCGAGCTGTTCGGCGGTCAAAGATCGCGAGCCGGCAGCGGCGACCTCGTCGTTCAGCTCGCGGGCGAGTTTGAGGAGCTTATCGCTATCGGCGACGATTTGCTTCTGTCGCTCGATATTGACGGCAATTCTCTGCCGCACGGTAGTGACGCGATCCATATCTCCCCCGCTCGAAACAGCCGGGTGTGGGAAGGTATGCGGATTGTGCTCGGGAAACCCAAAAGGGTTGGCTGCACCGGCCTGCGAACGGGCCGCCGGTCCGCACATCAGGGCTAGTACTGCCAAACCCAAAATGGCCGCGGGGCGGACGTGCGCGCACCCATTTCTGCGGTTTCGTACTTCTCTCCCGGTTTTCAGCATGGTGAACCATCCCGGCCGCGCTGCACGGGGCCTTAATCCTTAGAGCTTGCCGATTTGACCTTTCGAGCCAATCGCTCGATTTGGCTCGCCTCGCGAACCACCGTCACGGAAAGCTGATCTTTGGTGCTTTTGTCGACTTGCGACTTCAGATCTGTCGCGAGCTTGAGCAGGTCGGCGCATTCGCGGGCAAGCTGCTGGCCGCGCGGATCCAATGCGGCAATTGCCGATGGGGGATTGTGTTGCTGGGCGTCCGCGGGTGCAGGCGTGCCGGAATTTGCCGCGGTTGGCGCGGGGGTTGCCACCTTCGCGGACTGCGCAGGGCAGCGCGATAATCCGGCCCCCAGGACCATAAAAGCCGCACAGCAGGCGAGTGCGCAGAACTGGCCGGCGCGGCCATCATGCCAGCCTCTGGACCACGTAGCCGCACTGCAACGCGCGGTTTGCGCCGAAGTCGTCATGGGTATTAAGATGCGCCGGAGGAACGGGGAGATTCCGGCGGTCTCTCCGCTCAGTCTAGTCTAGAAAGAGGAGTTTTGGCATGAATATTTCTCCAATTCCCGCAGACCTTATGCTGGCAATGCGCTGGAGCCTCTTCCGGGAAGACCGGTTCCTGGGCAAGGTGCTCGACGAATGGATTGCCGACAGCCAGGAATTCGTCCACACCAAGCTGCCCAAGCTGGTTGTGATTGCCATCATCGCCCTGGTGCTCAGCCGCCTGCTGCGCCTGATCGCGTTCCACATGACGCGTTTGGCCGAGCAGCGACAAGCCGGGCCGGGACGCCTGGCCGAGGTGAGGACCATGGCGGGCGTCATCCGCGCCACGGGATTGGCGGTGATCGGCCTGATTGCGGCCTTCATGTCCCTCGATATCATCGGCTTCAATCTCGCTCCCCTGCTGGCTTCGGCAGGCATCGCCGGCATCGCTATCGGCCTGGCCGCGCAGACCATCGTCAAGGACATGCTGAATGGGTTTTTGATCCTGGTTGAGGACCAGTACAGTGTCGGCGACACCATCCGCGTGGCCGGAGTCAGCGGGGTCGTGGAAGGGCTGACGCTGCGCCGCACCATGGTGCGCGACGCCGACGGCACGCTCTACGTTATCCCCAACTCGCAGGTGACGACCGTGGCCAATCTCAACTCGGGCTACAGCATGGCTAGCATTCACGTGAGCGTGGATTTCTCGGCCAATCCCGATCAGGTGACGAAGCTGCTCCAGCAGATTGCAATGGAAGTGCGGACGAGCGGCGAGTTCGGAAATGTGTTTCTCGATGACCCGCAGGTTCTGGGCATAGACGCGGTGAAGGGCTCGCAGATGATCTTTCTCGTATTGTTTAAGACGCGAGCCAACCAGCAATACGCGCCAGTGCGTGAATTCCAGAGGCGCGTAAGACTCGCGCTCGAAGAGAATCATTTGCTGCCGGGCGACCCCAACCGGGTGTTTCAACTGCACGTCGATGCGGAAGCGGCCGGAGCGCCTCGCCCGCTTGAGGAGACGCCAACGCCGGCGCACGATCCGACCACGATCAAGCCGCAGGAGAGCAATCCGTTCAGCGGCGAGTAATGGCAGCAACGGAAGATGCCGCGATCGACAGAAAGACGATCGTTTGCTGCGGCGCGAGGGATATAGTGGGTAGTAATTGGGAGACTATATGGCAATTCTGGGCTGGCGTTCTTCTAAGTCCGCCAAAGAGCCGCCGCTAAGAGACTTCCTCTGTGTCGACGAAAAGCGGCTTGACTCCTACATGACGCAGATCAAAGCGCCTACTCCCGTGGACAAGGTGCCGATTTGGGAAGGCGAGATCAGCATTACCGGCGTAAAAGTCGTAGGCAAGCAGCAGACCAGCGTGCGCACGCGCAAGAACGAAGAGGGTATCGAACTGCTCCTCGCGTATTTGCGGAAGAACGATCAACTGGTTGAGGGCCGCATTCGGGACGCGAACTACTTCAACCACCCTCCTGTCTTTCGCATCGAAACTTGTCCTGTGGTGAGCGTCACGATTCCCTTGTCCGCTGGGCACGAAAGCGGGGCGGATGCAATAACCCTCTGGGTCTCGAGCGACGAAGTGAATGAGACTGGCCGGCTCTTTCTTCTTGAGGACTCTAAGAAGGGCGATGAACCGGGATTCGGCGCGTCCTCGGCTTACAGTTCCCTGTTGATGCTTTACAGAGAGGTGCTCTCCGGGGCGAAGAAGCATTTTGCTGGGACGCCGCGGTACGACGAGAGCCTTGTGGCCGAGTTGCGGCAAAAGGAACTCGGACGTGTACAGAGACAGTTCCGGGCAAACCGGCTGAGAGACGAGGCCGGGCCATACTCCAGGCACAATAGGTTCGACTCGATGTCCTTAGGTCCGGAGGGGCTTTACATCGAAGTCGATAAGCGCGTCGATAAAGACCTGGAGATGCATTCCCCGCTTCATAATCCGAACGAACCGGAACTGCAACGGCGATTTGCCGTTGAACCGGTTCGAGTGTTGGAGGAGATGGGCGCAAGGATTGGTGGACGAAGGATGGTCGAGACCCTCTATCGATTGCGAGAAGTTCACGCGGAGCCGCTTCCCGATGGAGCGGGCATCATCATCGTCACATTTGGTTACCCGATCTTCATCGCCACCGTTTGAACTTCCGGCGCTAAGCCATCGGCTGCAACGCCTTCAACAACTCCTCGGCTTCGCGAATCGGCGGCAGGCAGGTACGGCCGCGGCAGACCATGGCCCATGCGTCGGCGCCGCCCGGCCGCGGCGCCTGCAGCAGGGTTTCCGCCAGCGCTTCAGGAAGCTCACCGGCGACGAGCCTCGCCGGGTCGATGCGCAGCACGGTCTTGTTCACGGCAAAGCGCGCCAGGGCCAACGCCTCAAGCCGCTCCGCCTCCGGCCCCGCGCCCACAATGACCACCTGCACTGGATCGCGCAGGAGCCGCTCGGCCGCGAGCGCGTAACTGCCGGCATAGAGGCCGAAGTGCTCCACAATTCCGGCAAAACAGGCCAGTGCGTCCTCGGCAATCTCGCGATACTCCTTGTGCCCACCGAGCGATTCAAGGCGCAACAGCGCCGCGATCGCCGTGGGATTGCCTGACGGCGTGGGCGCATCCTGCAGAGGCTTGCGCCGCGCCGTTAATGCGCCGAGCGGAGTCCCGCGCGGCGCGGCAGTATCGAAGAATCCGCCGCCTGCCGCATCGTGAAAACGGGCGATCATGGCGGCAGAGAGCTGTTGCGCCGCGTGGTAATAGCGCATCTCGCCGCTCGCCGTCCACGCGTCGATGCAGGCGTGAATCGTAAACGCGTAATCGTCGAGCGTGCCGGGGAGTTTCTCTGCTGTTACGGATTGGCCCGAATCGTCGGCGTAGGCGATCACGTGAGCGAGCGTGGCGTCGCCGTCCCAGGCCTCCTGGAGCAGCCGGTCGAGCGTGCGCAGGGCGAAGTCTTTCGCCGCGTCAATATGCAGCACGCAGGCGGTTTCGAGATAGGCCGTGACGGCCATGGCGTTCCAGCCCGCATAAAGCGTGCGATCGATAAAGGGCGTGGGGCGCAGGGCGCGCGCGGCGAGGAGCTTCGCTCGGGCCCTGTCACGAATGGCTTGGAGGGATTCAAGAGCCGCACTGGTTTCCTTCGCCATCTCCGCGAGCGATTGAGCAACGTGGAGCACGTTCTTGGCCGGGTTGTGGTGCATGTCGCCCAGTTCGCCTATCTCCCAGTACTTCTCGGCAAATGCCAGCTCCTCGGGATCGAGAACCGCGCGCGCCTCTTCGAGGGTCCATGTAAAGTAATCGCCGTCGTCATCGAGGCCCACGTCGGCGTCCTGCGAGGCAAAGAATCCGCCGCGCTCGCGGTCGGTCATGGTGGCATCGAGCCAGGCGACGATCTCCTGCGCCGTCTCGCGGAAATCCTCGCGGGCGAAACTCAGAAAGCCGTGCACGTAGTTGCGCAGCAGCTCCGTGTTGTCGTAGAGCATCTTCTCGAAGTGCGGAACCCGCCAGCGCTCGTCGACGCTGTAGCGATGAAAGCCTCCGGCGAGCTGATCGTAGACGCCGCCGCGCGCCATCTTCTCAAGGGTCGTCGTGAAAGCCTCGCGGGCGCGCTCGTTGCCGCGGCTGGTGGCGACTTCAAGCATCAGGTCGAGCGCCGCGGGATGGGGAAACTTGGGCTGCGAGCCGAAGCCTCCGTTGCGGGGATCGAATAGGGCGACGATTGACTCAGCGATTTTCTCAACCAAAGCCAGAGAAACGCTGGAGCGGGCGGAAAAGCTCTCGTTGTGTTCGATGGCGGCCATCACGCTGGCGGCGGTTTCCAGGGCCTCGTCGCGATGCACGCGCCAGACCTGCGCCATGGCCTGCAAGACGTGCTTGATGCCCGGCCGGCCATAGCGGTCGTCGCGGGGAATGTACGTTCCGCCGAAGTAGGGCCGGCCGTCGGGCGTGAGAAAGGCCGTGAGCGGCCATCCGCCCTGCCCGCTGATGGCCGAGACCGCCGCCTGATAGCGCGCGTCCACGTCGGGCCGCTCGTCGCGATCCACCTTGACGGCGACAAAAAGCTGGTTGATCAGCGCCGCGACCTCGGGGTCCTCGTAGGACTCGCCGTCCATCACGTGGCACCAGTGGCACCACACCGCGCCGATGTCGAGGAGGATGGGCTTGTCCTCAGCCTGGGCGCGCGCAAACGCGGCCTCGCTCCATGCATGCCAGTGCACAGGCTGATGCCGCGCCGAGCGCAGATAGGCCGAAGCGGAGTGTTCCAGTTGATTGCCGGCGGTGGGGGAAGCGGGCTCGGGCATGGGCTGAGAATAACAGGATTGGGAACGGGGCACGCAGCGCCTGCGGGGCGCACACCTGCCGTCATTTCCAAGGCGGCAGATGATCGGCGAAACGGGCAGCGGCGGAGTTGCAGGATAGGCGATCGGAATGCGCGTTTGATGCAAATACAAACAGCGCCAGAAACAACTGCAGATCCCTCGGCTGCGCTCGGGATGACAACCGCTTTCGCGGTTGCTTCGAATGGCGGGCCAAGCGGAAATTGCACCGACACCGAAAACAGACAGAGAAAAACCGCGCGCCCCGGGTCCTGAGATTGGGACCCGGGAGAACGCGCATGAACGCAATGTCTGACATATCAACGATCCACAAGCAGAAGGCCGAAACATCCCTCAGGGCCTAAAGGCCGTCGCACTTGCGATCATTTCGGCACGGCTGAAGCCGTGCCCTTTCAAAGCTCTCCGGCCGAGCGTTTCGTCAGACACCGGCTAATCGTCCGTTCAGTCTTTCGCTAGCTCGGTCTCGATGGCTGCGATCAGTTCGGGAGCGTCGGGCGCGGTGTTGGGCGAGAAGCGCGCCGCCACTTCGCCGGTACGGCTGACGATGAACTTCTCGAAGTTCCATTGCAGCTCGGGCGCCGGGTTGGCGTCGATGTTGTGCTGCTTGAGGACCGCGGCCCATGCGGCGGGATCGCCCTTGGCCTGGGGTTGCGCCGCGATCAGCGCCGCGTAGAGCGGATGCTTTTCCGGGCCGGTGACGGCGATCTTCGAGAACATGGGGAACTTGACGCCGT
>Ga0181539_1003622_pt1 | contig 13949 bp, 17 predicted proteins | sample PEATcosm2014_Bin_46_FD_119767 | JGI IMG/M metagenome (GOLD analysis project Ga0181539, IMG submission 119767) | Peatland microbial communities from MTU Mesocosm Facility, Houghton, MI, USA - PEATcosm2014_Bin23_60_metaG | ecosystem: Environmental > Terrestrial > Soil > Wetlands > Peat | place... | reverse complement strand
GGCTGAAGAAACGACCACCGCCCCGACATGTTAAAGTATTTTTGAGCGTAAGCATTTGACGAGGAACCGACGCGCTCCTCCTCCCAAACGGTGTCAGGCTCCGTTGTACGCGGAATATAGGTTGGGCCGTCGCCTGGTGGCTGGTGGGCAGGCCTAAGGCCGGCGGCTTGCCCGGAGCGTCAGAGGTCAGGCTGATTTTGGGGGCGTTGTAAGGGCGGAAGTTTCGGCAACGCCCTGATGCGCGGCCTGCCGGCTGAGGGGACTTGGCGAAAGCTCACGCACTCACGGCGCCGGGGCTGCCTGTCTTCGACGATTTGAGACGGTGGAACGGCGCGGAATGCAGGCGCGGGCCTGTGGAGCGGTTCGCTGGCTGGCGCTGGAATGGAGCGGAGTGGAACCGGCTTGAATTAGCGAAGTCAGCTTGCGGCGGCTGGGTGTGGACGAAATTGAACTCTACTACCAGCACCGGGTGGACCCGAAGCTGCCGATTGAGGAAACCGTTGGAGCGATGAGCGAACTGGTTCGCGCCGGGAAGGTGCATTACCTCGGACTGTCCGAAGCCGCGCCCGCGACGATCCGCCGCGCCATGAAAGTGCATCCAATCAGCGCGTTGCAGACGGAGTATTCCCTGTGGACGCGTGACGTGGAGGAGGAAATCCTGCCGGTCTGCGGGGAATTGGGAATCGGTTTTGTGGCTTGGGTCTTGGCGTCCCAATAATTAAACCCGAATTTCCAATCCCAAATCGCCCAACCGAGGCGCCACCGTCAAGCCCGTACTGCTGATCAGCCAAGCAAGCGCGCCTTGAATTGTACCTTCAACGCCTCGGTGCGATCCGCAGCAACTTGACCGGCTCTGGAGTCTTGTAATGGCGTTTCAGTCCGACCTCGGTCAACAACCCGCCGGGCACCCGGGCGATGAATTCTGGAAAGTTGCGTTCCACGCGGTCGCGAATCAGCTTCTGCCCTGTTTTGGAGGCCCAAAACTCCTCCTCCAGCTTTGAGAGCGCAATGCCCGCCTCCTCCGGCGACAGGTTCTCACGCTTGGCCAGCAACCACACCAATTCCTTGTCGCCGGGAAGGCAGACAGGGAAGGGCACGAATTTCAAGATCACTTCCTGCTCTTCGCCGGCGGCCGCGCCAACCGGGCCGACTTTGATTTGGCTGGCGAACTGGCCCCCATCGGGCAATGCCACTTCCACCATCAGACTCTGCTCTTTTTTGTTGGGCTTGAGGGTGATGTCGCCGTCGCCGAAGGAGGCGGCCAGTTGGAGCTTCACGTCCGCCACGGCTTTCGGCTCCAAGTTGGGCAGTTCGATGCCACCGCAAAATTTCTCAAAAGCCAGGGCGCGGGCCTTGGACTTGAGTTCAAGCTCGATGGCCTGGTAGATCTTGCCGGCCAATTGCGCGTCGTCAGTGGCCTTGGGAAGGACCCGTTTCAGCAAATCCAGCAATTGCGCCTCGTTCGATTTCTTTGCTTCTTTTTTCATAATCAAAAATGGGCTGGAGAAGTGCCGGATTTTTGGGCAGAGTGCAACGCCGCATATTATAAAGAGTTGAAAAAGTCCATTGCCTGCGAAGTTAACCCCATCTTTCGACGTGATAGGAGCGGCCAGTTGCTCGGCATCATGGTCGGCGACACGAACGATTCATCAAGCCCCGCCCATCGACAAACTTCCTAGTGCGTCTTTTTTCCGTAAAGGGCCGGGCGAAAATAGGGATAGAGCGCGCCGGTCTTGAGGGCCTGGAGGACGGCTTCCTTTTCGGCGGGAATGCCCGCGTTAGAGAGACAGCGGTTTGCCCGCGCGGAAAGGCCGTTTGAAGGGGGCTTGAGTTTCATGGCACGATTCGGTGTGTGCGGTTCGACAGGACGGCAGCAGGAGGCTGAGATGAGGTGAAGTGCGGAATTTGGCAGAGAATCGCTTCTTCCGGTTGCGCTGCCGGCGCTCGCTGCGGCGTTCATATGCCGGGTTGCAAATTGGCGAGGGGTTTTCCCTCTTGTTTGGGCCGTGCGACCTCCCCCGGCTTGTAATCGGTCGGCACAATGGCGGTCGGGGCGACCTCTGCTGCCGGCTCACAGTGGACAGCCTGGTCGTCAAAGAAAATGTGCGGGTTAAACGCCTTGACAACTTTTTGCTTCGACACTCCACCCATGAAAAACATCTCGTCCACCTCCACGCGCCATGAGCGGAGTGTCCTGATGACGCGTTCATGCGCAGGGCTGTTGCGGGCGGTAATCAAGGCGGTCCGAATTCCGATTTCGCCCTTGTCCTTCGGGCTTTGAAGAAAGGACAAAGCTCTTAACAGCTTGGCGAATGGACCTTCCGGCAGAGGTTTGCGGGCATTTGTTTCCTCGTGGAGCAGGAAGGCGGCCAGGCCTTTTTCCTTATAGACTCGTTCCGACTCATCGGAAAACACGACAGCATCCGCATCAAATGCGATGCGAATTTCATTCAGGGGTTCACTATAGGAGGGTGGACTCGCGTATAGAAGGCCCGCCGCAATTTTAGAGTTCAGCGCTGTCCGCACATCCTGGCGGTGTCTTGAGAGAAACAGCGTCACGGAATATGCATCCAGATAGCGGGAGACAGGAGTGCCTTTGCAGAAGGCTGCCCGCGTGATGTCGAGTTTCTGGTGTTTAATCGAGTTCATGATCCGTAGCGCCACGCTGGGGCCGGCCCGGGAGATGATGACGACTTCGGCCTTGCGTTTTTCCTTGATGGTGGAGTTCAGCTTGAGAATTGCCTGCACAAGCGGAAAACCCGGGCCTGGCTTCAAGACCTCCTCTTCATGCTCGATTTGGTATTTCTCGTAGGCTTCCGCCCCTTCCTTTTCAAAGATAGCGTTTTCCAATTCGAGATCGAAAAGCGCACGCGATGAGACCGCGATTACGAGGTAATGTGAAAGATCTTCCGCCATATCTGTGAATTCATGCCGCCGATTGAATCGAGAATACGCCGCACTGGCGGAGTTAACGTCCGTCTCGCCATGATCCGATTGATGCTGGCACGCCAGACCAAAGTTTGACGGGTTTTCAAACTGGCTTTTACAGCCTGTTCTTCCCTGCCGTCTTGGCTTTTGCCCAACGCGCCTTCGCGGCGGCTGCCATTTTCGCCCTGGCGGCGGCGCTCATTTTCCGACGCCTTTTTGGCCCGATCCCTGCCCTTTTGGCCCTCACTTTAGCCCACCGCGCGGCAACAGCAATGCGAGCGGCCTGAGAACGGGACTTTTTCCTTCGGCCCCGGCGCTTCAGGGGAGCGATTGGAGCGGGGGACTCGCCGCCCGTGATGAGGTCGATCTCGCTTTGAAGCGTTTCGATCTGTTCTCTTATCGCCACCAGTTTTCGCAATTGTTCCACAGTCAAGTCTTGCAGTGGTGTCATAATGTTGCGCAGGGTGCTCCGCCCCCGAGAGGCTGTCAAGACAGGATACCCCCGGGGTTGGGCTTCACGGCGCGGATCAGACCCGTGCCAAACAGCAAGTCAGCACCGCTGCCGGAGGATATCCCACCGCGACAAGCCTCGTCCGTCAGACAATTTTGCTGGTCTTTTCGGCCCGCTGAAGAAATCGCGCTGGCCAAGACGACTATAGCCAAGCCGGTTCTGCATCGCAGTTTTTGGCGATTTCGCACGCCTCCGGGAATTTCAGCCCGCGACCCAGCAACATCTTGATCGTCTCCCACTGGCGAGCTGTAAACCTTTTCGCGATCTCCATGTGCTCGCGCTCCTCATGCTTGGTCATGAAGGCACCGGCGTAGTGGAACGAATTGGCAACGCGGTGATGGGATCAACCGATTTCCTGCATTGCGATGTAACTCGCAATTCACAATGATGGTCCGATGAAATCGCTGGAACCGCCAGATTCGCACCATTTGATCGCCGCAGATGGTTGGCTTGGCCTTGGCAACTGGCAAGAGGCCCAATCGGAAATTGAAAAAATCATCCCGGAGTTGCGGCTGCATCCTGACGTGCAGGAAGTCCGTTGGCAGATTCACGCCAAGGCGAAGAATTGGGAGGAGGCCATTTGCGTTGCCAGAGAAATCACACAACGCACGCCCGAGTTGCCCTTCGGTTGGATACATTTGGCGTATTCACTGCACGAATTGCGTCGTAATGCCGACATCAGGATTATGCCGCGCCAATTACGATTGCCTTGGGAACCTCGGCTGGGCTGACGTTTTTCTGCGGCATAATCATTGCAATATTCACAGCCCAGGTCGGCTCAACCCGATCTGGGGCGAATTGCCCATGCATTTGTGCGACTGGGGCGCGTTGGGCGATCGTCATTTTGGCTTGTGCAGTTCAACTACGTTCCTTCAATCAGAGAGAACTATGCAAACGCACTTTCTCAACAAAAGAAGGCCAAGCACTATCGCCCAAAAAGTTGACGATGCACTTGGCGATTATCCACGTAAATTCCAAGCTCATCTTGAAAGTCAAGGTTACGCACCGGAGACTGTGGCCGCATACGGCCGCCGCATCCGCCGTCTCGGCACTTTCATGCAGGAGCACAAGATCGCTGTTGGAGCACTCAGCGACCTTGAAGCAGCGGAGCTTCTCTCCAAAGTGAAGTGGCCCTCATCCAGTCGTCGGTCTACCAGCTACATAGTCAGACACTTTGTCCGATTCTTGATTGGAGAGGGTGCCATGTCCCCCGCCCCAACGCCTGTCGCGACGCCAACGCCGAAGGAAAGATCCCGTGCCAGCCTGCGACAGGATTATGAGGTCTATTTGCGCCGCCAACGCGGTTTGAGCGAACAAACGATCCACAGCGCCTGGCGGTATGCCGACCGTTTCCTCGACTTCCGTTTTGGCGACGACAAAGGAAACGCGTCGGAAATCACGCAAACTGACATCGCTGGATTCATGCAACATTTGCATTCACGACAGCGGCCATATCGCGTCAAGGTATTGTCAACGAGTTTGCGGACGTTTTTCCAGTTCCTTTTCAAAGCCGGAAAGACCAAAATCAATCTTGCCTTGGGCATTCCGAGTGTTGCCCATCGTTACGGAACGAGGCTGCCCCGGCACTTGGTCCCCGCGCAGGTGGAGGCTCTCCTTTCGGCTGTTCGATCCGAGACTCCGAAAAACCGGCGCAATTATGCCATGATGATTCTCCTTGCCCGATTGGGATTGCGGCCATCGGAAGTGGTCGCCATGCAGATCGATGATATCGACTGGCGGGTGCCCGTGACCATGACCACCTGCACCGGAGCGATCTGGCGCAGACGGTCGATCGCGCGCACCAGCAATTGCCGGCCGCGCAGGAACGATTCCTGGTAACGGATCGCCTCGTCCTGCGGCGTCCCCGCCGTGGTCGTGCGTCCGAGATGATCGGTGTTCAGAAAATCATTCCCGCACACGAACAGGATTTTCTCCGCGGGCAGCGACGCCGATTTGGCCAGCAGATCCTCCAACGCGAGGATGAACATGCGCTCGCTAATCTCGTGGTCGTAGGCCCGGCCGGTTTCCAACTCGGAACAGTATTTTCCGAAGTGGTGGTCCATGATGGATATTTCGAGCAATCCCTTGGGGCCTGCGCGATGGATGATTGGTGGCTGGATTGGAGCGGCCTGACGGAATTGCCCCAGTATCCCCTGCATGAGGTTCTGGAGTTTTTCCTCGGTAATCTTGCGCCGCAACCACGCCTTGATCTGGAATAACATGCTGGTCGTCATTCCCTCCGGGGTCTTGGCGGCCACTTCGTATTTATTGATGACATGCCTTTCGACCTCCCAAATGATCGTGTCCACCTGGGCATACACAAGCAGGTCGGCCAGGGTTTGGATGCGCGTGCCGCGATACGAAAGATCCCGTTCACCATCATGCACATTGTCCTGCAATTCGTTGTCGCGCGTGGACGGCAGCTCCAAGGTTTCTGTGGTCGGAGCCACTGCCGGGGCCGGAATGGCGCCGGCATAATTTTGCGCGCCCAACCAGCGCGCCAGATGGACCTTTGCATGGTCGAGCGTCAAGCCCAACGCCTGCGCCACTTTGACCGCGCCCCAATCGGGGTGTATTTGCTTGAGTTGTTGCACCCGCACGTAGTCGGGGTGGGTGCTGTGGCCTTGTGTTTCCCCCCACCACCGCTCGCGGAGGCGGCGGGAGGTCGGAGTTTTAACCCCCAGCAAAGCGGCCAGGCGAGCCTTGCCGATTTCGGGCTGGGCTTGCAGGATTTGCCGGGCCCGCACATAGAGTGGATCAGGTTGCAGGTTCGATTTGTTGTTCATCATCGGAGGCGCCTGCACGCGGACCTGGAGGTGGGAGTCTCATTCCCACCCTCAGGCAGCCCCGCACTACCCTCCACCTTATATAAGCTGACGAGCTGGGAAATTTTTTTATGGGGCTGACTTTGGAGCGCCGTTCACAGCAGCATTTCCAAGCCCGTCACCTCCCCGGGTTGAATTTCGACCGCCAGCTCCCGGAAAATCCGCCGCGAGTGTTGGCGAACCCGGTACACCAGGTTGGGGTCAAACTCCGGGCCGGCAATGCGGTCGGCAACATAGAAGAGCTCGGACCAGTGGCGGATCACCGGCGTCAAAGCCGGTTCATTTTGCAGTACCAGTTCGAGCCGGGCGAACAGCTCACGCTTCAAGTCGCGGAGCTCCACCAATCTTGCGAAGTCAAATGGCTCCGGCACTTCCACCGTGCCCGGCTCGGTTTCCGGGTCACCCAACGAAATGTGCGGAAAGGAAACTTCGCATGAGCGGACCGTGTTGGAAACATCGCTGTTGATGATGCCTTGGACAAATGCCAGGAAGTCGTCCGTGCTCTGACGGCCCTTGAGCGACAGCTTGCGACCTTCCTTTTGATGGGATTCGCCCAGAAGCACCTTCTGTAGGGAGTCGTGGACGATGTCGTCCGGCGACTTGCGCGCCAGACAACGCTCCATCTCCGGCACGCTCAGGAGTCGCCTCATTCGTTTGGCGGCGTGGGCAAGGAGGCGTTGATGCTGATTTCCCGTGAGTGCCGTCACCAATTGAAGAGCAGTCGGAAGTGAACTGTCTGATTCGTGCGGCCCGTTGTTGCATGCCTTGGGTTGCATGCCTTTTGTTGGGCATTAATTTTCTACAGCGCCCCGGCAACCACCGCACCTGTTGGGCCGATTGCAAAACCTCGTCGGGATCCGCCAGATAACCATCAGTGCCTGCCGTGCGGGAGAGTTCGAGCGCATTTCCACTCGCCAAGCTACATGCCGGTAAGACACCCGCCACCCGCACCGGCGATTATCCCGACGTAAAGGTGATCGACGCCGAGGGCAGGGAAATACCCTGGAATCAGGGGTCACGCATCGGTCAGGAGGAGATGAAAACGCTCATGATCGGCGTGGTGAATCGCATCTACCCAATCCTTATACGGATTGGGGCGGTCGAACGGCTTTCCGAGGACATTGACTTGTCGGTGAGTCCGGCGTTTCTCGGCATCAACGAGGAATTGGTGGAACAGGCTGACGGTCGGAACAAGAGGACAGAGTGCATGAAGGAACTGGAAGAGGGGTGCATCGAACGCGTGCGGGATCAGTTCTTGCCGGAGCTTGAACGAATTGCCAATGAAGACCTCGGCCATCGCTCTGGCGGTGCGGCGCGGATGGAATTTCAGGTGGATACCAGGATCAAGGGATGGGGAATTCAAGAGGAAAAATTCTTTGCCCCTCAATCAATCCTGCCACGATTTTCAGCGCTCGCTCGGCTTCATCAAATGTTACATTCCGCAGACTCCCATCAGCCTCATAGCGTTCACGAGCCAGTGACCAGTTTTCCATGAACGACTCCAGTCCCTGGCAATCCACCAAGCGGGATTGGCAGGCGAGTTGGAACTCGCCGCCGGCCTTGGTCCAAAACTCCTCATTCGAGGCCGGACGTGCGCGCAGAATCCGCGCGATGTCATGCAGGTCTTTGACCCGAAATTCTCTGGCACCCCCTTGCATCTTTCGCCGGTAAGGCGGAAGCGACGTAAGATAGGCACGGAGTTTTTCTCCAGCAATACGATGAAGAGCGTACACTTTTGCGGGAATTCCTTGAACCGTAAGGGTTTCAACCGCATCCGGGCCGAGCGTCTCAGGAGCGGCCATATCCATTTGAATCACCGGCAAGCCAAGGACTCCAGGCAAGAGGTTGTCTTGGACATTGATGTTCAGATGAAATGCATCCCATCCACGGGGGTGGCCTTTCGGTGGTTGACGATCAACTTTCACCCTGCCCAGCGCGAACCTGACCGGATTCTGACGCTCGAAATGGCGTCGTAACGCTGCTGGAATTTGCTCCTCCAGGAAACGTGCTTGCGCTCCGAGGTCTGGAGTGGACGCAACCAGTTGTGGTGCAATGTTGCTGTCAAGATCGAGCGACTGACGATTCTCTCTGAGATGCAGATTCAAAATCCGGGCGCCCTTGAAAATCAGAGCGTTCCTGAGAGGTTCCGAGGCAATCACGGCAAGAAACACCTCGTTGAGTATTTCGTTGTTCCATTGGTCTCGGCTTTGGCGGTTCATGGCAACCCAGGGTTACGGAGTCCGAACCTTCCAGGTATTGTTCCAAGCGGGAAATTCAATCCCGGCCAAGAGAGGAATTGCGGAGACATCCTGGGATCTCAATCGTTCTCTGACAGCACTGAGCCGCTGACCCAAAGCCGTCGCTGTAAAATCGGCGCCGATCAAGTTGAGGATGGCACCCACGCGTCTTTCGAGATCTTCCCGCTGTATTTTCGCCAAATGGTCGGCCATGCGTTCAGCGTCCATTTGCTTGATGCCGGTTTCCCATGCCTCCAGAACCAACGCTTCGCCACCGCAGCGAACCGGTTGCATCAGCGCATCAAGCAGGGTCTGCTCCAGCGATGTGATTCGCAGCCAGCATCGCTGTGACACCACGCGAACCTGAATGCCCGGGACAAGGGAGGCATCGCGTTTGTTCAGGTAATAATCAGCATCCTCAAAGCGGAAGACCTCCGTCCCCAGTGGGTTTCGTTTTGCCGGCTTACCTGCCCTCTCAGGGTCCGTCGTGTCCATGACCTCCCAGCTTTTTCTGGCTGTCGGTGGGTTGAGCCGGGCGATATGGTGGTGCGTCGCAACTTGTGTGGTGAGTTCGTAATGGGCAATGGCGCTTAAATAACAGACAACCCCGCTTGGCAGATACGCCTGAAGAAGTTCCAGTGGATATATGGGTTCACCTTTTCCAGCCTCCATATCCAACAGCAGAAACTCGATCCTTTCAGCCTCATCTGGAGATTGGACCTTGATCGAGTGAATCCAACCCATGCGCTTCAAATGCTCGATAACCTCACAAGCCGAGGGAAAGTTTGTGAGCAACACGGCCTGTTCAGCTTTGGTAACCGCCTTTATTTCGCTGCGCAGAGTGGATGGCTTCCAGCAGCGAACAGTCGGATTCTTTTCACTGGCCGTTGACACACGATCACCTAACGTCCGCAAAAAGACCTCCCATCGATCCATCGGAACTCGTGTTTGGGGCTTATTGGTACTCACAGTGTCTTTGTTGTATGCTCCTTTGGAGCATACAACAAAGACACTGTGATGTCAAGCGACCCCATTCAGAATTGTTAAATTAGCCAAATTGGATACACAATCATTCTGGTTTCTTGAAACCAGAATGATTGTGTATCCATTTGACGAAGTTGTCAAGCCCTATTTGAAGTTTTCTGTTTAAAAACGCCATTAGTCCTTGCACATCAATGCTTTATGATTACAAATTTTATTTCAATTCGCCGAACGATAATCGCGTGCCGAGGGCCAAACGGATCAAAATATGAAGAAAAACAGAGGAGAAGTCCAACAACTCGCGGGCCAGCTTGCTCTGTTCCGCCACCCGCTGCACCGGCGACAACAACGAGGCCAGGGCGGCACGATTCTTCGCCCCCGCGTATTTCTTCCAAAGCGCGGCCCAACGGCAGATGTTGAACTTTTCTCTGCTGGGAAGTGCGATGGTTACAGGATGCGCCACCGCAAGCTGCGCCATCACCTTGCAGGCATTGATCAGGTGCGCAAACTTTGGGTTGACCAAGCTGCCTCGGTAATGAGGTTGCACATCGTTGCTGATTTGAAACAGGAAGGGTGGACCGAAGATCAGCCGTTTCCATGTGACGAGCAGCATTACAAAGGAATGAGGCTTTTTTGAGGCAAACATCAACAGCAAGGTGGATTTGTGGGTCTTCAGTCGCGCGTTGTTACTTTGGTTGGCCGTTTTCAAGCCGCGCGGTCAGGTGAGGAACCTCGCTCTCATGAAATTGACGTAGTCCTGATCGGACATTTCCTGCTTCGACTGAACGAAGTTGCCAACGTCCTCGCCGGTGAAATAGCGAAGCCGGTTTGTGCCGTCCGTTGCGGCATCGTAGATGACCTGCGCAACCTCTTCCGCGCTTGTCTTCCTTCCCGCCCTCATGCTGGCGAAGATCGCGTTCGTGTTGGCAACAAACCCTTCGTAATCCGCCAGAGAAGCACCCTCCGCCTGCTCCTTGCCCATCCGTTCGGAGAAGTTGGTGCTGGTGACGCCACCGCTGGGCTCGACGATTTTGACGACGATGTTTTGCGACGCCAATTCGTAGGCCAGCGACTCCGAAAATCCTTCCAGGGCGTATTTGGTGGCGCAATAGAGCGACATCATCGGCAACCCGACCAGGCCGGCGCGCGAGCTGATGTTGATGATCAATCCGCTCTTGTTCTTCCTGAAGTGCGGCAGCATCGCCCGCGTGACGTCCATGACGCCAAAGACGTTGACGCCGAACTGTTCCTGCACCTTTTCGCGTGCAATCCCCTCGAGCACGCCGAACGTGCTGAAGCCCGCGTTATTGATCAACGCGTCGATTCTTCCGAATCGCGCGGTGCCGGACTCGATCGTCTGGCGGATGCTGTCGCGGTCCTGAACGTCCAATCGGGTTACCAGCACATCGTTCAAGGCCGCCAACTCGGCTTCCCTGGCTGGCGTGCGCATGGTCGCGACGACGTTCCAGCCGCAGTTTGCAAAGAGCTTGGCCGATGCATGGCCGATGCCGGAGGATGCGCCGGTGATCAGGACTGTCTTCTTCATTACTCGAGAGTGAAAGGCGCTCGAAGAATGTCAAGCGGTCGCTTGGCGATTTTCTCAAGCTGGGTGGAGGGATAGAGTCGCTTGCTTTTTCGCGCTCATGCGTTCTGGCGCGTTTCTTCGCGCGGCGCGCCGATTCTGCTCCCGGAAAATCTGTTGACAACCCACCCCTGAAATGGACTTTACAATCCGCGTCTGAATATAAAGTGAGCCGCACTTGATCGTTGGTATGCAGAAGATTTGCCGGGGAGTTGACGCGTCCGTGTGTCCACCTGGGCATCGGGGCGCGGCAGCCGTGGAAGCCAATTCCAAAATCGAGCCAGCGATCTGGCTGCTGCGCTTGATGGTCCGGCCGCTTGCGCTGCAACGGAAGAGAATTACAGTTCGATCACCATCTCCGGATCAAAGCCCTTGCACGGTTCGCCAGGGTAACCACGTTGATTTGTCAGGATGCGAGTTGAACCGATTCGATGGTCGACGTTGTAGTGAGTGTGGCCATGGATCCACAGGGGGATTCCACTCTCCCCAATGAGCGCGTTGAGATCGGATGCGAACGCCGGACTCAACGGACTGGTCTTATGATACGGCGCCTCAGATTGAGGGCTTGGCGCATGGTGGGTGACCACAACTGTTCGAGCGGGATCATGCCGCGTCAGCTCGTCTTTCAGCCAAGCGACGGAGTGTTGAAAAATTCTTAGTGTGTCACGCGCGCGAAGAACGCGATTTTCCGGGCTGAACCGAATGATTCGATAGTCATTCATCACGTCTTCCGCCGCCTGCATGGAGGATTCCGGCTTGCTTCTCAGCGCAAAATCTGTCCAGAGGGTGCAGCCAAGAAACGTGAAGCCTCCAAACTCAATGGCCTTATTTTCGAGCAGTTGGATGTGACTGCCCCTAGTTTCATCTTCCAACCGCTCCGTCAATTCCGGAAGCGCGTGCCGGTAAAATTCGTGATTCCCAAGCACATAAATCATGGGCTTGTCACCAAAATGGCTTTTGGCCCATTCCAATCCCTTGCTCCCGAGGTGGATATCCCCCGCAAGCACCACAACGTCCGCCTCGGTCGTTGGAACGACCACCGGGCCAAATTCTAAATGAAGATCAGCCAGAATGTGCAAGCGCATACACGTATTTCAAATTGGTGGCTGCACCCGCAGCCATTGAGCCGTTCCTGTAAGGATCAGCACGTCTACAGTCGTTTTGTCGATGACCATTGCATTACCCCCATATCCCTCGGCCGCGTGCAACACTTTGTTCACCTCTCCTGCCCGCAAACAGTCCACGGGCCTTTTTCCTTCCAGGAAACCCTGGTTCGAAAGGAAAAAGAGCATCCGTCCAAAGTCATCCAGCCGACAACCCGCACCCAGGATTTTGAGAGTCTCTTCCAAGCCGTCCAGCAACTCGTGGTCTTTGATTTGCCACACGGGGAAACGCGCCGCGTTCGGCCGTCCGTGATTCCAGGCAATGATCTGTCCCCTGTGATACATTTTCAAAATGGCCGCTTGGGAGATGCCCAGATCTCCCGCCGCCTCTTCCGCGGACAGGCTTCCCTCATCTGCTTCCATCAGCTTTCGGCACGCGGTAATTCCCCTGGCCATGGCCCTGGCCAACCGATTATCAGCCTCGGGAATTGCCTCGCGCTTTTTTATTTTCACCATAGCCAAACGACGAGGGAATACAGGCCACCCATCAAGATCGCCCACCCGGCCAGACCGATGGCATAGCCTTTCCAGGTTGTGCCCCAAAGGCGCCAGTGGTCCAGCGAATGAACATCCCAATATCGAAACAGGTGGGGATCGAAATGGGCGATCACCCGCACCAATAAAATGAACGGCAAGAGGACAATTATCTTCATGCGTCAAGAAGGCTCCCCCGATTCCAGCTCGTAGAGCATTTGGCTCACTTGCTCCTCCGTCATCCCGTTCAATCTCCGCCGCAGGGCTTCGGCAATGCTCTCTCCTCGGTTCCGCTGTATTTTCCCAGCGTCCAAAAGAGCTGCCAGCCGTTGTAAGGCGCGAGACCGAAAGTCCTCTTCCGGGTCCTTGCCTGATTCAGGTTCAAGAAATGAACCGGTGACACCCCAAGGGCCCCAGCCGAGATCCTCGTCGATCTCCGCCCCGGTCTGGCGATCAAACTCCCAACCGCCGCAAATAATGCGATCTGCCGTGAGCTGTGTCACCTTGAACTTCATCGGTTCTGGAATTCCCCCGAACCAGCGCAAGACAAAATCCCCAACTGCTATTTCTGCAAGTTTTTTGCTCATAATTCTTTCCCGATGCCGGATGACTGCTCAACCGCCATGACGGCTACGGAGCGCCCCTTCGGGGCTGTGCTTTTTGCAAAACGTCGGAACAACCGCCGCCGCGCCTTGGCAAGAACTTCCGGCGCAGAAATGTGGCATGGCCAAAACAGTCCCACGACTTCGCCCGCCTGGCGCAAATGGATGGCCGCACTGTCCCTGTGCCATGTGAACCTGACCGAATCCAACCGTCGGACGGTGTGGTCATACAAGATCGCCGGGACGGCGGCGCCGTGACTGAACCAAACATAGTCCAGCAATCCGACGCGGTGGTAAAACATAGGACGCACTGGGCGACCCCGGGTTTTAGAGACTTCGGCCGCGAAAACCTCATCTTTCTCCGTCGGCCTGAGACCCCTGGGCGGGTGTCCCAACAGTTGAACGACCGCTCTGGACATGTTGCGACCGCTCCCCCAGGCCGGGTTGTCCCGCAAGTCCACAGAGTAGGCCGGCCGATTTTGCCAACGGCCCAGGCTGCAACGCAATCGAACCCGCTTTTTCTCCAAGGGACTAGAATTCATGGGGAGAAAGAGGTCCTCGTCCTCCGGATGGATCCGCGTCCACCAGACCGCGTCCCGCAGGACCCGGGGCATCGGTATCGAACCGGGTTTCCAAAATGGACTCG
>Ga0181539_1003621_pt1 | contig 13950 bp, 10 predicted proteins | sample PEATcosm2014_Bin_46_FD_119767 | JGI IMG/M metagenome (GOLD analysis project Ga0181539, IMG submission 119767) | Peatland microbial communities from MTU Mesocosm Facility, Houghton, MI, USA - PEATcosm2014_Bin23_60_metaG | ecosystem: Environmental > Terrestrial > Soil > Wetlands > Peat | place... | reverse complement strand
CTCCATCGCTTGCACGCTGCTGTAGCCGGGCGCGGCGGCGGTGTTGATCTGCGCGCTGCGGTACAGGTTGTAGCGCATGATGAACTCCGGCCCGAGGCGCGACTCGACGGTCGTCAGCGCGCTAAGCGGCACCGCGGCGCCCGCGCGGTTGCGCACGTAGAATCGGTGGAGGTCCTCGGCGCGCGTGCGGTACTCCCCTTCGGCCTGCACGTAAACCTGCCACTGCCTTCCGAAACGGTTGAAGTAGTTCACAAACAGCCCGCCCATGTACGTCTGTAGTGTGCGATAGACGTCGTTGATCGCCACGCCTTGCTTGAGAACCTTGTCGCGGTCCACCTTCACGTACTTCTGCGGCACGGACGGGAGAAACGTGGTGCTCAGGCCGGCCAGTTCGGGGCGCTTGCCTGCGGCCTCCATGAATGTCTTCAGGTTCTTGTCGAGGAAAGAGATGTCGGCGCCGGAAAGGTCCATGAGGATGAACGTCACGCCGCCGGCGGTGCCGACGCCTTGGATCGCCGGCGGCGGAAAGGCAAATGCTTTGCCTTCCGGCACTTTGGCCAGTTCGCCGGCCAGGTGCGCCTTGATGGCCGTGTATCGTTCTTCGGGCCTGGTGCGTTCGTCCCAGGGCTTCAGCGTAACGAAAAAGAAGCCGCTGTACGTGTTCTGCACGGTGCTCAGCAGGCTGAAGCCGATGACGGTCGTGTAACACTGCACGCCGGGCGTGTTCTTGAGGATCTCCTCGACTTTCCGGCACGCCTGGTCGGTCCGCTGCAGTGAGGCGGCGTCGGGCAGTTGAAGGCCGACGAAGACATATCCCTGGTCCTCCTCGGGCAGGAAACTGCTCGGCAGATGCCGGCCGAATAACACCGCCACCACGGCGAACGCGACGAGGAGCAGCACGCCGAAGGCGCTCTTGCCGATGAGCCGCCGGCAGGTCCCAACGTATCCGTCGCGCGCGCGGCCGAAGAGCTTGTCGAACCCGCGGTAGAACCCGCTGAGCGGCCCGCGCTTTGCGCCCTTCGGCTTGAGCAGCAGCGCGGAAAGGGCCGGGCTCAGCGTCAACGCGTTGAACGCCGAGAAGATCACCGAGATGGCGATGGTCAGCGCGAACTGCTGATACAGCCGGCCCGTGATGCCGGGAATGAACGCCGTAGGGACGAACACCGCCGCGAGGATGATCGCGATGGCGACGACCGGGCCGGAGACTTCCTCCATCGCTTTGAGCGACGCGTCGCGCGGCGACAGGCCTTCCTCGATATGGCGCTCCACGCATTCCACCACCACGATCGCGTCGTCCACCACCAGCCCGATCGCCAGGATCAGCCCGAACAGGGAGAGGGTGTTGACGGAGAAGCCGAAGACCGGGAAGAGGATGAAGGCGCCGATGAGCGACACCGGCACCGCCAGCATCGGGATCAACGTTGCGCGCCAGCCCTGCAGGAAGATGAACACCACCAGTATGACCAGGAGCAGCGCCTGCCAGAGTGTGGTGAAGATCTCGTGCATCCCCGCGGAGACGGCGCGGGTGGTATCGAGAGAGACCGTGTATTCGAGGTCGGGCGGAAAGTGCGCCTTGAGTTCGGCCAGCTTGGCCTTGACACCTTCGGCGGCCTCGAGGGCGTTCGAGCCGGGAAGCTGATAGAGCGCCAGGACCGCGGCGGGTTTTCCGTTCAAGCGCCCCTTCAGGTTGTACGTCTGCGACCCGAGTTCGATGCGCGCCACGTCCTTTACCCGCACCATCGAGCCGTCGGGGTTGGCGCGCAATACGATCTCGCCGAACTCCTCCGCCGTCAGCAGCCTTCCCTGTGCGAGGACGGTGTACGTGAACTCCTGTCCCGGCGGCGCGGGTTCCGCGCCGATCTGGCCGGCCGGGTTCACGGCATTCTGCGCCTGCAGTGCCTGGACGACGTCCGAGACAGTCAGGTTGAGCTTGGCGAGATGGTCGGGGTTCACCCAAAGCCGCATGGCGTACTGCCCCGCGCCGAAGACGTTCACCTGCGCGATGCCCGGGATGCGCACGAGCTGGTCAATGAGGTTGATATAGGCGTAGTTCGCCAGGAAATTGTTGTCGTAGGTGCCCTTCGGAGAATTGAGCGCAATGAGCATCATCGGCGAGGAGCGGGATTTCTGCACGGTCAGGCCGAGGTTGACGACATCGGCGGGCAGTTGAGAGTTCGCCAGCGTCTGGCGCATCTGCGTCAGTATCAGGTCCACGTTCGGGTTCGTCTTGACGTCGAAGTCCACCGTCTCGCGGAGCGTGCCGTTGCTGGCGTTGATCGAGTACATGTAGTTCATGTTGTCCACGCCGGACATCTGCTGCTCGATGGGCGTGGCGACGGACTGCTCGACGGTGATGGCGTCGGCACCCGGATACGTCGCGGCGATTGTGACGTCCGGCGGCACGATCTCCGGAAACTGCGCGACGGGCAGCTCGACGAGGGCGATGAGGCCGCAGATCACCATGACGATGGCGATCACCATCGAGACGATGGGACGGTTGATGAAGAATTTAGACATGTGCGGATATCACCCTATTTCAATTCAACACCGAGGCGCGCCCCGCTCCGAACCGCAGAGCGGGACGGAGGAGTACACGGAGAAACGTTCCGAATGCTCTAAAATTCTGACTCTTTCTCTGTGTCTCTCCGTGTTCTCTGTGCCTCTGTGTTGAAGATGGACGTCATGGTTTGGATGCGGCGGGCGCTGGCGGCTCGTACGGCTTCGGGGTCACCGCGAGGCCTTCGCGCGTTTTTTGCACTCCCTCAACGACGACGCGCTCTCCGGGCTTCAATCCGCTCTTGATGATCCACATCGTGCCGCTGCGTTCCCCGACGGCGACGTCCCGGATGCTCGCCTTGTCGTCCGGCCCGATGACGACGACCTGGTATTTTCCTTGAAGTTCCGTCACCGCGCGCTGCGGCACCAGCAGGGCGGCGGCCGCCGTTCGGGTGACCGCGCGCACCCGCGCGAACTGACCGGGGCGCAACACGTCGCCCGGATTCGGGAACAGCGCCACTATCTGAAGCGTACCGGTCTGCGCGTCCACCTGACGGCTCGTGACATACAGCCTGCCCTTGTGCGGGAAGAGCGATCCGTCGGCCAGCATCAGTTCCAGGGTTCGGGGGGCGGAGTCATCGTTCGGGTTCGACGGGTTGGCAAAGGAGGCGGGAGAGTTCAGATATTCCTGTTCGCTGATCTGGAAGTAAGCCTTGATCGGGTCAACCGTCGAAACGGTCGTCAGTGGGCCGGTGGCTGGGCCGACCAGGTCTCCGATCTGGGCGGCGGCGATTCCGGCGATGCCCTCCACGGGAGAAGTGATCCGGGTGAATTCAAGGTTCAACCGGGCCGATTCGACCACCGCCTTGGCGGCGAGGTTCGCCTGGGTCGCGTCATCGAGTTCCTCACGGCTGACGGCGTCCTCTTTCGCCAGCGGCGTCAGGCGCTTCACGTCCAGTTCCGTCTTGCCCAATTGCGCCAGCGCCTGGTCGAGCACAGCCTGAAACGGCCGCGGATCAATCTCGAAGAGCAGGTCGCCTTTCTTGACCTTCGAACCTTCCCGATACCCCTGGCGCATCAGGTAGCCCTGGACCTGCGCGCGGATCACGGCGTTCACGAAGCCATCCAGCATGCCGGTCCACTCGCTGCGGATCGGAATGTCCTGTTGAGTCACCTCCGTCACCAGCACCTCCGGCGGCGGAGGGGACGCAACCGGCTTCTTGCTGCATCCGATGGCGATCAGGAGAGTTGCGGCCAGGCTGGCAAGAATCGGCAGAGCGCGCATCGTCCTCATTTGACCGGCCCTTTTCCCTCAAGCGCAAGAACCTAAATCCACATGGTATATCAGTCAATTGTATAGGTGTCAAGAGAACCCTTACAATTAACTGACTTTCTGTATGCTACCGGCGGACGCACTGCGAGTCAACCGGAACTGCGGGGCCGCCCGGTCTTGACAGCGGGCGACGTTGCGGATATGGTCGAGGTTGGGGATTCCTTGAATGCGGGCGGAAGGAAGATCGAGCGCAGGACACACGCGCGGCAAGATCGTCCAGCGGGCTATTAAGAAAGGGTCTCGCGCAAAGTCGCAAAGGCGCAAAGATGCCGTCACCAACGAAGGCAAGGATGGCTGTGCTCTGAATTCTCCTGATTTGCGTCTTTGCGACTTCGCGTGAGCGACAATTAAACTTCACAAGGAGGCCACAATGGATCGGCGCAAGTTGGGAAATTCCGGTATTGAGGTCGCTCCGCTGGCACTGGGAGGCAACGTTTTCGGATGGACCGTGGACGAGCCGACGGGGTTCCAGATCCTGGATGCGTTCGTGGCGGCCGGGTTCAATCTCATTGACACCGCGGATATTTACTCGAAGTGGATCCCCGGCAACAAGGGCGGCGAATCCGAAACGATGATCGGCGACTGGCTGAAGCGAAGCGGAAAACGCAAGAAGGTCATCCTCGCCACCAAGGTCGGCAGCGAAATGGGGCCGAAGAAGAAAGGTCTCTCGAAGGCCCATATTCTGAGCGCGGCGGAGGATTCGCTCCGGCGCCTGCAAACCGACTACATTGATCTGTATCAGTCGCACCTGGACGATCCGAAGACACCGCTGGAGGAAACTCTCGAGGCCTACGCGCAGTTGGTGAAGCAGGGTAAGGTGAGGGCGATCGGCGCATCCAACTACGGCGCGGAGCGGCTGGCGGAGGCGCTGGAGGCCAGCCGGCGACAGGGATATCCCCGCTATCAGAGCCTTCAGCCTCTTTACAATCTCTATGACCGTGCAGAGTACGAAGCGAGACTCGAGCCGCTGTGCCGGAAAGAGGGATTGGGCGTGATCACCTATTTTTCGCTGGCCAGCGGATTTCTCACAGGGAAGTATCGGGCGAAGAAGGACCTGGCGCAGCGCGCCCGCGGCGATAGAGTCAAAGGGTATCTGAATGACCGGGGATTCAGGATCCTTCGGGCCTTGGATCAACTGGCCAAGGAGAACAAGTCCGTCCCCGCCGCGGTCGCTTTGGCCTGGCTGATGGCGCGTCCCGGCATCACCGCGCCGATTGCCAGCGCCACGAACCTGGAGCAATTGAACGACCTGATTGCAGCCGCAAGCCTCAAGCTGGATCGCGCGTCTCTTGAGCTACTGGATCATGCCAGTGCGACGCGCTAATGAGCGAGGTCGTTACCCTGAGCGAAGCGAAGGGTCTCATACCATAACGCGTTGCTGACCCGCTGCGTATGAGATTCCTCGCTCCCCTCGGAATGACAGCACTTTATTCACGTTACTTCTCGAACAACGCGCTATGACGCCTGCGCGACCGGATGCTGCGACCGGCCGCGGCCGCCGCGATGTGAGCGGCCGCCGCGCGAACGGCGGCGTCTTGCGCCCTCGGCGGGCGCGGAAGCTTGCGCTGGCTGCCCGGGCGCAGCGGAGCCGATATGCGTCATCGGCAGCTTCGCCGAAATCAGCCTCTCGAGCTGGTTCAGGCAGGGGCGGTCGGTGTGCGTGACGAAGCTCGTCGCCAACCCCTTGGCCGCCACGCGCGCGGTGCGGCCGATGCGATGGATGTAGTCTTCGGCAGAGCCGGGGAAATCGTAATTGATGACGTGCTCGATGTCGGCCACGTCAATCCCGCGGGCGGCGATGTCGGTCGCGATGAGGATGCGGTACTGCCCGTTGCGGAAGCCGGCCATGGCCGCATCGCGCTGGCTCTGTTCGCGGTCGCCGTGCAGCCGCGCAACATTGTGCCGGCGGGCCGAGACGGTGCGCGCTAGGCGCTCGACCTTGCGCTTGGTCCGCGCGAAAACGAGCACGCGTCCCTCGCTCCGTGCCAGCAGGTCCAGCAACAGCGGCATTTTGTCCGGCTCTTGGACGTGATAAAGTTTCTGCTCCGCGCGAGCGGGCGGCGCCGTGAGGCCGACCTGAATGCGCACTGGCGATTGCATGTTCCGCCGCACGAGTTTCTCCACCTCGGCCGGCATCGTCGCGGTGAACATCAGCGTCTGGCGCTTCTTCGGCAGAACCTCCATGATGGAGTTGATCTGCGGGATGAAGCCCATGTCGTACATCCGGTCCGCCTCGTCCACGGTGCATATCTCGATGTCCGAGAGCACGATCGTGCGCGAATGGATGTGGTCAATGAGCCGGCCCGGCGTGGCGACGAGGATGTTGGGCCAGGCCTGGAGCGCCTTGTAGTCTTCCTTGATGGGGATTCCGCCGACCACGACGGCCACGCGGACGCCGGTGGACTTGCCGAGCTGCCGGAGCGCGACGGCGATCTGCTGCGCCAGCTCGCGCGTCGGAGCCAGGATCAGCGCGCCCATCTCCACTTTTCCCGCCATGCGCTGGATGATCGGCAGACCGTACGCCGCCGTCTTGCCCGTGCCGGTCTGGGCCAGCCCGATGATGTCCTTGCCTTCGAGCCCCGGCGGAATGCATTGGGCCTGGATGGGAGTCGGTTGCTGATAGCCCAGTTCAGCAACGTCCTTGAGGATGCTCGGCAGCAGTCCGTAATCCGAAAAACGCTTCGTCTCTGATTCCGACTTCAAACAACACCTCACTTGCGAAAGCGCCTGCACGATTCGTGCGCCGTACTCGGCGCACTCTTGGGCATCGTTGGGCGTAGGTTGCCGTGCCGGCGCTCCCGCACGGGAGGTTCAACCGGGACGGCCGATCGGGGCGGGCGCATCCGCGCCGCACTCCCCGGTTGCGCCCGGCTGTTCGTTTTTTGTTGCGGGCGCCTTGCAGTGAAGCCTCAACTGGCTGAGAGAACTCCGGCCGGCAGAGGATTCGCACAAAACGAACCGGTCGAAGCAGTTGACGGGTGGAAAGGACTTGCAGGAAACTGCCCGGAGCCGCCCTGGCCCCTGCCAATCGCGTTGCCAACCGACGCTTCACTTTCAAACTATGATACCACAAGGCCGCCGGCAATGCAAATACAAGAAGGAGGATGGATTCAATCTTGACATTGCGCGCCGAATGACTATACTAGGATTCGATATATATAGATACTTCGGAATCTCTTCAAGAGTTTATCGAAGTGGGGGATGAACCATGCCCAAGTGTAGCGGACCGCGCACGTGCGCCCGAGTGATGGGCGCCTTGGCGGATGAGACGCGGTTGAAGATCGTGCGCGGGTTATTCGCGGGCAGCACGTGCGTCGCTGCGTTGGCGAAGCATGTCGGCCTGCCCGGCGCCCGGATTTCGCACCACCTGGCGATCCTTCGCGCGGCCGGCATTGTCGAGGGCGAGCGCGACGGGCAGCGAGTGGTCTATCGGCTCAGCCGTGAGTTTCACAGCAGCCCCAGGTCGCATACGCTCGACTTCGGCTGCTGCCTTATCCGCTTTCTTCCGCTGGAGGTCGGGACCGGCGAGGTGGAAGCGGAACCATGACGAAGTACAACACACTGGCGCGCGAATGTGCGGCGGAAGTGGTCGGGACGTTTATCCTCGTGTTCTTCGGCGTCGGCTCCGTGCACGTGGCGGTGCTGACCGGCGCGCTGACGGGACTCTGGCAGGTCGCGGTCGTGTGGGGACTCGGAATCTCGCTGGCCATCTATGCGCTCGGGAGCGTCAGCGGCGCGCACATAAACCCGGCCATGACCGCCGCGTTTGCGGCGTTCCGCGACTTCCCGCTGAAGAAGATACCGGCTTACGTCCTGGCGCAGTTGACCGGCGCGGTGGCGGGGGCCGCGACGCTCTACGGGCTCTTCCACGGTCTCATCCTCCGGTTCGAGCAGGCGCACGCCATCGTGCGCGGCCAACCCGGCAGCGAATTGTCCGCCATGATGTACGGCGAGTATTTCCCGAACCCGGCGATCGTCGGCGTGAACGCCGGCGCCTTCGCGTGCGTCTCGCAAGGCCAGGCGATGCTGGCGGAAGCGCTCGGCACGGCCTTTCTCGCCTTCTTCGTCTTCGCGATGACGCACGAGCACGAAGGCGAAAAGCCCGCCAAGGTGCTCTTCGGCTTGATGATCGGGCTGACGGTCTCGATCATTATCTGCGTCGTTGCGCCGCTGACGCAGGCCGGACTGAATCCGGCGCGCGACTTCGGCCCGCGGCTGTTCGCCTGGGCGGCCGGCTGGGGATCGGTCGCGATTCCCGGCCCGCGCGGCGGATTCTTCACGGTTTACATCCTCTCGCCCATCCTCGGCGGGCTGGCTGGCGCGGGTGTGTTCCAATTGTTGATCCGCCCGCGCGCTGCCGCGGCGGAGCAACCCCAGGCGCGCAGGTGAGCGCGCGAAGGAGAGGCGCTTGAAAGACACTAAGAAGGAAGTGCGGATGGTCCTCGTCGGCGGCTTCCTCGGCGCAGGGAAGACAACGCTGCTGACGCAGGCGGCGCGGCGGCTCGTGGATCAGGGCCGGCGCGTGGGAATCATCACCAACGACCAGGCCGCCAACCTCGTGGACACGGGGATTCTGCGGCAGGGCGGCTTTGGCGTCGGAGAGGTCGCCGGCGGATGCTTCTGCTGCCGGTTCAGCGACTTCGTCGCGGCGTCGGACAAGCTCCTCAATGACCTTCAGCCCGACGTGCTCTTCGGGGAGCCGGTCGGCAGTTGCACCGACCTTTCCGCCACGGTGCTTCAGCCGCTCAAGCAGCTCTACGCCGAGTGGTTCCGCTTGGCGCCGTTCACGGTCGTGGCGGATCCCGCGCGGCTGGAGGAGGCGCTGGACGCGGGCTCGACCGTATTTCCGGGCACCGTCGTGTACATCTTCCGAAAGCAATTGGAGGAGGCCGACGTCATCGTGCTCAACAAGACCGACCTGCTCTCGCCGGGCGAGTTGTCCGCGCTGAAGCGGAAGGTTGCGAAGGAATATCCCGGGACGCCGTTGTTCTGCGCCTCGGCGCTGAGGGGCGACGGAGTGGACGAGTGGCTGGATTTCGCGTTGAAGGCGCCGCGCGCCGGGACGCGGATGGCGGAGGTGGATTATGACAAATATGCCGACGGCGAAGCGGCGCTCGGCTGGCTGAATTGCACGGCGCGGCTTGTCCGCCGAAGCCTTGGCGAAGGCGGATTGCGCGTTGCTGCGGCGGCGGATTGGCGAGAGTTCTGCGCGGGTTTCATCGAACGTGTGCGAGAGGGACTTCGCGGGCGCGCGGCGGAGATCGCGCACTTGAAACTGCTGCTCAATACGGCCGGCGGCAGCCTGCAGGCGAACCTCACCAGTTCGAGCGGCGAGCCGCTTTTCCAAGGGACGGTGCAGGGCAGGCCGCGTGAAGTGCTGCTGATTGTCAACGCGCGCGTCCGCGCGGAACCCGAAGAGCTTCAGTCGGTGATCGAGAAAGCGCTCGCGAGCGGTCCGCAGAAAGACGTCACCGTGGAAATCCTCACGATGGCAAGTTTCAAGCCCGGCCGCCCGCAGCCGACGCACCGCTACAGCGACATCGTTTGACGTGCTCTATTCATCACCAAGACACCAAGACACCAAGAACGGCAGGAAGAGATCACGGCTTGGAGATTGGGTGATTGGGAGATTGGGAATTAAGCCGGGCGCTTTACCAAACCCCGATTTTCCAATTACCGAATTTCCCAATCTCCGCGGTTCTTGGTGCCTTGGTGTCTTGGCGGTTAACGAATCCGTCAACCGGCGTCCGCGCTGAAGAAGCAGGGGCAGTCGGCGGCGCAGCGGCCGATGCTCTCGGGCCCGTTGACGCGCCGAATCCGCTCGACGGTCTCCGCGATCAGCGCGGCGGCGCGCTCGGCCTCGTCGAGGGCGGTCGGCGGTCCGGTCGAGACGCGGATCGAGCAGAGCGCCGCTGTCTCGCTCAGCCCCATCGCCCGCAGCACGCGCGAGGGTTCCTGCCGCCGGCTGGAGCAGGCGGAACCGGTCCCGACGTACACGCCCAGCAGGCTCAGCGACAGCACGACGTTGACGGCGTCGGCATAGAGGCAGCAAAGGTTGATGGTGTTCGGCAGCCGGTCGGTCGGGTGGCCGTTGAGCCGCATGGCGGGCAGCTTGCGGACGAGGTCGCCGAACGGGCGCATGACCTCGGTATAATGTCTCAAGTTGCGCTGCAGGTCGCGGCGCGCCACTTCCGCCGCCTGGCCCAGCGCGACGATGCCGGGGACGTTTTCCGTGCCGGCGCGGCGGTCGCCTTCCTGTCGCCCGCCTTGCTGCGTCCACTCGATGGCGACGCCTTTGCGGACGTAGAGCGCGCCGGCGCCTTTGAGGCCGCCGAACTTATGGGCGGAGACCGAGTACAGATCGCAGCCGAGTTGCTTCACGTCCAGGCCGATCTTTCCCGCCGCCTGGACGCCGTCCACATGGAAGAGGATTCCGCGCTCGCGGCAAAGCCGGCTCATCTCCTGGACCGGCTCGATCGTGCCCGTTTCGTTGTTGGCGTGCATGATCGAAAGGAGCGTCGCGTCCGGCCGGAGCGCCGCTTCGATGTCGCGCGCGTCCACGCGGCCGGCGCCGTCCACCGGCACGACGGTCAACTCGCATCCCTGGCGCGCGAGCCATCGGCAGGTTTCGATGACGGACGGATGCTCGACGGCGCTGGTGACGAGGCGGCGGCGCCGCGATTTGCCCTGCGCGGCGCACGCGCCTTTGATCGCCAGGTTGTTCGACTCGGTGCCGCCGCTGGTGAAGATGATCTCTTCCGGAGCCGCTCCGATCAGAGCGGCCGTCTGCGCCCGGGCCGCTTCGATCCGCTCGCGCGCGGCCCGGCCCGGCGCGTACGGCGCCGACGCGTTCCCGTACTCTCCGCAAAGGAACGGCATTACCGCTTCAGCCACTTCCGGATGGACCGGGCTAGTGGCGTTCCAGTCGAGATAGATTCCCTGGCTCGGAGGCTCCATCATCCCTATTCTACCTTTCCTGGGCTGCCGGGCAAAACGCCGTTCGTCTTTGAGGTACTGAAACCGGTTTTGGTATCATCGAGATGTCTATGGAGTGAGACCGCGATGAAGAGAGTTCAGGTGCTGGGCGCCGGCTGCCCGCGGTGCCGGAAGCTGGCGGAGAACGCGCAGGCGGCGGTGGCGGCGCTCGGCGCGGAGTATCGCGTCGAAAAGGTCACGAACATCGCCGAAATCCTGAAGTTCGGCGTGATAATGACTCCCGCGCTGGCCGTGGACGGCGAGGTCAAAGTCGTCGGCCGCGTGCCGGACGTCGAGGAGATCAGGAAACTGCTGGCGTGAGCGGGGCGATGAGCCGAATCGGCAGGGTTCTCATAGTTGCGGCGCTCGCGATCGCGGTAGCCGGAGCGCTTGTGGAGAAGCACCGGCAGCGGGCTGGCCGCGCGCGCGCGGCGGCGGTTCCCGCGGCGGGCCTGCCGCGGCTGGTGGAACTGGACGCGGTGGATTGCGCGCCGTGCAAGGCGATGGCTGCGGTGCTGGACGGTCTTCAGCGCGAGTGCGCCGGCAGCCTGGCCATCCAGGTGATTGACGTCCGCGCGCACCGCGACATTGAGGCGGCGTACCGCGTCCGCTTCAGCCCCACGCAGGTCTTCAAGGATTCCTCGGGCGCGGAGTTGTCCCGGCATGAGGGGTTTATGCCGAGAGAGGACATCCTGGCGAAGTGGCGGCAGTTGGGATACGACTTGCGGGCGCCGGCGGGCGCGGGGGGATTCCTGGTACGGCTCTTCGGCGCGCTCAGCCACGCGGTGGCGGGAACGCCGCCGGTCGCGTTTTTGGCGGCATTCCTCTGGGGCGTGCTGAGCGTCCTCCTGAGCCCGTGCCACCTGGCGAACATCCCGCTCGTCATCGGGTTCATCGCCGGGCAGGGGCGAATCACAACTCGGCGCGCCTTCGGACTATCGGCGCTCTTCGCGGCGGGCATCCTTACGATGATCGGCCTCGTCGGCGGCGTTACCGTTGCGGCCGGGCGGCTGGCGGGAGACGCCGGCCCGTTCGCCCGATATCTCATGGCGGCCGTCCTCTTCGCGGTGGGACTTCACTTCTTCGACGTGCTGCCGTTGCCCTGGTCGAGCGCGGGGCTGATCGGCACGCAGCGGAAGGGCGCGGCGGCGGCGCTGATCTGCGGGCTGCTCTTCGGCGTGGCGCTGGGCCCGTGCACCTTCGCGTACATGGCGCCGATGGTGAGCGTGGCGTTCAGCGTCGCCGCCGCGAGCCTGGCCTACGGCGCGTTCCTGCTGCTGGCTTACGGCCTGGGGCACTGCTCCGTAATCGTCCTGGCCGGGACCAGCACGGAGTGGGTGCAACGCGGGTTGAACTGGAATGAAAACTCCGGCGGCGCCCGCTGGCTCAAGCGGGCCTGTGGCGCGCTGATCCTCCTGGGCGGAGCATACACCCTCTACGTCGCCTGAGGCACCATTCATCGTAATCGTAATCTTACTCATAATCGTAATCGCCTTTTTCCGTTCCATCCGAACGGAGACCGAGTACGATTAGGATTACGATTACGATCACGAAGAACGGGAAGCTCTTCGCGCCTTGAAACAGGCGTCACTGTCCCGCCGCACCGTTGCCTGCGGCGGTGACGTCCAGACAATAGATCTTGTGCATGTCGCGGACGACGAGCTTGCCGTCCTTGAATGCCAGCGGCGCCCACGGTTCCGGCGTAGCGAGGATCGGCGCGCGGGCGAGTTCCTTGTATCCGTCCGGCGAGGCTTCCGCCATGCACAATTTCCCGTCACCGCCCTGAACAATGTAAATCAACCCGTCGGCGATGATCAGGTTGCCCAGGTCGAAGCCGACCTTGGAGTCCCACTTGATTTGGCCATCGAGCGTAATGCACCGCAGTCCGCCGCCGACATCGGAGCTGTTGCCGTAGATGTATCCGTCGTAGAGCAGCGCCTGGGCGCACTTCGAGCCCATGTTCTTGTTGGCCCAGAGTTGCGTGACTGTGTACTGCCGGCCGTGGTTCTCCGGCCTGAGCTTCTCTTCGTCAGTCAGGCGCGCCAGCTTGAGCATGACGGCGCCGCGGCCGTAGCCGTTCGTGAAGAAGATGCGTCCGTCGCCGATCGGCAGCGGCGAGGGGATATCCCACCAGCCGTTGCCGCTCTTGGAATAGACCAGGTGCTCGAAGAGCTGCGCTCCGGTCTTGGCATCCACGCCGATCAGGTAGCCTTGCATCCCGAGCGCCAGGACTATGTCGCGGCCGTCGAACTTCATGAGGATCGGCGACTCGTATTCCTCCTCCACTCCTTTGAGGTTCGGCGTGGCCCAGGCGACCTTGCCGGTGGCCTTCTCATACGCGACGAGCACCGCCTTCCTGCCCCACGGCATCACAATGACAAAATCGCCGTACAGGAGCGGCGAGGTGGAGACGCCCCACTGGGGGCTGTTGGCGCCCCAGTCCGCCAGGAGGTTCTTTTTCCACACCAGGCTTCCGTCGCTGAACTTGACTGCGGAGATCTGACCGTGGGGGCCGATGCTGAACGCCATGTTTCCGTCGGTGGCCGGCGTCGAGCGGCCGCCGTTGTGATCGATCTTCCCGGGCGCAGCGTAGGAGTAGTGCCAGACTTCGTTTCCGTCGGCCAGGTTGAACCGCCGGAGCGAGTCGCCTTCATCGTCAACTCGGTCGAGCAGGAGCACGCTGTCGCCGTAGATCGCCGCGCCGCCGTAACCCTCGCCGACGGGTTGCTGCCAGAGAATCTTCGGGCCGGTCGGGGGCCAGGCGCGCGCCAGTCCCTTCGCGTCGTGAACGACGCCGTCGCTCTGCGGCCCGAGGAACTGCGGCCAGTCCTCAGCCGCCGCGCACGCCGCCATGCCGAAGGCCACGATCATCCCGAACGCCGCTGCGTTGAAACGATGATTCGCCATCTCTTCCTCCTTATCGAGTTCTGGAAACCCCAAGTGAGCGATTATACAGGCTCGCGCCGGTCCGTTGCAATGCTGTGCGGGCCTGTTACGACTTGGATTGCGCCTTCAGCGCGTCCTCGTAAATCGCCAGCGTCCGGGCCGTCATGGCTTCCGACGAGAAGTGCCGCGCGACGCCTTCGGCCGCGGCGCGGCCCATCTGATCCGCCCGGTCCGGGTCGTCCATTAACGCAGCGAGCGCT
>Ga0181539_1003616_pt1 | contig 13963 bp, 11 predicted proteins | sample PEATcosm2014_Bin_46_FD_119767 | JGI IMG/M metagenome (GOLD analysis project Ga0181539, IMG submission 119767) | Peatland microbial communities from MTU Mesocosm Facility, Houghton, MI, USA - PEATcosm2014_Bin23_60_metaG | ecosystem: Environmental > Terrestrial > Soil > Wetlands > Peat | place... | reverse complement strand
CCGAGAAAAGGGCGAACTTGGATTTCGGCGAGTTTCGGATATCTTTTTCACTAAGTCAAGCACTTGGTTCTATAACCATCGATAATCAGTACTTATCGATGGTCATACCCCGCCTTTTTGACCATCCGCGACGACGGAAGTAAACTGCCAGTTCACTTCCGCCACGACGGTGGTTCAATGACTTACGCGCCGCGAAATTCGGCCAAAACACCCTCGCGACGGCCCGAATCGGCCATGGCCGGGATCGTCGAATCGAACCTCGACATCGGCCTCCTGACGGCTGTTGTCGCCGCCGAGGACGCCCTCGCCCGTCTCGACGAACGGCTGCGCGCCAGCCCGGTGCGCGCCGGCTGGATCGCCCGTTCGCATTTTCACGACGCCTGCGCCAGCCTCTGGCTCGCCGGCGAACTGGTGCATCTCGAAGACCTCGTCCTCCACGACGCCGAAATGGATCTGCGCACGCCCACGCACGAACTGACACGCGCCCACGCGGCGCCGATTCCGCCCCCGGGCGTTTTCTTGCCGGCGGGCTCGACGGCTTGCGCGAGAACGCCGAATCCGCCGCGCAAGAGGCGGTCGTCCCCCTGCCCATCCGTGACGACGACCCGCTCGGGGAGGAATTCGCGGCGATCGACGCCGCGATAAAGCGCTCGTCGTTGGTTTTGCGCGAAGGCGCCGGCGCCTGCCCAGGGAGCGAGCTGATCTACGATGAGGATTTTAACGAACCCGCCCGGATCGCGGATTGGCGGCGGGAGCTGCGCGCGACTGAAGAGCTGCCGCCGACGCTGGCCGCGGCGATCGCCTATGAGGCGTGGCGAGACATCGAGCCGCTCGAACACCAAAATTGGCTCGGGACGCTGCTGGTCGCCGACCTGCTGCGCCAACGCGGCAAGGCGCTCTCGCACCTGCCCTGCCTAAATGTCGGATTGCGCGAAATTCCGCGCCAACGCCGCCAGAGCCAGGATGGCGCCGCGCGCATTCGCGCGGCGCTCGACGCCATCCACGCGGCGGCGCGGGCCGGGCTCGAGGAGCACGACCGACTGGCGCTCGCCCAGGCCGGCTTGCTGCGTCGGTGCCAAAAACTTCGCGCCAACGCCCGCCTTCCCGCCCTTGCGGAATTCGTGATCTCTCGCCCGCTCGTCACGGCGCCGATGATCGCCCGCGAATTGAAAATCAGCGCCCGCGCCGCGCAAGACATGGCGCCAGCACTCGGGCTGCGCGAACTGACCGACCGGACGCGGTTTCGAGCCTGGGGCGTGTAGCGCGACCGAGCGTGACCCGCATGGACGAAGACGCCAAGGCGGCTTCGTCACCACTGGCGATAGAACGGCGCGACCGCAAACGCGGGCGCGCCTACCCTGACATGCAATCTGAGCGACATTATTCCAAGGTTCACGAGGGCATTCAAATGCTGCGTTTGAAACGAATTCAGCTCGGCGAGACCGCGTAGCCTCGGGGTCCGGCGTTTCAAAAGCGCACCCGCCTGGCGTCGGCGGGAGGCGGGAACGCGTGAAGCGCGCAATCTGTTTCATTGGAGCGTCGGCGCGCTATCGAACGGATCCTCGAACGGCGGCAACTGGCCGAAGGTCGACGCGGCGGCAAGGGCTTCGGCGGCGATGGCGCCAGCTCTGTCGAGAAGGTCGGCGGGCGCCGCAACGCGCGCAAGCGGCGCCAAATCCACGATTTTGACCAAAGCATCCGAGAGGATGGCGAGTTGGGCTGCGGTGTCCGTTCTCATGGCTAAGCTCCGTTCGACGCTTCCAACAATCGCTACGAATGAGGAAAAAGAAAAGCAGCAGCCTGCGCCTGATGTCGACGCAGCGACGTTTCGACGAATCCCGCATTGTGAAATCCAATGCTTTCTCCTGATCCGCAAAAACTCGGCTCATTCGACGCCAACAAGAACGGAACCGGGGCCATCGGCAGCAATTATCGTTCACCCAGCCGCTTTTCGTTCCCGCTCCGCTTTCGCGGCCTTTCCTCGCAGCAGCGCCATCAGCACTGGCCCGAGCGAGAACTCCCCTGCCCTGGCTTTTGCGGTCAGAACTCGCAGATAGCCCCCGGCGCTTTTGATTTCCTCGGCGCGTTGCAGGATCGCGGCGATGACGATCGATGTGTCGTGCTCGCCCATTACCTCCAAGGCTTGCGCCCAGGCGTCCGGCGACACCCCGATAGCCCGCCGCACGGTCGCCGCCGTTGTCGCCAGATCTCGCCAATTGTTGATCCCACCCTTGGTGGCATAATCGAGAATGTCGGGACAGGCATCAAGGACCATGCCGAGTGGATAGGTTCGCGGCGCCGGGGGTTTTGGACTTGCGTTTGGTGATGGTGGCGCTGATGGAGGGGGCGCGCCTTGGTCGTTGGACGGTGTCACTGTCACGCTGCACTTAAATACAAGAATCTGGATTCAGATATTTCAATAGCTTAGTCGTGCGCTTAATTTGATAACGTGTATCAAATTTGATAATCTGGGCGCGTTTGCTGCACCTTATTTGATAATTAGAACGCATCACATGCGCCGGCTCTGGTGAGCCGGAATGCCTGATCCCTTTCCCGATGAGGTGGCGCCGCAGGACTGGGAAGAAGCGCGCCGCCGAGCGGATGCGATACGCGAATTTTTGCGCCGGACACCACATGGATCGCCAATCGACGAAATTTCGGCCATGCTCAGCGTCTCAGCTCAGCCCGAGGCGTTCTCATTATTGCAGCATATTTGATAATTTGGTGCAAAATGATTCTCAAATAAGCTGCAGCAGCACGCGCGAACCGGCGCATTCTTGCAATTACGTGCAACGTGACACGCGCCGCTGGCGCTCGCCCAAACATCCTCCAGCCGCCTCTCCCGAGCAGGGCCGCAGCCAAAAATATCATCCCGTGGCCGGCAGAGAACACCTCTTGGCTATGCTCTATCCTTCCAAATCGTCTTTGATGGTCATTCCGACCACTCGTCAACAGACGCCGGCGACGCTCAAATCCCCATAGCTCACGGCAGCGGATAGGCGCCCTTCCGACTCGCGGTTTCCTTCCCTGGAGGTTTTCGAACGCCGGCCCGTCTCGGCGCGACGGCAGGTGTCCGTGAAGGGCCGGCATCCGAAAACCTTCACATAAGCCGTCATGGGCGAGACTCTGCATTACGCCTTCCTCGCTTCGTCTTGATCGAATCCGGCTAGCCATTCCACGAAACCTGTTCGCCGACATCTTGCGGATGATCGAGGAACTGCGTCCGCCGCCCTCGGCGTCCTCGGCATGGAGTCGCGCCCGTCACGAGTTTGAGCCGAACAACGGAAGAAGTGCGCACGAATAACGGGCAATTTTCCTATTTCGTCCGTCGGAACGAGGTCTCCAGTCGTTCCTCTCCGCTTCGTGCCCTCCGTTGGCGCTCCCCGCGACAGCGCGGCCTTGTCAGAAACGTCAAACGATTCAGGTAAGCTCACATCCGAACCGGGGCCATAGGAAGAAGAATCTCGGCTCAAGGACGCAACGGAGGAAACAGGATGCAATGTGAATGGAAGCGTTCTCTCTTGGCGGCGGTCGCCGCCATGACGATTGGTGGAACGGCTCCCGCGTGGGCCGAAGGCGCGCCCCACCCCAATCAGTTTTGGTGGCCTGAGCAGCTTGATCTTTCGCCGCTGCGCAGGAATGCGGCCGAGTCGAACCCTCTCGGCGCAGGTTTTGACTACGCCAAGGAGTTCCAGACCCTAGACCTCGCCGCCGTCAAGAACGACATAAAGGCGGTGTTGACGTCGTCGCAGGATTGGTGGCCCGCCGACTTCGGAAATTACGGGCCATTCTTCATTCGGATGGCTTGGCACGGCGCGGGCACCTACCGCATTTATGACGGGCGCGGCGGCGCGAGCGGCGCGCAACAACGCTTTGAACCGCTCAACAGTTGGCCCGACAACGCGAATCTCGACAAGGCGCGCCGGCTCCTATGGCCGGTCAAGAAGAAATATGGTGAGAATCTCTCCTGGGGCGACCTCATGGTTCTGACCGGCAACGTGGCCCTGGAATCCATGGGCTTCAAGACCTTCGGCTTCGCCGGCGGGCGCAGCGACGATTGGGAGCCTGACCTCGTCCACTGGGGCTCCAGCAAATTTCTCGCCAGCAATCGCGATAAGAGCGGCGTCCTCGAAAAGCCGCTCGGGGCCACTCAAATGGGCCTGATCTATGTCAATCCTGAAGGGCCGAACGGCAACCCCGACCCCATCGCGGCGGCCAAAGACATCCGTGAGGCCTTCGGAAACATGGCGATGAACGACGAGGAAACCGTCGCGCTCATCGTCGGCGGCCACACCTTCGGCAAGGCGCATGGCGCGCACCCGCCGGCGAAATGCGTGGGCCCGGCGCCTGCGGGCGAGGGCGTCGAGCGCCAGGGATTGGGTTGGATCAGCCATTGCGGCTCCGGCAAAGGCGACGACGCAGTCACCAGCGGCCTGGAAGGCGCCTGGACGACCGATCCGGTTCACTTCACGACCCAGTATCTCGACAATCTGTTGGGTCACGAATGGGTCAAGACGAAGAGCCCGGGCGGCGCGACGCAATGGAAGCCCAAGGACGCCGAAGACGTCGTGCCGGATGCACAGGACCCATCGAAGGCGCATCCCTTGATGATGTTCACGACCGATCTCTCGCTGAAGTTCGATCCGGAATACAGCAAGATCGCCAAGCGCTTCCACGACGATCCGGAAGCGTTCAAACTGGCCTTCGCCAAAGCCTGGTTCAAGCTGACGCACCGGGACATGGGGCCGCGCTCCCGCTATCTCGGCGCGGAGGCGCCCAAGGAAGACCTGGTCTGGCAGGACCCGGCGCCGGCGCCGGACTACAAGCTTATCGATGGGGCCGACGCCGCTGCGCTCAAGTCGAAAATCCTCGCGTCGGGCCTCACGGACGCCGAACTCGTTCGCACCGCCTGGGCGTCGGCCGCGTCGTTCCGCTCCACCGACAAACGCGGCGGAGCCAACGGCGCCCGCATTCGTCTCGCGCCCGAAAAGGATTGGGCGGTCAACGATCCGGCCGAGCTTGCGAAAGTTCTGACGGCGCTGGACGGGATCAAGGAAGGTTTCGATAAGAACCGCGCCGACGGCAAGAAAGTCTCGCGAGCAGATCTGATCGTGCTCGGCGGCAATGCGGCCATCGAAGACGCGGCCAAGAAGGCTGGGTATGACGCCAAAGTTCCCTTCTCGCCGGGGCGCACGGACGCCTCACAAGAACAGACCGACGTCAAATCCTTTGCGGTGCTGGAGGTGACCGCCGACGGCTTCCGCAACTACTACGCCAAGTCCTCTGAGCGTTCGCCTGCGGACGCTCTGGTCGAGCGCGCGAGCATGTTGTCGCTCACGGTTCCCGAAACCACGGCGCTTATTGGCGGTCTACGAGTCTTGGGCGCGAATGAAGGCAACTCCTCGCTCGGCGTCTTCACGAGTCGTCCGGGGACCCTGACCAATGACTTCTTCGTCAATCTGCTCGATATGTCTGTCGAATGGCGCAAGTCGTCGAAGTCGGAGGGCCTTTACGAGGGATATGACCGCAAGACGGGGCAGATCAAATGGACGGCTAGCCCTGTGGACCTGCTCTTCGGCTCGAATTCAGAGTTGAGGGCCGTGTCCGAAGTCTATGCGTCCGACGACGCGAAGGAGAAGTTCGTGCGCGACTTTGTCGCCGCATGGACGAAGGTCATTAACCTCGACCGCTTCGATCTGAAAAAGTCCTAAGAACCGCCTGAAAGGCGGGCCGGGGAAAAGCGCCCCGGCCCGCGGCCCGCACTCTGCGATTGCGCCGGTTTATTGCTGCTTTTGCAAGGTCGCGCCGGCGCGAGCGACGACTTCGGAAATATCCAACATCTGCGCTAGGAACGCGCCCTACTGCGTTGGTAGCCACAACTCCTCGTGAGCCGGCGATCCGCCGACGCCCAATCAAATACGATCACGAACGCCATGCATGTGGATCGAACACAAACTGTTCGTTCTCGAGCAGCGAACCGGGCTGTTGAACGTCGCCTCAGGGTCAACCTTTGTCGCGAGCGCTTCGTTCCAACGGGTCCGCTGAACCCCAAATTGCCGCCGCTACAGACGCATCGTCAAGCGGCAGCTGGGCGCCATAGAACTAAGAGCCCGACTCGAAATTCGACGCCCAATAAGATCAAGCGGTTGACGCGTGGCCAAGCAGCCCCTAGCGCGGCACGGTCAAAGAAAAAACCGCAGAAAGCCGGAGGTTTGCTGTTAGGCTTTCGCTTTGCTCGCCACTTCCGCAAAGCAGCGCAACCATTTGATTGGATTGGAACATGAATTTCAGGTCAGGCTCTAAACCGCTCGCGCGGTAGGTTTCCCGGCGAGAGTTTGCGCGCGACGTATTGGAGGCGGGGATAACGGGAAGGCTGGTCCTGTCTCAAGATCATGGGGTTCGCAACCTCATGTGAGACAGGAGTATCGCCATGACCAACAAGCCCGTCAGCCCGCTGCGCCAGCGCATGATCGAAGACATGACGGTTCGTCATTTCAAGGAAAAGGTCCAGAAGGACTACATTCGTCACGTCACGAACTTCAAGGATTTTCTCGGCCGCTCCCCTGACACCGCGACCAGCGAGGATCTTCGCCTTTTTCAATTACATATGACGAGGAAGCATGTCGGCGCTTCGAGCACCAACTGCGCGATCGTCGCGCTCCGGTTCTTTTTCAGCGTGACGCTCGAACGGCCCGACTTGGTTCGGCCTCTAACGTTCGTCCACGAACCGCGCAAATTGCCGATCGTCCTCAGCCCCGAGGAGGTCGCGCGCCTGTTGGAGGCGGCTCCCGGCGTCAAATACAAGGCGGCGCTCAGCGTCGCCTATGGCGCCGGCCTGCGCGTTTCGGAAGTCGTCTCGCTAAAGGTGTCGGATATCGACAGCAAGCGTATGATGCTCCGTGTGGAGCGGGGCAAGGGCGGGAAGGATCGTTACGCGATGCTCTCGCCGCAGTTGCTGGAGCTGTTGCGCGACTGGTGGCGCATCGCGCGCCCGCAAGTCTGGCTGTTTCCCGGGCTTGACCCGATCAACCCGATGTCGACGCGCCAGCTCAATCGGGCCTGCCACGCGGCGGCCCATATGGCCGAGATCACCAAGCGCGTCACTCCACATACTTTGCGGCACAGCTTTGCAACGCACTTGCTTGAGCAGAACATCGATATCCGCGTGATCCAGGTTCTATTGGGGCACGCCAAGCTCGACACGACCGCGCTCTACACACGTGTCGCCACCAACACCATCAGAGACGTCATGAGCCCGCTGGATCGCCTGACCCCGCTGCAATCCGGAGGCGCCAAGCCGCCCGCATAAGCCCCGCGGTCATGGGGCGGCCTGTTCTGGAAGTCGCGGATATCTTCCGTGATCATGGAGCGGCGTGGCGCAAAGCCAACGCCGGTCATGCAAGCCTTGGCCAATTGAAGGTGATGTCGGCGATCGAGAGCTGCCGCACGGCGGCCCTCGGCGGGCATGTCGCGCGCTGCGAGGACTGCGCCCACGAAGTCATCGCCTATAATAGCTGTCTTATGGGCAGATCCAGTAATGGGGAGCTGGCGGCGACTTGATCGCTCTCTTGTGGCCGCCGCCGCCAATCCGGCTCACCATTACGAAGAGCGCTTCAGCAGCGCGATCAGCCGGTCGGGCGGCTGGAACGCGCCGCGCCGCAGATGCGGTGGAACAATCGACTCCATGGCGTCGAGCTTCTCCGTCGGATCCCCACGAGTATAGATTTCAGTGGTCGTCAGAGTGGCGTGCCCCAACCACAGCGACACCTTGCGGATGTCCTGCGTCGCTTGCAGGATGATCATCGCGCATGTGTGCCTGAGCACGTGGGGAGAGATGCGTTTCTTGCCGAGGCCGGGATGTACATGAGCGGCGGTCGCTACATGCTGTTTGAGCAGATAGGCAAAGCCCCATCGGCTCAGCGGCTCGCCACGGGCGTTGACGAACACTTCGGGCGCCGCAACCCGCCCGCGAACGGCGAGCCAAGCGCGAAGGGCTGCGGCCGTGGTCTTCCACAGGGGAAGCGTCCGTTCCCGCCGTCCCTTGCCAAGAACACGAATGCTCATCGACGACAGGTCGATGTCGTCGAGCTTCAACCCCGTCAGTTCGGACACGCGCAGTCCCGCGCAAACCGCCAGATGCAGCATTGCTCGGTCGCGGACGCCATCGCGCGTTGCGGGATCCGGAGCGTCGAGCACCGCTTGCAGCTCCTCCCGCAGAAGATAGGGAACCAGACGCCGATCCGTTTTCTTGAACGGGATCGCCAGGACGCGGCGAACCTGCTCCAGGGCTGCCGGCTGCCTGTATTCGAGGAAGCGGAAAAAGGACTTGATGGCAGCCAGCCGGACATTACGCGTCACCGGCGCGTTTTTGCGCTCATCCTCGAGATGCTCAAGGAAGGCGCTGATGAGCCCCGCGTCGAGTTGTTCCAGCGTCAGCGCCGATGGTGAGACCTTCAGTCTTTTTGCAGCGAACATGAAGAGCAACTGGAAGCTCAGGGCGTAGGAGTCGCACGTGTGCCGACTGACGCCCCGCTGGCGAGCAAGCGTCTCGCGGAGGAACGCTTCGATGAGAGGAGCAATCGGCGTCATGATTGCCTCCCATCGATAAGGAACCCTTCTCCGGCCGCGGCGACCTCGCGCATCAGGTCGGCGGTCGCTTCAAGGTACCAGTAGGTCGCATAGATGTTGACGTGACCCATGTAAGTCGCAAGCGCCGCCATATGCGCGCCGCTTCGATCGCGGGCCTCCGGACCGTCTTGCAGCGCGCGGACTGCAAACGTGTGTCGCAGATCGTGCAGACGCGGGCGGCGCTTCCCCGCCGCGACGACGCCCGCGCTTTTGACAAGCGTGTCAAAGGTCTCCTTGACCGCAAGGTAGCGCAGCGGCAGACCACGTGCGTCAACGAACACTGGATCAGTCTCGGAACGGGGCTGGCGACGCGCCAAATAACGCTCCAAGCCCGCCGCCGCCGTGTCGTGCAGTGGCGCCAGCCGGGTTTTCCGGAACTTGGTCTCGCGGATCAGCAGGCCGTCGCACGTCACGTCGGCGACCGTCAGCTTCAGCGCCTCTGAGATCCTGAACCCGGTGACTGAAAGCAGCGCGATCAATGTCGCATAGGTGTGTGAGCGCAGGCCGCCTTTGGGTCGAAGCCGAAGGGCGGCCTCGATGATACGATTGATCTCCGCCCCCGAGTAGATATGCGGCGAGCGTCGCGTCTTGCGGGCGCCGAAGTGATTGAGCGGCGGCAGCTCATGGCGTGCGTCCTCAACGCGGACATGACGCACGAAGCGGCAGACGACTTTCAGCCGGGCGTCGCGTTGCGCGACAGACGGTCCGCGCGCCGCCCAATCGATCGCGGTTTGCGTATGGACATGCGTTTGTCCGCGCTCAGTCGCGAAGGCGGCGAAGCTCTTGAGCAGATATTCCGCATTCAGCATCGCGAATCCGGTGGCGCGGCGGAGCGCCAGATAAGCCTCGATGGCCTTCAGCATCAGAGAACCTCCGGCCAGGGCTGCGCGATTTGCTTCAGGAGCGTGACGTCGACCTTGGCGTAACGGGCCGTCGTGTCGACGCCTCGATGTCGCAGGACCAACCCGATCTTCTCGAGCGAAACGCCATGGCGCAGCATCTCGGTCGCCGCCGTGTGTCGCAGGACATGCGCCCCTTTTACGGGCGCCGCGACGCCGGCCCGCCGCATGAGGTTTCTCACCATCGACGAGACGCCGTCACCGTTGCGGAACGGTCGGAACGGCGCGATATTGCGCAGAAACACGTGATCGCTCGCGCAGGTCGAAGGGCGGCGCGCGAGATAGGCGGCGATCGCGTCCCCAACCTCTTGCGGAAGCGGCAGACGCACCTCGTATCGCGACTTGCCCGAGACCCGCAGCGACCCCGTCTCCCACTCGATGTCGCCGAGGCGGAGCTGCGCGACGTCGCCGGCCCGCAGCCCGAGGCGCGCCAAAAGCAGGAGGATCGCGCGATCACGCCGACGTCCGACGACTTCGCCGTCGCACGCCGCGATCAGTCGGTTCACCTGCTCCGCCGTCAGATATCGCGGCAAGTCGGCAAGCCGCCAATGGGCATAACTAGGAACAACATCGGCGAGACCTGCTCGGCAGCGGCCTTTGACGGCAAGATACCGCAAGAACGCGCGCAGGCTGGTCGTCAGCTTCTCGACGGTTCCAGCGCCGCAATGGCTTGCGCGGTCCAGGAAGAAGCTGCGAATGGCGGCCGGCTCCCACCTTTCAGGATCGTTCCCGAGCGCCGCCATGAAGTGCGCGGCATCGCGCGCGTAGAGCTTGATGGTCGAGTCGGACGCCCCGCGGTGCTTGCGCAGCCACGCCTTGAAGTCAGCCACCAGGCTCGGCTCGGCATGCTGCGATACTCCAGCGGCGGACCGGCAAACCCCGATTTCAACCAAGTGGTGGCGGAAGAGCCTGGCGCCGAAAATGGTGTGGTGGTTGCGACGCCCTCCCACGGCGCGCGGGCATCTACAAGCGCGCAAGTGCTCGCCAAACTTCGCCAGATCAATGTCGCTCGGCATTGCCCCTTGCCGAGCCACGACATGGCCGAGGTGCGCCGCCGCCCGCAAATATCGCACGGCCGTGCCGGCGCAATAGCCCTGCTGCTCGAGCGCGGCTGCGAAACCGTCAAGGTATGGTCCGCTTGGCCCGCTCCGCAGATGCCCCAGCATCTTTGACGCCGAAAAGTAGGTCTCCAACATGCTCGTCCCCGTTTGTTACCGGCCATCGGTGGCCGAGTCGACGGAGGCGCAGGACCGCACCGTTATGGAGACAAAGAGCGCTACAATTCACAGAAAAATGCCGATGCCGGCACGCCAGCTCCCCATTACTGGATCTGCCCATAAGGCAGGTAATGGGCGTCGCCCATTACCTGCCGCAATCGGCATTGCCCGAAGTGCCAAGGCGCGGCGGCGAAGAGATGGCTGGCTGAGCGCGAGGCCGAGCTTCTGCCTGTCCCCTATTTTCATGTGGTCTTCACCCTGCCGGCGGCGATCGGAGACATCGCCTACCAGAACAAGGCCGTGGTCTACGATCTGCTGTTCAAGGCCTCCGCCGAGACGGTGATCACCATCGCCGCCGATCCCAAACATCTGGGCGCGCGGATCGGCGCGACCTCCGTGCTGCACACTTGGGGATCGGCGCTCACCCATCATCCGCACGTTCACATGATCGTTCCGGGCGGCGGTATTTCCTTGGATGGCCAGAGCTGGACGGCCTGCCGACCGGGCTTCTTCCTGCCGGTGCGCGTGCTCTCGCGGCTGTTCCGCCGGTTGTTTCTGGAAAAGCTCGTCGCCGCCCACGCCATCGGGCGCCTGCGATTCTTTGGCGCGCACGCCAAACTCGCGGATCGCGCCGCGTTCGCGCAATATCTGGCGCCATCGCGCGGAGGCGAATGGGTGGTTTACAGCAAACGCCCCTTCGGCGGCCCCGAGGCCGTGCTGGCCTATCTGTCGCGCTATACGCACCGCGTCGCCATCTCCAACAGCCGCCTGCTAGCTTGCGACGGCGACGGCGTGGCATTCAAATACAAGGACTACCGTGTCGAAGGTCGCGCTCGGCAAAAGGTCATGCGGCTCGCCACTGGCGAGTTCATCCGCCGCTTCCTCATCCATGTCCTGCCAGCTGGCTTTCACCGCATTCGCCACTACGGCCTGTTCGCTAGCGGCGTCCGCGTCCAAAACATCGCCCGTGCACGCAAGTTGCTCGCCGCGGCGATCCCACGCGAACAAGACGAGTGCCCCAAGGACGTTGATCAACCCGAGCTGCGCGTCCTCGCGCATCCTTGTCCATGCTGCGGCGGCCGCATGATCGTCATCGAGACATTCGAACGCGGATGCGCTTCGCGCGGCTCTTCGCTCGGTGAAATTAGAATCGACACGTCATGATCGCGATCACGCCGCCCGCCATGCCGCAACTCGGCTCTCTTTTGCCGTGGGTCATTCGACCGCGCCGCTCGCGCTCGCCTAAACATCCTCCAGCCGCCTCTCTCGAGCAGGCCCGGAGCCAAAAATATCATCCCATCGCCAACAGAGAACACCTTGGCTACGCTCTATTCTTCCAAATCGTCTTTGATGGTCATGGCGACCACTCACCAAAAGACGCTGGCGACGCTCAAATCCCCATAGATCGCGGCGGCGGATAGCCGCCCTTCCGACTCGCGGTTTCCTTCTTTGGAGGCTTTCGGACGCCGGCCCCAGAGCCGTGCGAAGGCATGCGTCCGGCAAGGGCCGGCATCCGAAACCCTTCACAGGAGCGGCCGTTGGCCCCCCAAATGAGGACCGACCCTTTCCCGGTCCGGTCGGGACTGGATTTTGTTGCTAAAGACTTTCGTTCCAAGGCTTTTTCTCTCAAAAACGTTCGTTCCTTATCGGTTACATCCTTTTGACGCCCATTGGTCCTTTTTGTATTGTTTGTGATAATCCGATCGGAGTTTTCTGGGTCAGATTGTTGGGAATCATCTCAGTTTTCCTAGGTGGCATCCTCTTTTGGGGTGAATTTAGGGGACCGCGAACGAGATAAGCCGACTTCCTGTTCGATCAGGATCGGGGGATTGCCCCCTTGAACCATTTCACTGTTCCGGTAGCCTTTGTCATCTCTCCAACCGTTCAAGGAGAAGTCGTCAGCGTTCGGTTTCCGATGTTTTCTCGCTGCGTCCAATGGCTGCTGTTGACGATCGCGCTTGCTTTCGCGACGATTTGCCATGCGGGCTCTCCGGCTCCGCCGATCGTCGATCATGGCCATGCGCGGGCGCAAGGTGTCGCGTTCGAGATCGGCGCTACTCCCTTTCCATTCTCCGACAGGATGCATTTTACGCATACTTACGTGTGCGTCGGGCACAGCACGACTTTCGCCGGCCGCAAACAATGTTTCGGATTTTACCCTCAAAATGAGGGCATAACCGCGGTTTTTCCACTTCCGGGCGTCGTAAGAAACGAGAATGGTGAGTGGCTTTCCGAGGCCTCCACTTTATTCAAGACTCGAATTTCCCCGGCGACCCGCAAAAGGGTATTGAAAGCAGTCGAATCCTTCGACACGAGCTATTTCCAACTGATCGATTTCAACTGCATCGATTTCGCGCATGCGCTGGCGCGCGCCGCCTTTCTCTCCACACCTTCCCGAACTTGGTGGCAGACGCCGGAGGATTATGTGCGAGAGCTTTCGCAGCTCAACAATTCGCGCTCAAAGTGACTCGGAATGAAAAGAGCCCGCCAAGCGCCCGCGATTTGACACGGACGGACGCGAGGACTGTTAAAGCAAGCAACGCCACGCAACGCGCCAAAAAGCGTTAATCAACCCTTCCTCATAGTAACCAACTCATTGATTCATTTGTATCTTCTTGGTGAAAAAGACATTTGCAAAAGTCGGGTTCTGCTTCGAAAGGGGCAACCTCAACGGAAGGTCCCTTAAGAATTGAAATTTTACCTCCCCAGCGGCGTCCAAAAAGGTCCGTTCTGTGGCTCTTAGCCGTTGTTGAGTTGAACTCGTGACCGACCCTTAAGCTAGCGTTTGTACAATTGATTGCACGCCCTTGCCTCTTGTCGGATGCAGAACAGTGACCTTCTTTGGCTTAACCGCTGTGCTTGCTCCGTCGCGATCGGTTAGTGCGGCGGGAATGGGTGGTGATCGCTGCAAATGAAAAAGCCCGACCAGAAGGGCCGGGCTCCTTCTCGATCAGTTCTGCGGCCGAGGCAGCAACTCTACCGCAGACGATCAATACTTGGCGACGACTGGAGCCGGAGCGCCCCAGTTGAAATGATAGTTCACGCCAGCGCGCACGACGTTGAGCTGCGGATGATGGTTATTGCCCAACTGCCAACCGGTGTAGGCACCATTAATTCCGCTGCTGTCGAGATCGACGTAGAGATATTCGGCCTTCGCCGACCAATGCGGGGCGAACAGCCACTCGACGCCGCCGCCAGCCGTCCAGCCGGTGCTCGTGT
>Ga0181539_1003613_pt1 | contig 13965 bp, 10 predicted proteins | sample PEATcosm2014_Bin_46_FD_119767 | JGI IMG/M metagenome (GOLD analysis project Ga0181539, IMG submission 119767) | Peatland microbial communities from MTU Mesocosm Facility, Houghton, MI, USA - PEATcosm2014_Bin23_60_metaG | ecosystem: Environmental > Terrestrial > Soil > Wetlands > Peat | place... | reverse complement strand
GCATTCGCGTCGAAACGGTCTCCGTCCTCGGGGAAGTTTTCAAGAATGTCGCGGGAAGCCTGTCCGATTGGCAAATGTTCTCCTCCGAGCCGTTCAATGGAACCGTGGGGCTCGACTTGTTCCTGGATCGGCGCCTGACTTTGGATTACCGATCACGGAGAGTCGGCGTGACTGCCTCACCTCTCCCGGAGAAACTCGACCGCAAGCGTTATCTTTCCGTCGATCTGGTCGAGCCTCCGGAATCGCAGGGTCACATTCTGTATGCACGAGCCAGAGTGAACGGGCGTGAGGCGATCGTCTATTTCGATACAGGCTACAACGTGTCCTTCATCGACCCGGCCTTTGCTGAAGGCCTCGCTCGTGTCGAACGCCCTGGAAAATTCAAGGCTTTCCGTGAGCGAGTTCCGATGGAACTGGGCGGGCACACATTCATTCTCGATGACCTCCGCGAATCCCAGGTCCGTCGCGGAACCGGGTTTGGCTTGCCCGTCGCACTGGCGCTCGGCAGCGACGTTCTCTCCCGCTGCATAGTCACGATCGACATCCGCGTCAAGAAGCTCATCCTCGCGGTGGCTGAGTAGCTGCTTTGGGCATCTCCTTGAGGCACGAAGAGGGTCATCCAGGGATTATTTCACAGCTTCTTCAGCGTATGGTCCCAAGAGGCGGACACTTGTGCTCCGCGATGATTCCGGTCCGTAAGGATCGTGTGCTCCATTGAGTGGCTCTCAACAATGTTAAGAGCTCACCCCTGAGTTCTTAAAACCGCGGGCGAGGCAATTTTGGCGAGGAACAAGCGTCTGCGAGTTTACGCGGCTCGGATCAGTGGCAGGTACCCTGACCGGAATCGGTAAAGGCGGCTCCGGCCACCGGGATGAACCGCCACGCATAATGATCCGGGTATAAGGTGAGCTTGAGGACGCCAAACGAATCGGAGTCACGGACCTCGCTATTGGGTTTGAAGGGACCGAAGCTCCGACGGTGTCGCCCTCCTGTGCCGACGACAAACTCGCGAATCCCCCGCGTCGGGTCGGGTCGGCCCTCGGGATCTTGCGGCGCGAAGCGCTCGTAGTCATGGTCGTGCCCGTTGATGACGATCTCGGCGTCGGCGTCGTACAAGTCCTGCCAAAAGACCTTCATCTCCGGGTCATTCCCATGTGCCCTGCCGGAGCTGAACAAGGGGTGATGCCAGTAAGCCAATGTGCACGAGACGCGGTGTGTGGCCAGGTCTCGTCGCAGCCATTCCTCTTCCGCCGAGCCGGCGCCGCAACCACCGATATCGGAGCAATCGCTGTTCAGGGAAATGATGTGCCACCCGCCCAGTTCATAACTGTAGTAACCCTTCCCAGGTTCGCCCGCTGCCGCACCGAAATACTTGAAATAGGGTGCAGCGCCCTTGGTGTGATACTCGTGGTTGCCGGGAGCGGGCCGGGTGCGTGCCTTGAAGTGGCCCCAGGTGGGCCCGTAGCAGTTGTTGAACTCTTCTGTGGTGCCGTCGGGATCCGCCAGGTCACCGGCGGCGAAGATCGTCCCGGGAATATTCTCAAGCAACCGGGCGGTCGCTTGGGCGCCCTCAATTTCGCTGCAGTCGGCGATGTCGCCGGCGCCCACCAAGACGTTGTCCGCCAAGCTCGCCTGAGGGTTCGCCGGGGTACCCAAGGGACCTGCCTGTGCGGCGGAGTAGGGATTCTGCTTTGCGCAGACGGCCAGCAAGACGAGCGCGACCGGAGCCACGGCGGGCAACATTCGCTTTGGGCCAGAAGAACTCACGCGATCCTCCGATTATAGCGATAAACGACGAACCGGCACCAGAGGAAACGGTGTTTCCGGCGCCGGCCGAATGGTTTGGGTGCGACAGATAATGCAGTATCTGCTAGAAGATCAGCTTCAACGGAGGCAGCGCCTGCTGGACGGAGAGCCCCCACGGATTAGCTCAGAGTAGTACGTTACCATTTGCGTCGGGCGTTCCCTTGAAACGAGCGCCATATCAGGCTGCCGCCCCATGGTTCGGTGAGCGCCGCCCTCCGGCACATCAGAACTCCAGGCGCAGCATGAACTGAAGGCGCCGCGACGAGCCGATGCCAGTGGCGCCGGAGTTCAGTTGGGTGGTGATGACCCCGAAGCTGGAATCCGAGACATCGGAATCCGGATCGCCGTAAATCGGATGGTTGAGCAGATTAAACGCCTCGGCTCGGAACTCCAATTTCAGTTGTTCGGTAAGGGGAATTTTCTTCTCGAGCGCCGTATCGATTTCATAGTACCCGGGTCCACGTCCGATGTTGCGTCCCAGGTTTCCCCACGTGTCGACGGCCGGTGTCGCGAAAGCCGCGGAATTGAACCAGTTGTTGATCGTTCGCGGCGCCGAGTAAAGGGACATGCCGGTTACCAGGTCCGGCCGCTGATCATTTCTGTTGCCGTCGAGCATGTCCGTCGCGCTCCGGTCTATCGTGATGTTAACCGGGCGGCCGCTCATTGCCGACGCAAGCCCACTCAGTTGCCAGCCGCCCAGCACCTTTCCGGCTACGCCTCCCCCGCTTAAGAAATGCTTGCCGGGTCCAAACGGAAGCTCATAGACCGAGTTGACGGATAGAGATTGGCGAATGTCAATATCTGTGCTGCTATAGTCGCATTTGAGACACGACATGTTTTCATTGGTTGTAGAGTCGCCCGCTCCGAATCCCTGGTCCGCCAGGCCGTGCGACCACATGTACTGCGTCCCCCACAGCCATCCACTGGTGAGATGGCGCTGCAAGGATACCTGAAGCGAGTGGAAGTTGCTGTTGCCGATGTTATCTTTCTCGCCGTACTGGCCAAAAGTGGGTATGGGGCGCAGGTCCGTTAAGGGATTGATGAGATTGGCCTGTAATCGGCCGAACAATCTATGCCCCGCGCTGCCGTCGTAAGCAATCTGGCCTATAAAGTTACCCGGAAGCATCCGCTCGACCGTGAAATCCCAGTTTTCGAAGTATCCGTCCCGGCGGTTCGGATCCCAGGCCTTGGGCGAGTATAATGGGGCAGGAAGCAGGGATGGAAGAACTGGCCACGCGAGGTTTGGCACATCTGCTGACGAAACATTAAACCGTTGGTCCGTACTCTCGTGCCCGTCGGTGAAGTCGTCCATCTGGTTCGGCGAAAAGTACATCCCGAAGCCGGTGCGGATGACCGTTTTTCCTGCATTTCCCCCGGGGGCCCATGCGAGGCCCAACCGCGGCCCGAAGTCGAAATAGTACGGTGAGTACAGCGGCGTGCCCTGCGGGCAAAAGCCTCCGCACGAAACCTTCACCACGGCCTGTCGGCCGAACGCTTCTTTCAGGACCGTGTAGTGTTCCCATCGCAATCCATAATTGAGGGTGAGATTGGGCCGCACCTTAAAGGTATCCTGCACGTAGGGCATGATGTAAGTGCGCCGCTCGCCGCCCAGGGTTAGCGGCCCGACGTAGGAATAGTTGTCAACCACGTTGTTCAGGAAATCGTCGGAGCTGTTGTAGCTGAGGTCCCCGTTCGCGATACTTTCGTCCGAATTGTTCAGCCGGTGGCGCTCCACGCTGATCCCCATCTTAATGGTGTGCCGGCCTCTCACGATGGTCAGGTCGTCGTAGCCATCAATCGTTGTACCGACCTCCGTGTCAAGTTGGCTATCACTATACAGAGCGTCATAAATAATTGCGCATGTTGAGGAAGCAAAGCCTCATAAATACTTGGTACTGGCGACATTCATCCGCGTTCATTTGTGGCGTCATGTATAGGACTATCGAAGGGGGGCACGGCCGCGCAGATGGTGCCGGGCAGACCGTTGGCGGCAGCCGAGAGGGGACACGTTCCATTAAAGTGGTGGTGCAAGGCGGAACGGTTGATTCCCCCTCGGAGCTCGTTAATGATGGTCGGCGAGAAGGTGTGCGTTAACTGGACAACATAATTGGAGGGGCGGATGAGAGGGTTATCGCGGCCGCCTAGGGTGTCGAGCGGGGCGCTGGTGTTGGCGTCGTCAATGTTGAGTCGGGCGAAGATGGAGGTTCTCTCGGTGAAGGTGTGATCCAAACGGAACATGCCGCCATCTTCGCGGTTGTTGTTACTCTGCGGTGAAATCCATTCGTTGGTCAGGGAATCGACGGGGACTGTCCCAACGGGCCACTGGGCGAGGAAGGGTTGGAGAACGGGATTGGTCACGCTGGCCCGAAACGCGGCGTTCGGCACAAACCCGATCACGGTTGTGTCTAGGCGCTGCCGTAGCCCTTCGTAATCGGCGAAAAAGAAAGTGCGGTCCTTCTGGATGGGCCCGCCAATACTGCCGCCGAACTGATTCAAGCGGAAGGGCGGGAGGCTGGGAATATCGAAGGGCGAACGGGAGTCGAAGATGTCGTTGCGCAGGAACTCGAAAACCCCGCCGTGAAACGTGTTCGTCCCCGTCTTCGATACGATGCTGACGATGGCCCCGGCCGACCCGCCCTGATCCGCGGTATAGACCGAGGAACTCACGCGAAACTCCGCAATCGATTCCAGTGAAATGGCCAGGCGCACACCCACCTTCTGGCTCTGCTCCTGGACGCCCGTGGCATCGACTCCATCGTAGGTGTAGTTGCTGTCATCGATGCCTCGCCCCACGAATCGCAGGTCCCTCTGGCCGCCGGCGCCGAGGTTGACCGCGCCCGGGGCGAGCGTCATCAGGATGGACCAGTCGCGCCCGTTAAGCGGGATGTCCTCCACTTGTCCAGTCCGGATGACGGTCGAGATCTCGGCGTTGTTCGAATCGAGCGCCTGAGCTGAAGCCCGCACCTCGACCGTCGTGGTGGGCGAGCCCACCACGAGCTGCACGTTGACGGTGCGGGTCTGGCCAACGGAAAGCTGGATCCCTGTCGTCGCAGAAGTTTTGAAATCTTTGGCGGAGACCGTAAGATCGTACATTCCAGTTGGCAGGCTGCTGAGGCTGTAAACTCCACTATTCCCCGTGTTCGTCTGCCTTTTGTAACCCGTGTCGGGCGCCACGACCTCGACTTTCGCGTTGGGAATGCTCGCCCCACTCGGGTCCGTCACCGTTCCATTAAGGTTGGCCCGGTCGATTTGGCTATAAGCAACGCCAACAAATAAGGTGGCGCCAAATACAGCGAGAAGAACAACCCATGTCATGCGAACAAACTGTTGAGGCATAGGACTTCACCCCTTTCATTATCAAGAGGCCTGGAGTTGCACCTCCGGCCCATGCGGCGGGCGTATCACCGAAAACGTCGGCCACCTCTGCCTTAGAAACCGCCGTCGGCGATGCGTGCAGTGTTGGTGTGGTCCGACTCTCGCAAAACTATTAAGCATTGGGAAGATGAAATCAGCATCACGCTTGTATTACAGCCTGATTAATTCACGCCACGCAGTGACTCGCCGAGACAGAAGGTCGTAACGATCAGAATGGACAACTGCCTTGAAAAAATTTGACTTCACGCCCCTTTTTGTTTTAACCGAAATGTAATATAGTCGTAACAATACTGTAATCTGGAGTTCGCAGCATGCGGTCCCACACGGTAGCTGCGCTTCTTGTGATCGGTTTGGTACTCGCGTGCGTCCGAGTGACTGTGGCGGGTTCGACCTCTGCCACGGATCCACGTCCGGATCTTGTCTGCCCCTACCAGCCCTACGAATTGGGATTGCGTTCGTTCTGTCCGGTCCCAAACCGGCCCGCTGGCGTCCTCCTGCACGTACGCATTAATGGCGGACGGCCTCTGCGCTTGGTCCTCGACAGCGGTGCCGAGTTCATCGTGATTGGCGCTAAAGTCGCGGACTCGCTGGGCCTTTCCAGCAGATCAGAAATGGATCTGGTAGGCTTGGGAACGAGATCGGCAAAAGCGGGCATGGCCGAGAGCGTTGATATAGGTCCTGTTTCCTTCAGGAATTGCCGCGTCGCTCTTGTCGATGGCAAAGTAATAGAGGGAGCCGACGGGGTGATTCCGCTGGCGCTGTTCTCCGACTTCCTCATGCGACTCGATCTGCCCGAAAAAACTCTCGGACTCATCCCCTATCCGGGTGAGCAAGGCCCGGCGGTCTCTTCCAACCGGGCGGTCGGCAAAAGCGACTTGCTGCTTGTCCGAACAGTGTTGAACCGAAAGCACCACGGGTATGTCGTCTTAGATACGGGCGCTTTCTGCAGCGCGATCTCTCGCGAGGTAGCAGGCACTCTGGGCGGCTCCCATATTCTTCCGGATTTGCGCATTGGGGCAGGGACTGGGGCTGCACGAGGCCAACTTATTTCAGCCGCTGTGCATTTCGAGATTGCGGGGCAGGAACTCGTTCCCAACGACGTCGTCGCCTTAGATCTGCTGAATCTAAGCCGCCACTACGGCGTTGAAGTAGTTGGTGTTCTTGGGTTCCCGGCATTGAGCCCGTATGTTCTCACAATTGACTATCGTAGCCGGTTGGTCAAGATCGAACCGAAGCTGACCGCTCCTCCCCGCCAGCGGTATCGTTCTCACCACGAGGACTCTCGTGCTCAACTTGCACCACCCTAGGCTCTCACGAGGAGCCTAACCGCTCAGCATCGCAGGACTGAACCCATTTACCGGCCGCAACAATTAAAGCCTCGAGGCGAAAGAAATACTCCTGGGGTGTGAAGGATGAGGGTTGAAAAGTCATCCGGGAAGCATCGCCAGCGCTAAACGGCGATGAACAGGTTCTCTGCGAATGCCCATTCATTGTCCACCCACTGCGCCACGCACTCGAACCCGGTCCGTTCGGCCATCTCCGGGGCCTCGTGCCGCCCGTACTTATGACAGCTCTCGGTCCAGATGGTCTCATCGCGCTGGAGCGTGGTGCGGAAATTAGCCCCTTCGATGGAGACTGTCTGGCGTTCAACCGAGCGGAGATGCATCTCGATGCGCCGCTCCCGGGCGTTGTAGAGCGCGACGTGCTCAAATCGTGACAGGTCGAAGTCACCTCCGAGCTCCCTGTTGATTCGGGCCAGTAGGTTGCTATTGAACACCGCCGTCACGCCGAGCGAGTCGTCGTAGGCGGGAATGAGTTGGGCCAGGGGTTTTTCCAGATCTGTGCCGAGCAACAGCGCATCGCCAGACTCGAGCGCCTCGCGAATCTTGCGCAGGAAGTCCTCGCCCGGCCCGCGATCAAAGTTGCTGATCGAGCTACCCAGGAAAAGCACTACGACTCCCTCACCGAGTCTGCGGCGCGCCACTGCTCTGCTCAGACCCTCCAGGTATTCGGTCTCGAATCCCAGAATGCTGACTTGGGGCAAATCATCGAGTTCGTGCTCACAGCTCTACAGCGCCGTCGAGGAGATCTCAATGGGACAGTACGTCGTCGGCTGATGGCGGGCGAGGGCTTGAAGTATCCCGCGCGTCTTCCTGCCGCTGCCGAGCTCAACGACGATCCCATGCGAAGCGAGCCGCTCCGCTGATGAGGCCTAGGGGCAGACCGGCCACGGGCTTGGCATAAGGGGTGCGATCCTCAAGCCAATCCCAAACCCCCGCCTTAGCGTGATGCCACAGCAAGGGCAGATGGCCGGCATTGGTAAAGAGAAGCTCGCCTGTCCCGAAGTAGAAGCCCAGAACCACGGCAGTGGCAAATTGCACGCCCTTCGCGTCCTGCTTAAACGCCTCATTCAGCTCTCGCATCAGCGCTGACTGGTCCCAGTTATCCGTATGCTGCTGTAAAACCCGGCGCAGACGGTCTGCCACCGAGCTTGCGGATTTGCCATGTCCTGCCACGTCGGCAAGGGCAATTCGCGAGACCTGTCCCTTGCTGCACACCGACATATAATGGACGTCGCCGCTCGTGGCGTGCCCGAACGGAGTGCAAGAAATCCAACCCAGCAAACCGGGAAGCTCAATCGGATGAACCGCCTTGCTATTCCCGCCCCACAGCTCAAAACACGCAAGCCGCGCAACACCCTCCTAGGATTCACCCATTCCGTCACCCCTCCTCTACGCTTGCTCCCAGCCGTGGCTTAAGTTTGAATGCCGTGCTGGCCTGCGAGACCTGGGCTCTGTTGTCTCGGTCTTGCCGTTCCACCAGAGGGCAGAATTTCCATTTGCCGCATGAGTTTCATTTTTTTGAAGCGTTCTGCGCCCGTGACATCATCTTACCATGAGTTTTCAATTGGTTAGAAGAATGCCGGGAGGATATGGGGGAGCGTATGAGTGTGGCATTTTGGCACAGTCGGCGGCTCGCCCGCCTGAGTGTACGCTACTACTGTAGCCTCGCTCCAGCGCCTCTCGCGCCACCACGCCCCGCGCCTTCCACCCCTTTTCGTAGCCAGCGCCTGGGAGCGGAGCCCTCTGCCGGCCGCGGGAAAGCGCAGGCGAACCTGGAACGGACGAGAGGCGCTTGGTGCGAGCGACTGCGGCAAGCACTACAAACATTTTATGGAGGGAACGAACCTTGTGCCGCTTGATCCTGACGTGGCCGCCAGCGGGTGGCGCATACGTCCCGACGGTTGGAAGCTGTGAAATAATCGATAATGGCATATGCCGCTGACGATTATTCAATAGCTGACGCTCTGCAAAACCGGCCCCCTCGGAATTATTTCACAGCTTCTTGTTGCCGGGATGTACAGGACCCAGGAAGGATGTAGTGTTCGGGTGTCAAAGCTAAGGCGCCATTACGGCCTCAATCCCCCCGGATTGTCATGCTGAGCGGAGCGAAGCATCTCGGGATCGCGCGCGCCCTTTTGATTCCGAGCGTTTCAGGAAGCAATGGGTTACGACTTTCGGCGAGTTGGGGCGGGGATCGAGGTTCCGAATCGTTATGAACATCGGGACCCCGAAGGAGCGAGATGAGAAATTGAATTACCTGCGCAGCAATCCCTTGAAACGAGACTTGCTGAGGCACCCCGGCGACTGGCCGTGGTCCCGCCGCGGCGGGGAGGTTCTATTTCTGGAATGACGCTTCGGTCTTGGCCAAGGACAAAATGGTGTGAGGGTACCGACCGAACGGCGCATACATCCCGACAAAAACCGTCGGCACGTATGCGCCACCCGCCCTGGGCAATCTCTCATCCCATGAACGCGCGAAGACTACTATCCTGCCCGCGCGGCGTCAACAAGCCGAGCGAGGACGGGCCGGAGCAAAGGGGAATTCCAGCGGGTATGGTGAATGCGGCTGCGAGCGGCGCTGAGGACTAAACCCCAACCGTGAGGTCTACGCCTTTACACCGTAAGCGTTAACAGAAGCAAGCGTAGCGCGGACCTGTCCTCCAGGTCCGCGGTATTTGGCACCCGCCGACAATGTCCACCGTCCGACAAAAACCATTCGTGCTTGGCCCGCCCCCGTCTAAAGTGCTAGTATTGCCTCCACTGTTATGACCGGTCACAATCTCATAACACCCACGCATCGCTCCATTCGCAGGTATTACGAAAGCGTCGCAGCCCTGCGGGACCAGGGTGTGCTAAACGAGATGAGCGTGCGTTCGCCTTTCGAGTCCCTCCTCCAGGAGACCGCCAGGCTCAAGGACTGGACCTTCATCTCCGAGCTTTCGGGAAAGTCCGGCGGCGCGCTCATTCGTCCTGACGGCACCCTGCGCGACCGCAACAGCCTGCCGCGCGGCTATTGGGAGGCCAAAGACAGCCAGGACGATCTCGGCACCGAAATTAAAAAGAAGATCGCGCACGGCTATCCCCTCTCCAACATTATCTTTGAGGACACCCAAACCGGCGTCCTGTTTCAGAACAAGCAGGAGATCAACGGCCCGTACAGTCTCGGTAACCCCAAGGAGTTGGCCGCCCTTCTCAACCAATTCTTTTCCTACACCGAGCCGGATATTGAAGGCTTTGAAGAAGCGGTTGACGAATTCAAGGAGCGTGTTCCCGATCTCGCGAACAGGACTTTACACTGCTCCGCCCGCTGCGTATACTTCCATTGAAACTCGCTCGACATTGAGGTAGGCTTGCCAGCCACCACTGCAGAGAGAACCGAGAGCGCCTATAGAAAGCTGTCTGCGTTGCTTCGGAAGGATTTGGATTTCGGTTCTTCCGACAGCGGGTACGCTTCACATGCGATCCATCCCTTCGCGGCGAAATTCCCCCCGCAGATACCGCGCCTCTTCATTGAGGAACTAACTCAAAGTGGCGACTCAATACTAGATCCCATGGCGGGCTCAGGAACAGCGATTGTAGAGGGCCTCCTGCTAAGGAGAGAGGTATTCGGTTTCGACATCGACCCGCTGGCCGTTCGGCTCTGCACAGTGAAGACGACTTGGCTCGAGCCGCAAGAACTAGAGAGGAAGGGACTCGAGATTATAGAGGGTGCGGCAGCGACCAGTAATTCAGAACGTCTGTTACAGCGCGAGCTGGAAATTCGTTTCGACTTAGAAACAAGGGAGTTTCTGGACTATTGGTTTCTTCCTGGAACTCAACTTGAACTCCTCTCACTCATCCTCACCATTGAGAAAACTACGGATTTCCCCGTCAGAGACTTTTTCGAGTTGGTTTTCTCTTCCACGATTATCGCCAAGACTGGGGGGGTATCCCTAGCGCGGGACCTCGCGCACTCCAGGCCTCACCGTGACTTGGAAAAGAAGCCTCGCAATGCGATCACAGAATTTCGGCTCAGATTGGCTAAGGTCCTCAAGAAATTTCAAAACCTACCTCAGCGTGCGAAACGTGTTTTTGTGGCGGAACGGAATGCAAAGGATGTGCCGCTACCCACCGAATCTATCGACTTGATAGTAACCTCCCCGCCATACGCGAATGCTATTGATTACATGCGTGCGCACAAATTCAGTCTGGTGTGGTTTGGGCACACTACGGGTGCCCTTAGTGCTCTGCGCGGTCGATACATTGGAAGCGAAAAGTTCGATCCGAGATACACCGAAGACCTGGCGCCAAAGGCCCAGGCGACAGTTCAAAGGCTCGAGCAAAGAGACGCCAGCAAGTCGAGGATTCTCCGCAAGTACCTGCTTGAGATGAAGGAAGTTCTTTCTGAGATGAACCGAGTTCTAAAGCCTGGCAAAGCTGCTGTTATTGTGGTGGGGCCTTCACTAATGCGCGGGCTTGAGATCTCGACGCATGAATACCTTGCTGAAATTGGGGAGACTCTGGGATTTCGCGTAGCGGGGATTCAAAAGCGCAAAATAGACCGAGACCGAAGGATGCTTCCCATCAGTTTCGGCCGGAACGGCGATTCGATGATCGAGCAGCGGATGCACGAAGAGTTTGTAGTCGGGCTTGTAAAGGGACAATAACTATCTGGGAGGATTCCAGTTGCCGCAGACTTCAGTTTTGGATGAGCTCCGCTCAGACTACCACCGTAGAATACTCGAGAAAATTCTGGGTCGGCGAAGAAGGAAGGGGAAAAAGAGGGGGAAGTCTTATTACTCAAATGCCGACTCAGGAAATGCTGGGAGCATGGCCCTCTCTGAGTGGGTCGCACTTAAGTTAAAAGCGAATACAGGTCAAGAACCCTGCCAAAGCCCGCCAATGGAGCAGACTGCGGGTAATGTATTTGCATCCTTAACGAAGGATTTTCTCGACAAGGCCTTCAAACACCTCCATCATTTGCGGCCTGGGAATTGGACATTCTCCACAAGCCAAGAAAAGGGAGGTATAACGAAACACTTCCAGTACGAACATCTTGCCGACTTGCAGGCTGTCCTTGAGAATCACCCTGAATTACGTGCCACGCTAGGTGGCGACTATTTGGTCGTACCCGACATAACGATAGCGCGCCAACCTGTGGATGACGCCGAGATAAACACGGCGGAAGAGTTTGTGTCCGAAGCGGACCAGTTCGGCACATTCACGCCGTTACGTGCCAGTGTAAATCCTAAGAGCATCCTGCATGCCAGTGTCTCGTGCAAGTGGACAATTCGAAGTGACAGGTCACAGAACACTCGGACGGAGGCGCTGAACCTGATCAGAAACAGAAAGGGCAAGGTTCCTATTGTCGTGGCAGTTGTCTTTGAACCCCTACCAACCCGCATTGCTTCGATTGCATTAGGGACGGGCGATTTGGACTGCGTTTACCATGGTGCTCTGCACGAACTCCGCGGGGCGATTGAGGAGTTAGGAAACGAGGATCAAAAGGAGATGCTCGACACCCTAGTCCAAGGCCGACGGCTTCGCGATATAAGCGATTTGCCTTTCGATTTGGCGACTTAAACCTGAGGTAGCACCTGTCCTCTGAATTCCTGCCAAAACAAGACCGTCTGGGCAACCGCAGCGCCCTCGAATGGGTGATTGACCAATACCAGGTGACAGAAGACAAGCACAGCGGCATCCGCTCCGACCCCAACCGCCCCGACGACCCCGAATACATCGTGCGCCTCGTGGGCCAGGTCATTCGCGTGAGCCTTGAAACGGTGAAGCTAGTAAAATCCTTGCCCGCCCTCTAGCGGCGGATGAGCACAACGATAGCGCACAACTCCGTCGGCGAGATCTGCGGCCATTCCTGAAGAAGAACCGCGGATGCTGCGGACGGGGGTCCGCGCTACGCTTGCTTGCGTGACTGGATTATAATGGAGACATGCTAAAGAGCATCCGGCTCAAGAACTTCAAGCTCCACGAGGACACCTGGATTGAGGCCGCGCCGATTACTGTCTTCATCGGCCCGAACAACAGCGGGAAGTCGAGCATCTTTCAGGCGCTGCTAGCCTTGCGGCAGGCGGCGGCGCGTGCGAATAAGGTATTCTGCCAGCCCGTGGAGAGGAACCAGACGTCGCGGGAGCAGCCGTACCTTTTCCCGAGTGGCGAGCTTGTCGATCTCGGCGATTTTAAGCAAGTGGTACGCAGGGGTCATGAGAATTTGGAAATCGAACTCGCCGGGGACTATACCTATGACACGTCCAACAACGCACTTCTGCCAGTCAAAGCCGAATTCCGCGTCACGATTCACGAAAACATACTAGTTGCGCACTCGGGAATGCTCGATACGGGCGCGGCCGCTTACGGGCTGGCACGATGGGAATGGATGGAGGGAATGCACCCTGGGTCAATTCGAATGCCCTTTCCAATTGCTGGTATTCAAGTAAATCTATCTCCCACTGATAATTTTAGGTTGATCTCCGTAACGGGTTGTGTCCCTCCTCCAGGTTCCTCACCTCAGGCAATGACAACCGCCAATTTGATTGGTCAACGACTGAGCGAAACTGTTCTAAGACTCCTTCAATCATTACACCCAATTCTCCCGATTCGAGGGTTCGAGGAATGGGGCTATCCCCTTCCGGGCTTTCGGCCAACCGGTCTTGAACTTATTTCGCTTTCTGATAGAGCTCTGGCGCTCGCTGCGCTTCTTGCCTACGATCGCAATCTCGAGGAAGAAGTATCTAAGAGGCTTGAAGACCTGCTGGGAATTCAGATCAGATTCGAGCTACTGCCACCCAAGAAGGTGACTATCTGGGCCAAGGCTGCTGCGAATCAAAAACCGGGAACACTTTTTGGGAACGAAGGCACCGGCGCGAACCAGTTGCCGTTTATTTTGGTACCGATTGCACTCGCGCAGCCGGGAGAGACTATCCTGCTTTCGGAGCCCGAAGTCCACCTGCACCCCAAGAAGCAATGCGAGGTCATGCGCATGCTGCTCACCGTGGCCAAGAAGAAAAACATCCAGTTCTTCATCGAAACCCACAGCGAGCACGTGCTTCATACCATCCTTAACGCTGTGGCTCGAGGCGAATGGAGCCCCGCAGATGTAGCGCTTTACTACTTTGCTGAGCCTAAGAACGGAATTGCCGAAGTGGGCAGGCGCGAGATAAACCAGTTCGGCCAGGTGGACGGCGGCCTTCCGGATTTCTTTGAACAAAGTCTAGCTGAACTTACCGACTATCTTAAAGCCCTTAGCAAAACCTAACCCGTGAAACATCGATTCCTCCTCGACATCATGGTGCTGTTTTTCGCCGTCAAGGGCGAAAATGCGAAGCGTTGCGGATTCCGGGGCAAGGTGGTCACGATTCCGAAATTGATCCGGTCAGCATTCCGAAATTAATCCGGTCCCGATTCCGGGATGAAGCCGGGCACGGATTCCGATTTTAAGCCGGTCAGT
>Ga0181539_1003609_pt1 | contig 13978 bp, 9 predicted proteins | sample PEATcosm2014_Bin_46_FD_119767 | JGI IMG/M metagenome (GOLD analysis project Ga0181539, IMG submission 119767) | Peatland microbial communities from MTU Mesocosm Facility, Houghton, MI, USA - PEATcosm2014_Bin23_60_metaG | ecosystem: Environmental > Terrestrial > Soil > Wetlands > Peat | place... | reverse complement strand
CGGGCTTGAGCACCGTGATCCCCCGCTCCCGCAACAGCTCCAGCACCTGGGGATTGTGGATCAGTGGACCATAGGTATAGATCTGGGTCTGAGTTTCGTTAATGGCCTCCAGGACCATCTCCAATGCCCGCTTGACGCCGATGCAAAAGCCGGCGGTGCGGGCCAACACCACTTTCATCTAACGAACCTCCTGCCGCCTCCAGGCTGGCCGTTCCGGGTTTAGATCGTTTTCCGTTTTCTGTTTCCCGTCTCTGCTAAGGGGCCTTTGACTTTGATTTTGCCTTGGCTCGTTCCCAAGCTCCCGCTTGGGAACGCCCTTTGCCTTGCCAAGCTCCGGCTTGGCCCCAGCAGCACGCCTGAGAGCGGGCTTTCAGGCTTGCCGCCCTGATGGTGGGCAGTGCCCACCCTACGTCTCTAGTCCATAGTAATTTCAATGATATCAACCTGTTATATTGATCCAAGCAAATCCCTTCTCTTGAACTTTGAACCTTGAACCTTGAACCTTGCCGGCCCCCAAGCTCTGCTTGGGCAATTTACCATAATGAAACGATATTTTCATTTTATTCGGCACTTATCCTTCAGCTGGTTCAGGGTGACGGGAAAAATAGGTTTTGCAATAACTGCCAGTAAAGTATCGCAATTTTCTCTGATTAAGGAAAGGAATTTAAGTTGGGCCATTGACAACGGCCTCACCCATAATAAAAGGATGAGGCGGACGGACCTGGAAAGCGGGGGGGGCGCTGCGAGTTCGGCAGCTGACGGCGCCGCGCCGCGGGCAGCCATTAACCTGGATTATTCCGCATGAATTGATGAAAAATTATCTAACCATATAGTATATTTGATAAATTGGTGGTTTCCAAGATGCAATTTCATTCGGTTGCCGTCTAATAAGAACCTGGATAGGCTAGGGCCGCCTCATCTCGGTCGTCCGGTTGGCCGGCCGCCCCAGAGCGGCATCCAGGTCAAGATCGTTGACCTCCTCTACCAGGCCAAGAGTTGGAACCGGCCTCGCCGGGTAATGGCCAAGATCTGGGGTCCTTAGGCTTCCCAGCCTGTTAGCATCTGGTCGCCGAGGGCTTGGTATGCCCGAAATCTGGCGAAAATTGACTTTCCGCCCCAATTTGTGCTATTTTGCCACCTGCGAGAAGAATTGGCTTCGAGAAGAGGATCGTTTGGGAGATTTTACTCGGCCAAAGAGGCTCCAAAACCTCGTTGGGACAGAAATAGCTATGTCTCGAATAAAGGAGGCTTAATCAGATGTCGATGGGGAAAAAATCGGTGGCGGAGTTTATTGGGACAGCCTGGTTGGTTTTTGGTGGCTGTGGAAGCGCCGTTTTTGCGGCGGCCTTTACAACCGGAGCGCCCGGCAATCTTCACCTAGGCATCGGCTTCACCGGGGTTGCTCTTGCCTTTGGTTTGACCTTACTGACCATGGTTTATACTATTGGCCCCATTTCCGGTTGCCACATCAATCCGGCCGTCTCCCTTGGTTTATGGGCGGGCAAGCGGTTTCCAGCCTCCCAATTGCTCCCCTACATTATTGCTCAGGTGCTGGGCGGTATTTTAGGGGCTTTTATTCTCTATGTGATTGCTACCGGCAAGCCAGGTTTTGATGTGGTGGCCAGTGGTTTTGCCACCAACGGCTATGGTGCGCATTCCCCCGGGGGATATTCGCTCCTGGCGGCATTAGTGTCTGAGGTGGTCCTAACCTATATGTTTCTCCTGGTCATCCTGGGCTCCACCGACCGGCGGGCACCGGCAGGATTTGCCGGTATTGCCATTGGTCTGGCCCTGACCCTGATCCATCTCATCTGTATTCCCATCACCAATACCTCGGTGAACCCGGCCCGCAGCACCGGTCCGGCACTCTTCGTGGGGGGGTGGGCCCTGGGGCAACTCTGGCTATTCTGGGTTGCTCCCATCGCAGGGGCCTTGATGGCTGGCTTCACGTACCGGTGGTTCGAGGGGGCCAGGGAAGGATGATGAAAACGTTACGTGCCTGATACTATAGCCTTATAGGCAGTTTCATTATCGGCCTTGACGGGGAAACGAAAGGGGCCGGCCGGCGGTGACGGACTTCTCCGTCACCTACAAGACCCCCCACTGGCAGTCGAAGGGCTTCTGCGCGGCCTGCCCGAGAGACGGACTTCTCGTCGTCGGCGATGAGATCATCGAGACGCCGATGGCCTGGCGGTCTCGTTTCTTCGAGGTGAACGCCTTTAAAAGCAATGCGCCAGGGGTAGGAGTCGGGTTTCGTACCATGCCCGGAGGTGCAACGTGCATGTAGCCTCGGCCTCTCCTTAAACTCAACATTAACCATCGGTACTGGCCAGGGGTTCTTAAGCTCCAGAGCGGTGAAGTATCTGGGTTCTGATGGGCAAGTATGTCGAAGTTTTAAAAAAACCTTTTCCCTTTGATTAATTGCCTGACAAATTCATAGAAAATTGTGCGATCATGCGATCCTGAAAGGAATCGGCTTCAAAAACAGAAACTTTGGGAATTTTACCCGGGCGAAGAGGTAGCAAAAACCATTTTGGGACTGCGGTGGCCGAGGTTGCCGCATAATCTCAGTTAAGGGGATTGGCGGCTTCTTCACACCTTCCGGGGCCTTTTCCGGAGCCATGGTCCAAAGAAAAATGACAGGGCGCCAAAATTTTTCTTGACAAACGAGCTGTCAGTTATTACTTTTTTCCACAAATAAGCAACACCCATTTTAAATAACGGCGGTTATCTCTAATGACCAAAAAAATTATTTTCGTGATGTGCTTGCTCATGGCAATGGTATGGATGGCGGGTTGTGCATGTCCGGGAGAGCGGCCCGCGATTGCGGCACCCGCCCCCGTCGTGGTGGAACCCGCCCCTCCCCCGCCTGCCCCGCAGCCAGTGGTTGTCCAACCAAAGGCGGTGGAGCAGCCCGCCCCTTCGAAGAAGCTGAAGGAACGCGTCATCAAGGAGACGAACGACTAGGGGAAGCCCTAACAATCAGATCCGCTAGCTGATATTTTGCGGGGGAATCCCGGTTAAAAAAGCTAATGGCAGAATGGACCGGGGCAGGGCGAGGCTTTGCGCTGATTTGTGGCAATGTGAATTAATAAAATTATAACTTTAATTCACATTGCCACAAGGAAGCGGGATTGTCAAGGAAGGGAACCCCGTCCGAGGACACTTACCCCCATTAACTTTTATAGAAAAGTTAATAAACCCATCCCACTAAATCCCCGATATTTTCGTGAGTCTGACCGAAAAACAATTTTGTCAAGTTCTTGTTCCCGGCCCACATATAACCCACCCAGCTCAATCGCTCGACCAAGGGTATCTGGATTTTCTTTCAATCCTTTGCGAGGGTTTTGTACCGAAAAATTGACTAGACGTTTCCGGTCAGAAGGTCGAATATTTTTTATGCCATCGAAGAAGTTAAGCCCAACTGAAAATTCTGTGTATGAATCGAGGTCAAGGGTCAGGGTACCTCCAAGCGAACTCCGGTCTTGAAATCGTTTCGGAAAATTATTAGCCTTAGTAAGGCTGCATCTTATAAGCTTAATCAATGGAAACAGAGCGGATGAAAAAATATATTTTGTTATTTTCAGTAGCATTATTAACTAATATTTTCTTATCTCCAACTCTAGCGGCAGACATCTTGCAGGAGTATGAAAAAGTGATTTGGATTAATCAACTCAAGCAAGTGGGCTCAGCTTATGAAAGGGGGAAAAAGGTTCTGGAGTTTCCGGTGCTGACCGGGGATGATGAAACTACCACCGAACCGGGCATTTATCTGGTGCGAGTCAAAGAGGAAGACTATTATTCGCGGAAATATCAGACCCCCATGCCTTACTCCATATTTTTCAATTATAATGAGAGACAAGCGATTCACGAAGGACAAGTACCGCCGCCGCAGAAGAAAATAGGATTAGCCACCCATGGCTGCGTGCACGTGGAGCAGCCCTACATCAAGTGGTTATATGATTGGACGGAGGCAGGCAGAACCCTGGTGGTTATCATCGGCTGGAGAACGCAGGATTAAAGATAGTATTCAGTTTTCGGTTTTTAGTTTCCGCCTAAAGGGCCCGCCGGCAAAATCCCCATAAAACGCCGCGCCTGTGGCTATAGAAACAAGGAGCATTTCAAAACCGCCATCTATTTCTTTTGCGGGGGACTCAGCCTCTACCCAAGCTAATTCCGGAAGGACCATTTTATCAATTATGAGGCCTTTGGGCCTTTAAAATACTTAACATTTTTTGAGCGATGGTGTTATTAGGGTTAATTTTGAGATCATTTTGATAAATAATAATGGCTTTATCAATATTTCCTTGTATCGCCAAAGCTAATCCTAAATTGGAGTAAGCCCCTGGGAAATCAGGGTTTATTTGGATGGCTTTTTGGAACCTGGCAATGGCTTCATCTATTTTTCCCTGTTTCGCCAGGGCCACCCCCAGGTTATTCTGTGTCTCGGCAAGATCGGGCTTAAGGCGCAGGGCCTCGGCATACTGGGCCATAGCCTGATCCATCTTGCCCTGCGCCGCCAGGGCCAGCCCCAGGTTGTTATGGACCTCGGCATAATCAGGCTTAAGGCGCAGGGCCTCGGCATAATGGGCCATAGCCTGATCCATCTTGCCCTGCGCCGCCAGGGCCAGCCCCAGGCTGTTATGGGCCTCGGCATAATCGGGCTTAAGGCGCAGGGCCTCGGCATAATGGGCCATAGCCTGATCCATCTTGCCCTGCGCCGCCAGGGCCAGCCCCAGGTTGTTATGGACCTTGGCAAGATCGGGCTGAAGACGCAGGGCCTCGGCATACTGGGCCACAGCCTGATCCATCTTGCCCTGCGCCGCCAGGGCCAGCCCCAGGTTGTTATGGGCCCCGGCAAAATCGGGCTGAAGACGCAGGGCCTCGGCATACTGGGCCATAGCCTGATCCATCTTGCCCTGCGCCGCCAGGGCCAGCCCCAGGTTGTTATGGGCCCCGGCCAGACCGGGCTTAAGACGCAGGGCCTCGGCATACTGGGCCATGGCCTGATCCATCTTGCCCTGCGCCGCTAAGGCCATCCCCAGGTTATTATGCGTATCGGCAAGATCGGGCTTAAGACGCAGGGCCTCGGCATAATGGGCTAGAGCCTGATCCATCTTGCCCTGCGCCGCCAGGGCGAACCCCAGATTGCTCTGGATTAGGGGGTTACTGCTGGTCACCTTCAGGGTATGCTCATACAGCGAAATGGAATCGCGCCAATAGCTGACCTGCACCCAGGTACAGATCATTACGGCCGACAAGACCACCCCGGCGCCCACAGGCAAAAGGAACCTGGGGACGCGCCATCTGGCCCCAAGGTCGGCCATCCCATAGGCTACCATGATAAACAGCCCGATGAAGGGCACATAGGTATAGCGGTCTGCCATGGCCTGCCCCCCCACCTGCACCAAGCCGATGACTGGTAACAGGGTGCCCAGGTACCAGAGCCATCCTACCGGTAGATAGGGATGCCGCCGGGCCTGCCGGAGAGCCAAAAGGGATAGAACCGCCAGGGCCAAACCCGCGGCCAGCGCCTGCCATATGGGCGGATTATGCCTCGGCAGGGGGTAAAGAACGGCTAGGTGCGCGGGCCAGAACATCTGACCCAGATAGCTCACGTAGGCCACCATAGCGTTGGCGAGGCGGCTCGTGAAGGCAAGATCCTGCAGCGACGTTACCGCTCCAATCTCTTTTTCGGCAAAGAAAGTCACAATACTGAAAAGCAGCGCCAGAGCAAACAGGGGGGCTTTTTCCCAAGCCAGGCGCTTGCTGGAAACCCCTTGATGGGTTTTTCTGTCCGGAGAGACCATGGAGGGGCCTTTGGCTGGGCTAACCGCGGCGGAGCGGTTTAGCCCCCAGCGATGCAGAGGCCAGTAGTCCAACAGCAGGAGGACAAAGGGCAGGGTCACCAGCATGGGCTTGGCCATCAGCCCAAGAATAAAGCAGACCAGGGTCAAGAGGTATCGCCCTAACCCCGGGGCCTCCGCGTACCAGAAGTAGGCCCACATGGTGAGCAGCCAGAAAAAGGTGCTCAGGACATCCTTCCGTTCGGCCACCCAGGCCACCGACTCCACGTGCAGGGGGTGGAGGGCAAAGAGGGCGGCCACCAGGAAACTGGGCCCCAAGGCCCCGGTGGTCCGCTGGAGCCACAGAAATAACAGCAGGGTGTTGGCAATGTGGAAGAGTAAACTGGTGAGGTGATGCCCCCCGGGATGCAATCCGAAGAGCTGGCAGTCCAGCATGTGGGAGAGCATGGTCAACGGATGCCATAAGCCGGCACAGGTAGAGGTAAAAGCCCCGATAAGCCCATACGGGGTGAGGCCACCCTGGACCGTAGGATTATCAGTGACGAAAAGACCGTCATCGTAATTGACGAAGTGGTGGTTTCTTAGGTCTCCATAGACAGTAAGGGTGGCCAGGACCAGGAAGAGGCAGGCTATTATTTTCCAGCGACGGTGTGGCATGCAGCCTCTAACCTGATCTTTAGCGAGGGAGATTCGCGGCAGTTTCAACCAGGGCAAGCTCCCCAGGCGAAAGGAATCGACTGAGAAGGCAGGTAGGTTATCGGAGATTATGCGGCAGCCCGGGTCATCCCGGTCAATAAATGGTTTTTAGGCCTCCCATCCCGGATTCCATCCCGAAGAGGCTCCTCTGTTGGTAGCCAAGTCATCTTGTAGGGCATAGGATAGCACAAAGATACTTCAAAATGGCCCGGCGGCAAACCGCACCTTTCTTAGGAGTGCCGGCCTCGATCAGATGAGGATGTCAGAATTTTTTCTGAGCCTCGCTTCTTAAAAAATCTTGGGGCATCCCCGCCAGCGGCTTGCCCGGGGGGGCCTCCCCGGCCAGGAGCCGCTCCTTCAAGACCTCTTCCAGGCGGCTGGCCACGATCTTCGAGCCCGCGTCCAGGAGGTGGATGCCGTCCGGCTGATAAAGGGGCTCCTTCCGGTCGCACAGGATGTTGCGAAAATTGATGAAATAGGGCTTCTCCTGTAGCCGGGCCACCAGGGCCTGATAGCACACCATAAAATTATCGCGCAAGGCCATCTTTTTTCCCAGGACCACGTCTTCCCGCGCCCGGACCCTGGCGGCCACCGGCTCCGTCTCCGCCCACCAGCAAGGCTGATAGACCAGCAGGAATTTTGCCCCGAAGCCGGTGGCTAGCTTATTGAGGTAATCGTACCGCTGGGCGCAACTGTCCGCAAATTGCCGCAGCTCCGGGTCCCCGGGGTCGATGTGAAAGACGCCCTGCCTCATTTTGTCATAAATTTCATAGGTGAAGGAAGACCACATGGCCGCATTCAGGGGCTTCAGCAACCCGAAAAGGCTGCGGTGGTAATCCTCGATCATGCCCCGCACCCGTTCGTAGCCCTGGTGGCCGTAAGGGGTGCGGTCTTGGGCGAAATAAGCGCTGTCGTTGCCGCCGTCGTAAAAGACGATCAGGGACGGAGGACGGTTTTCGATGAGGAGCTTCTGCAGGTACTTGGTCTCCATCAGCGAATTGAAACCGTCTTGCCCAAAGTTGACCATGGTGGCCGGCCGATCCGGCTCCTCCCGGTTCCAGTCCCGGGCCAGAAAGCTGGGAATGGTGTGGCCGTCGAAGGTGGTGGGTCCCCGCATGGTAGAGCCGCCGAACAGCCAAAAGGTCCAGGCCCCAGGCCCCGGCGCCGCGGGATTGTTCAGGGTGGGCCGCACCCCTTCCAGAAACAGGGCGTAGGGGTCGTAATTGACCCGTTCCCCATCCCGGATTTGCCCGTAAATCCAGTAGTTGCTCAAGGAGATGGCCAGGAAGCTGGCGATCTCCACCAGGATGATGCCGGCGATGAGCCACTTGCACAGGAGGAACAGCCCCGAGAAGATTCGTTTCATTTCCGGCCCTCGATTTATCGGTCAGCTCGCTAAATCTTTAATATTATACTACATGGAAACCAAAAAACTGGATGGATTAAAATTTCGGTAGTGTCTCAGTTTGCCCCGGCACCCTTCTTGACAAAAGGATGACGACAGACGGGGGGTGTGTTATAATATCCTCATGCCCAAAGGCCCAAAAGGACAGAAGAGACCCGCCGACGTGATCGGAAACGCTATAACGGTCGCTAAGATCGCCACCGGGGAGATCGAAGAAAATCTCACTGATGGTAAAGAGTGTTCCCGAAAGGGAGGACTCAAGGGCGGAAGGGTACGAGCCGAGAGACTTTCGCCCGAGAAACGTAAGGAAATCGCGAGAAAAGCCGCGCTTGCCCGCTGGAAACACAACTAAACTTGAATCCGCAGCATTGGGCGAAGCGGAATAAGCACCTGCGAGTATATTCGTACAACTGTACCATACAAGTTGGGCATTTTTGCAGCCTTTACCGAGACAACGAGAGCATACTTCTCCTTGGCGGACGCGGTAGTAGTAGGCGATCCCTCAAAGCGACGATGATTATAGATATCAAAGCATGGAGATTTTAATGAAACGGGGAGAAAGGTTCTGTGAGCGTGGTGGCATGGCTCCCACTTGTGTCCATCATCTCGTAGTTCAGATTCGGATGCTCCATACATGTTTGTCGCTGAGAAAAAGGCTTTAGTGCTTGGATAATTGGATGCTGACCCATCCGGGTAGATGGTGTATCGATCCGCATGTGGCCGGAATCTCACCTCCAGACCACTCCTTGTGTAAGCAGATGGATGGCTAGGGTCAACTTCCGTACAAATAACTAATGTCGCCGAAATCTCTACTCTACCCTTAAGTTTTAGTGGTATGGGGATAGGCGCACGGAGTTGTTGACCTATTTTGGGTAATTCGCCTTGGTATATTACTAGTGCCTCATGGTCCTCACAGGTAATAAGACGTTCTGGATCATTTTCAAATCGTCCCCAGCCGATTTCCTCCCACCCATGAATATTAGATTCGGTAGTAGTATGGATCATTAAGGCTCGGATGGCTAGGGAGCCAAGCGAATTGCCGAGTTGGGCCTTGATCGATGCCGCAGACCGCAAGGCGAATGGTGAGGCGAAACTTGTTCCCTGTATTCCCTCGATTTCAAGCGAGGGTGACAACACTCTGAATTGTTCGGTATCTGAGCCTCCAAATATAACTCCGTCTGGTTTTACGACACCAGGGCATCTTCCTGGTCCCTGGCAGCTGTAAGAAGCTTTCTTCCACCCCGAAGAGAGACTATCAGATGCCCCTACTGTGAGTATATTTACCCCATCGCCCGGCGGCTGTATTCGATTTAAACCAGCTCGGGAATCAGCTTCCCCATCGTTACCCGCTGCTACGGAAACAAGCCAACGGCCAGTAGCAAATCGTTGATCTAGCTCGGCAGTCCAGAGGTGTACATCTTCGTCATCCACAGGGGTATCGGGGCCTATACTCAGGTTGATGAGATCATACTCATGACCGTGGGCGTCCAGATAGGTGAGAATGCGTTGCAATATATCGAAGTAGGAGAAATCAGCAGGTGACCACACCGCAGTATCGATAACGCGAACGTGGTCCATCTTACAGAGTGGCTGTTTCAAGCTATTTGCCCGTCCCACTGGGCCGAACAAGAAAGCACTAGTCACGGCTAGCCCGTGTTTCTCAAGGTCCGAGTCGCTTGGCCCAATTCCTGCCGGTTCGATTAGATTTACCCAACGGCTCAATGAAGGAAGCACCGTTTTGGGGATGCCACCGTCAAAAAATAATACCCGAAATCCTTCGGAGAGGACCTCGCCCGGCGGAAGAATAGCCTTTTCCCGGCTTATGGCGCGAAGTAAGGTCGGACGAAAGGGGCGCATAGTAGGCATTGATCTGGCTACCCGCAAAAAAGAGAAACGAGCCATGCGCTCGGAAATGGGACCATCAGCCGAAACGGGCACGAAGGTTAGACCGCCAACCCTACGACTTCTTCCTATATCAACGTTTGCGCCTAGTTTCGTCGCGTATTCTGAAAAGGCAGATAATACATTAATAGAAGAAGCATTATGTAAAACGACCTCCATCCACCGACGATCTTTGCCGGGAGGATTCTTTAACTTTTCTGCCGGATGCTGGAGCGACACTTTTTCTATGTGCAACAGATGTTCCATCGTGATTGGATCGGCAGTAAGAGCATCAACTGATGTTTCTATCTGTGAAATACGATTTCTCGTGCCGGCCACAAAAATTTCTTCCGTCGTTACCTCTCCCTCGGGTGGTTTCTTGATACCCCACTTATCCGGTTTGATTCGGGTCATACGACTACCCACCGTGCGTAATCCAAGGGCCGTGAAAAGCCGCGTGGGGAAATCAGTTTTGGAAACATAACGAGGGTGCATAGTAACTGACACGACCGCCTCACCGCCTGGACATGCTTCTACCGGCAAGTGTCGAATTTCTGTGCTAACCTGACGTGCCTGTGCTTTAAACCTAGTCGTAGCTTCTGGTAATTCATAAGGCGGAGATTTCGGGGAACCGCCTGTAATATAAGGAACGCTCTCTGTTAATTTTTCTCCATTTCCCAAGAGAAAGTTATGCTGACGAGCCATTGCGCTTGCCTCCTCTCTTTTTACGGTAATGCTTACGGATCGTATCTCTCGCTATCCCGGTCACCTCTTTCGTTAGTCGTTGGGAAAAACCTGTTTCATACATGCCGACGGCGAGCCTAATTTGTCCATCGTGATCCAGCTTTTGCAATAGAGAATCTTTTAATTGCTCAAGTATTTGAGAAAGCGGCTTATCTAAAATGATTGCTTCACGACGAGAAGTATTGATAATCATTTCTATATCGGCAAAAGATCGACCGACCAAAAGTTGGCACAAGAGGTCAATTGTTTCTTCTGACGGGACATCCGGTTGGTGGTTTAGAGATAGAGCTACGGCATTTCTGACTTGCTCGAATTCTGGAAGCCCAAAAGGTAGTATGCGCTCGAATCGCCTCCATACAGCCGGATCGAGCAGATCAGGGTGATTTGTAGCCGCAATAAGGATGCCGTATGGTGGCCAATCATCGATAGTTTGAAGCAATACTGTGACTAGCCGTTTCAGCTCCCCAATTTCTGCCGAGTCGTCCCTTCTCTTCGCTATGGCATCAAACTCATCTAGGAGAAGAATTGATGGCTGCTGTTGTGCAAACCTTAGAACTGCGCGTATATTATTACCCGTACGTCCTAGAAAGCTACTCATGACCGCTGCAAGGTCCAGAGTGAGCAGTGGGCGTTTTAATTGCACAGCTAGGTAACGCGCCGCCAAGCTTTTTCCAGTTCCCGGGGGACCTATGAAAAGCATAGACCGAGTCGGTAATACCCCAGCTTCATTCAGGCGGTCGATGTGGGACCGCTCAAGAATTATTTGGTTGAGTTCTTTGTTAATGGCATCCGGCCAAGTAGGTTCGACAGGCATGACAGGATGATCTTCAAAACGTAACAATTCGAGCCGTGAATCTAGGTCTACCGGAATTACCTCTTTAACTGCCCTCGCACGGCCAAGATGGGCCGATTCTGACAATAGTGTTCCCAATTCCTTCGCGAGACCGGGACGACTTTGTGCAATCGCGGGGAGGGTCTTCCTTATCAATAATAGAACATCACGGCGCCGATCATTTAGGGATAGTCTGGCCAAGTGGACGAAAGCGCTTTCTATATCCGCCATGGATGCCACCTTTTTAGTTAACGATAATCATTAGTTAGCACGTGTGGACGAAAATGTCAAGAAAAAAATAAAAGACTCTTCCATTTTTTTTTGATTAAACTGAAATAAATGCTTGACACTCAAGCAATAAGTTCATATAATAAGATTATGAACAAGCTGCCGGTATCGAAACGAGTCCAAATCCTCCAAATGCTTTGTGAAGGTGCTTCCATGCGGTCGATCTCCAGAATCGCCGACGTATCCATAAACACTGTAACGAAACTGCTTGTCGATGCCGGAACCGCCTGTGCTGAGTACCAGGACAAGACTCTCCGCAATTTGCCTTGTAAGCGTTTACAGTGTGATGAAATATGGGCCTTCTGCTATGCGAAAGAGAAGAACGTCCCCGAAGACAAGAAGGGGCGTTTCGGGTATGGAGATGTCTGGACCTGGACGGCCCTCGATGCGGATACCAAGCTCATCGTCTCATGGCTTGTGGCGGACCGGGGAGCTTCGGCGGCCATGGAGTTCATGAGCGATCTATCAGAAAGGCTACAAAGCAAGATTCAGTTGACCACAGACGGTCACAGGGTCTACCTCAATGCGGTAGAGAACGCTTTCGGGGGTGAAATCGATTATGCTACCCTGATAAAGCTCTATGGCAACGACCCCGATGGGGAGAAGAGATATAGCCCTGCAAGATGCGTAGGTATAACTAGGGCAATTATCTGCGGGAATCCGGATAGAGATCATATATCGACAAGCTACGTCGAGCGCCAGAATTTGACCATGAGAATGAACATGAGAAGGTTTACCCGGCTGACGAACGGGTTTTCAAAGAAGGTAGAGAACCACGCCCACGCGCTTGCTCTCTACTTCATGGCGTATAATTTTGTGAGGATTCATAAATCCTTGAGAGTGACTCCGGCGATGGCGGCGGGAGTTACGGAAAAGCTCTGGAGCATGGAAGACGTAATTTCTTTAATAGATGGGATTTCAAACTGAGACACTACCAAAATTTCCCTGCCGCCATTCTTTCCCCCGGGGTCCGTATCGCCCGCCCCTCTCACCCTCAGTAACCATTACTCCTAAAGCGGTGAAAAACGGCGGCTCATCCCCCGGAAAAACCGCACTTTTTAGTCCTCTGACCTGCGGCGCCTGCAAGATAAAAATGTTTTCGGTTTTTCGGTTAATATAATAAATAATCAAAGGTAGGCACCCCTATCCGGCTGGCTTACCCGGGAGAGTTAGGCAATAGGCCGGAGAATTTGAATTGAGGGTGCGGGGGCAATTCCCGTGGGAAAATTCCTGCTGCTGCTGGGCGGCACTATCGCCCTGCGGCCCTACGTCTTTATCTTCTTAATGGGTGTACCTGCTGCTGGCCACCTTGCAGTGGGGGGCCGCCCGGGCCGCAGCCTTCCTGATCTTGGGCTAGCTCATCTCCTGGGCCGCAGAGCTCTGCTCCATCCATTCCGGCCTCCCCTTCGGGGAATATCTATACATCCCGGCCACCCTGGACCGGGAACTCTGGGTAGCCGGGGTCCCTCTCATGGACCCCCTGTCTTACGTATTAATCGCCTATGCCAGCTACTGTTTGGCCCTGCTGGCCCTGGGCCGGGGGCGCTGGCAGGGATGGGGCTTCTACCTTGAGGATGAGGCCGCCTTGCAGCTCTCCCGGCGCCCCCTGATCCTGGGGGCGGCGCTCATGGCCGCCTGGACATCGTCATCGATCCGGCGGCCCTGCGGGGCTACCGTTGGTTCCTGGGTCAGATCTACGGCTACCCGGAAGGCGGCGTCTATTTTGGCGTCCCCTTGAGCAACTTTGCCGGCTGGTTCCTGGTGGCCCTGATCCTCATCCTGGCGCTGCAGTACCTGGCCAGCGCCCCGGCCCCGGCGCATATCCGGGATTGGGGACGCCGGACCTTTCCCTGCCAGGCCCTGCTGGGGCCCGCCCTCTATTTGGGAATCCTGGGATTTAACCTGGGGATGACCTTTCTCATCGGCGAGACCCGCCTGGAGTGGGCGGGAGTCTTTATCTTCCTGCCGTTTCTAACCTGGCTGGGCCTCAAGCACCTGCCCGGTTCCGGCCAAGTGTGGTAGCAGGACCTGGAGGGCCTGGGCCAGCCGCGCCGCGGCCAGCCGGCTGCGGCGCCAAAGGTGGAGCAGGTCCGCCATGCGCCGGGGGTCCCCCGCCAGCCAGCCCAGGGCGTCCATCCATCCGGGGGTCCCGGGGTTCGGCCGGGGCCGCGCCAGAAACTCGGGGATCTCCTCAGCCGCGGCATCGGTAATCGCCCGGAGGCCCAGGAAAGGAAGGCACTCGGCCCGGGCCACTTCGGCCACCGCGGCGGTCTCCAGGTCCAGCACCGGCCGGCTCAGCCGCGCCAGGGCTTCCCCCAGGCCGCT
>Ga0181539_1003608_pt1 | contig 13979 bp, 13 predicted proteins | sample PEATcosm2014_Bin_46_FD_119767 | JGI IMG/M metagenome (GOLD analysis project Ga0181539, IMG submission 119767) | Peatland microbial communities from MTU Mesocosm Facility, Houghton, MI, USA - PEATcosm2014_Bin23_60_metaG | ecosystem: Environmental > Terrestrial > Soil > Wetlands > Peat | place... | reverse complement strand
GAAACAGGGTCTACTTGGCGAGCTTTCCGCCGAGTTCCTTCGCTACGCTCAGGATTTCGCCTGCGGGCCCAGGGCACCCCAGAAAGCCTGAAATCTGGCTATCTGGGGACCCCGCTCAGACGCTCGCAAAACGGCTCAACCTCAGTCCACTCGACGGCGCTGGTGACCGGCGCGGTTCGCCGTTCGTTGACGGAAAGCCGGAAGACGTCTGGCCGGGCGTAATGGCCTACCACATCGAAGTCATACTTGGCGCGAGGTATCTCGTCGAGATCGATGTCGGCGGTCAAAATGCATTCGCCGTCGAAGCTGGGAGCCGCCAGCACGCGTCCCAGGGGATCGATCATGCAACTGCCGCCGCGCATGAGGACGGTATTGGGATCGTCGCCCTGTTGCGCCGGGTAGTCGGCGGGAAAGCTGCCTCGCTTGATGTATTGGCAGGCGGTGAGCACAAAACACCGGCCCTCAAGCGCAATATGCCGCATGGTAGGAAGCCAGGTCTCGCGGTCATCGGCGGTGGGAGCGCAATAGATTTGTATGTTCTTGGAGTACATCGCCATGCGCAACATGGGCATGTAATTCTCCCAGCAAATGACTGCGCCGAGTTTTCCCACCTCGGTATCGAAGACCGGCAGGGTCGAGCCGTCACCGAATCCCCAGACGAGGCGTTCGTGGGCCGTCGGCATGAGCTTGCGGTGTTTGCCAAGCAGAGCGCCGTCGGGGGCGAAGAAGAGCGCGGTGCAGTACAAAGTGCCGCCGTCGCGCTCGATGACACCGATCACGAGATGAACATGATTCTCCCGCGCCGTCTTGCCGAGAGCTTCCGTGGCCGGGCCGGGCACCTCGATGGCGCTCGCCCAATACTTGCGGAACTGTTCGCGGCCCTCCGGCGAACGGCTGCCAACCCGCGATCCAAAATCCAGGCCTTTCGGATAGACGGAAATGAACGCCTCGGGAAAGACAGCCAGGGCGACGCCTTTGCCTGCCGCTTCAGCGGTCAGCCGACATGCTTTCTCCACACTGGCTTCCCAATCAAAGGGAACGGCCCCTGCCTGAACCACCGCAGCTCGAAATTGTTTCATGGCAAACCTCCTCGCAGCTCCGTGACAACCTTCATGGCATATTAACTTGACCACCATCCCAGGTTAGCGCCGCACAATCACCCCAGCGAGCAACTACCCCACGTCAGTCCCAATCACCCCAACGAGCCGAGCCTCGTTGGGGACCCCGATAAAAGCGGGACGGGACGTGGGGCACCCGGCGGGTTCCCCGATAGGTAAATCCCGAAATAAACTCAGTCTGTCATGGCGAGCGAAGTCGAGCCACCTTTTGTTCCTGCTGTCGAAAAACAAAGGGTGGCTCCACTCCGCGCCCGAATAGCCCTTTTGCTGGCAAGTGTAACGTCGGATACGCAGCTTCTCTGCTCCGGCCACAGGTGTTTGGCGCTCCGCTCGCCATGACATCCTCTTAGAGCTTGCTTCATAAACCGATGTTAGAGGCAACGACAAATTCCCCCCAGGGGCTAAAGCCCGCATTGTCGTTGGCTCTGGACGGCGCGGCTAAAGCCGCGCCCCTTCAAAGAACTATTGATAAAACAGGTTCTAGGAATTTGGATACACCAACAAAGAAACAGGCCCCTACTCATCCGCAAACGCTTCAGGGCCGCTTGAGCGAGGGCAAAAGCGGTCGCTTTCCGGGGTGCATGTCGACGGCGTGAAAGGCGGCGAGCAATGCGGCCTTGGACCAATAATGCCCCATCAGCGAGACCAGTTCCACCAACGCGCGCGCGCCAAAGAGCTTCAGGGCGCGGGCAAAAATGTCCGGGGCGACCTTCTTTTTTCCGAGCATCTGGCGGCCTAACTGAATGACAACGGCTTCCGTCTCGGGCAGTCCCCTGACGCTTTTGCGGTATTTCACGGCATCGATGAGTTTTTGATCGAGCCCTTCCTTGAGCGCAACCTCTTCGTGAATTCCCCATTCAAACTGGCTGTCCGCCTCGCGCGCCGTCACCAGGATAGCAAGCTCGCGCACGCGCGCGTCGAAGCCGGCATGGAAGCGCAGGTATTCATTCATTTCGAGGTCGAGCTTCGCCACTGGCGGGCTGTACAACTGAAGACCTAAAGGTCCCTTCAGGCCGAGAAAGGTACGCGTCTTCGGGTTGAGGATGACATCGCACATCTGCTTGCCTTCGTCATCCAGGTCTTCGCGCCTAGGCAAAGGAAGGCGGAAGCCCGACTCCGGATACACATCCTTGGGAAGGGTGGCGGCGGGAATTTGCGAGGCTTCCGCGGACTGAGCAGGAACGGCGGGTTTCACGCGTTTTCGGCTGGCCTTCATGGAACCTCCGGGTTCAATGTCGCACACGCTGCCCGGGTCATCCCAAGGCAGAACCAAGACTTGAGAGATGCTGGAACGGCGAATTATCGCATGTTAGCGGAGGTTTTTCACGCGGCACTACGAGAACGTCAACTACCCCGCCCTAGCTTCGCTAGAACGGGGCACCCGGCTCAGGGTCGCGATTAGAGCAGTCCTGGGCGGGCATATCTCCAGTCATGGCGAGCGCAAGCGAGCCACCTTTTGGGTGGTCCAATTTTTATGACCCTTGGGATTGCGGCCGATCAACAGTAAAGGAGCATTTCCGATACAATGCAACCGTCATGCCTTTTGCAACAGCCGCCACGGGGACGAGATTCTATGCTCAGGAGAATCGCATCTCTGCGCGCCTACCTTCCCGCCATCGCTGCGGGGCTTCTGACCTTTGCCGCAGTGTACGGAATTGACGCGTACCTGGCGCGAATCAAATTGCCCGCTGACGCGACCATTCTCGATGACATCCTCCTTGGTATCCTCGTTGCCGTTCTGGTCCTAGCAATTCAGCGCCAAACAGAACTTCGAAGGCAACGGCACAAACTCGCCGTCGTGAAGGAGATGAATCATCACATTCGGAACGCCTTGCAAACTATCATTTACGTCGGTTCCAACCTGAGCGATAGAGATGCAGGCGATAAAGTGAAGGACGCTGCTAAACGAATAGAGTGGGCATTGCGTGAGGTCCTGCCAGCGGAGCCATCCGATAGTGAGGAAAATGCAAGCTGGCCCCCCGTCCCGCCGAAGAGTTCACGTTAGCTACACCTGGAAACGGCGCTTTGGGGTGCCCCATTCAAGCGAAGCTTGGGTGGGGCTTTGGTTCGTCATTACAGCACTCGAACTCGGGAGAGCGTTGCGAACAGGCACTACGAGAACGTCAACTAGCCCGCCCTAGCTTCGCTAGAACGGGGCACCCGGCAAACCACGAATTACTCAATCCATCATGCCGGCGTTGGGGCACGAGCCGCAGGCTCCGGCGCCAGCGCCACACGGACTGGGTGCGCCCGAAGGCGCGGCGCTGCTTGAGCGCGGGGCAAAGGTGGAGAGCAATTGCTCCAGGTGCCGGCCGTGACAGGCGGGACACTCGGGCTGTTTGGAATCCATCACCAGGGCTTCGAAGGTGCGGCTGCAATCTTTACAGACATATTCAAAAATGGGCATAGGGCTCCGCGAAATGTGAACTGTTACATTTATTATAGATGGAATCTCCGGTTCCGAACGCGGTTCCCCGATCTCCGGTTCGCTTTCTTCCCCGCCGTTGGCTGCGGGGCGCGCACGCCCAGACACTGGCGGGAAACTTCCTGAGGCGTCCGAAGCTGTTGCCGCCGTCCGAGGAACGGCTCTTTGAAGTGGAGCCGGGCGCGCAAGTGCTTTGCCACTGCCATTGGCAGAGCGAGCGTCAAAAGCGGTTCACCATTCTGCTGGTACACGGGCTGGAAGGCTCCAGCCAATCGCACTACGTGATCGGCACCGGCTACAAGGCGTGGCAGCGGGGCTGGAACGTGGTGCGGATGAACGTGCGCAACTGTGGAGGCACGGAGAAACTCTGCCCCACGCTCTACAACTCGGGACTGTCAGGCGACGTGCGAAGGGTTGCCACGGCGTTGATCGAGCAGGATGGGCTGGAGGCGATCGGGCTCGCCGGATTCTCCATGGGCGGCAACCAGGTGCTGAAGTGCGCGGGCGAGTGGGGTGTGAGCGCTCCGCGCGAGGTGCGCGCGATAGCGGCCGTCTCGCCGGCATGCGATCTCGCCAGCTCCGCCGATCGCTTGCACCAGCCGCAGAATCGCATGTACGAGATGTGGTTCCTGCACGGTCTGTTTCAGCGCTTCCGGCGCAAGGCGCGGCTGTTTCCCGGCCAGTACGACGTCGAACTGCTGCGCAAGGTGCATAGCATACGGCAGTTCGATGACTTGATTACGGCACGATACATGGGGTTTCAAAGCGCCGACGATTACTACGCGCAGGCAAGCGCCGCGCGCTTTCTCGATCGAATTGCGATTCCCGCGCTGGTTATTCATTCCAGCGATGACCCGTTCGTTGTGCTGAGGCCGGAGACGGAAGCGAAGCTGGCGGCCAATCCGAATATCACCTACCTGCGCAGCGAGCACGGCGGACATTGCGCTTTTCTGGCCGCGCCGGATGGCTACGACGGCCGCTGGGCGGAACAGCAGGTCATCGAGTTTCTGGCTGGCGATATTGAAGGAACTTCGGAAAAGGCAACTACCCCACCTTAGCGTCGAACAGCCAAGTGAGCCGTTTGCTACAACCGCACGGCTTGACCCAGCCGAGCGGCGTGTCTCAAAGGAGTGCTCGGCGACGCGGAAGGTGGGGCACCCGCAGCGCTTCTTATTCTCCCTCAACACTTCTTATTCTCCATTCCGGCCACCCGCGCGGCATCCCCACATTTGCCAATGGAGGGCAAATATGGGCCACCGTCAGCGTGATGTTGAGGAAAATCAACTACCCCACCTTAAAGTATTGGGCCACCTTCAGCGTTTATTCCCCATCGCCGTGACGCCCGACCGTCTTTCCAAATCCCCTGAGCCCCATTTCACGCGTTTATAGGGCTTGTAAGCGGGCTGCCACATGGTGGAGTGAACAGCCCCGGCGATCTGCCGGTCATCATCATGATCATGGCGCGGCTCGGCAACGCCGTCGAGCTGCGCCTGTTCGGCCACCGCGTTGCCGACGACCTCGGCGACTTCGCGCAAGCGGCTGACCGCGGGCAGCAGCGTGTCCTCAGGATCGCGCGCGGCGGGAGACGTTTCGGCCAGCGCCTTGGCGGCGGCCATGAACATGGCCTCGGTCACCCGGCGCGCATTCATGGCGAGCACACCCAAGCCGACTCCGGGAAAGATATAGGCGTTGTTCGTCTGGTCGACGGCCAGCGGTTTTCCGTGGCGCATGACCGGCGGAAACGGACTGCCCGTGCCGATGACGGCGCGCTCCCCGGTCCAGGCCATGAGGTCCTGCGGCGTGGCTTCACTGCGCGAAGTGGGATTGGAGAGAGGAAAGATGACGGGGCGCGCCACATTTGCGGCCATGGCGCGCACAATCTCCTCGGTAAAGGTTCCGGGCTGCCCGGAGACGCCGATCAGTGTGGTCGGACGAGCGTTGGCGACGACATCGAGCAGGCCGATGCGGTCCGGCTGGCGAAGCTTCCAGCCGGCAACCGCGGCGCGTGGCTGCACGAAAGGAAGCTGGAAACTTTGAATGTCGGGCATGCCTTCCACCAGCAGTCCGTCACGATCCACCGCGTAGAACTGGCGGCGCGCTTCGGCTTCCAGCACTCCGGCGTCGATGACGGCCTTCAGCAACAAAGAGGCGATGCCGCAGCCGGCGGTCCCGGCCCCGAGGATGACGATTCGCTGCCGCGCCAGGGAAACTCCTGTCACCTTGATGGCGGCCAGCAGGGTGCCGGTGGCGACCGCGGCGGTGCCCTGAATGTCGTCGTTAAAGGTGCAGAGGCGGTCGCGATAGCGGTCGAGCAGACGGCCGGCGTTACCGCGAGCGAAGTCCTCCCACTGCAACAGCACGTGCGGCCAGCGCTGGTTTACGGCGTCGACGAACATCTCGATGAAGTCGTCATAGGCGGCGCCGCGTACGCGTTCATGTCTCCAGCCGAGGTAGATGGGATCGGCGAGGCGCTCCTGGTTGTCGGTGCCGAGGTCGAGGAAGAGGGGAAGCGTATTGAGCGGATGGATTCCGGCACAGGCAGTGTAGAGAGCGAGCTTGCCGATGGGGATTCCCATGCCGCCCGCGCCCTGGTCGCCGAGTCCCAGAATGCGTTCGCCGTCGCTGACGACGATGACGCGAACATTGTCATGGCGGTGATGGCCGAGGATCTCGCGGATGCGGTGCCGGTTCGGGTAGCTCAAGAACAGACCGCGAGGCTTGCGCCAGATGGTGCTGAAGCGCTGGCAGCCCTCGCCCACCGTAGGGGTGTAGACGAGCGGCAACATCTCTTCGATATTGCGCACCAGCAAGGCGTAGAAGAGCGTCTCGTTCGTATCCTGCAAGTCGCGCAGAAAAGCGTACTGCTGGAAGGGTGTGGGAAATCCTCGCAGGGCATCGAGCCGGCGCGCAATCTGCTCATCGAGGGAACCCACATGAGGCGGCAACATGCCGTGCAGGCCGAACTCGTCGCGTTCGGCCTCGGTGAAAGCAGTGCCTTTATTGAGCAAAGGATAGTTGATGAGATCATAGCCCGAGACATCGACCGCAAGCACGCCGTCGAGTTCGGCTGTCACCCCAGCGAGCGATGCTCGCCGGGGACCCCGAGCATGTTTGGTTGCGTTCACAGGCCACCCCCCTGAGAAGAGCAATGCTAACACCGTGCGGCGGTTCAGGCCGAACACGGATCGTAATCGAAGTCAACCTTGCCGTTGAGCATTTCGCTGTCCAGGTGCGGCGGTTCAGGCCGAACACGGATCGTAACCGAAGTCAACCTTGCCGTTGAGCATTTCGCTGTCCAGGTGCGGCGGTTCAGGCCGAACCAGGGATCGTAACCGAAGTCAACCTTGCCGTTGAGCATTTCGCTGTCCAGATGCGGCGGTTCAGGCCGAACCAGGAACTCCGTCGAATTTGAATCACCCCGGCGGGGGCTCGCCGGGGACCCCGTGCCCGGCCATGGCCCGCAGAGACCGTCCATGTCCCTTTCGTAATGCGGTCGGCACACTGGTGAGCTTTCCGCATTACCTCCACTATATAGTGTGGCCCGTGGTCTTTGTCATGCAACATTTAGTACGTGACTGCGGTACATGCTCCAAAAAACACCCTCGAAAGGCCTAAAGAACCGGAAGAAAACGGAAGTAATCTGTTGACAGCCAGAGTTCCTGCGCTAACCTGCTGAGCAGCAGTACACCCAAGCAAGGCGAAGCATTTCGTCCTTGAACGTGCGCCGGGACGGAAGAACTTGTCCGTCGCCGGCGGCTAAATTCTGTGGAAAGGTCAGCAGCAATGGCCGATTCGCCTGAAGTGATGAACATCAGACAGGCCTCGCAATACCTGGGCGTGAGTCCGGACACCTTATATAAGTACGTGTCGGAAGAAAAGATTCCCGCCTTCAAGCTGGGCAACCGCTGGAAGTTCAAGAAAACGATTCTCGACGCCTGGATGGAAAAGAAAAGCGCACTCGGCAAAGAGCGCGGCAAACCGCCTCAACAGGCGCAAAAGGCGCGCCTGGCGGAGACGCCGGCGAAGCGAGCGCGTATGAGTGGCGCCGGGCGTTAAGGGCATAAACATGTTCGGACTGGGCAGCGTAAAACCAATGGTCGGACTCGACATTGGATCGAGCAGCATAAAAGCGATTGAGCTTCGCCGAACCCGTGGCGAGATCCATGTGGTGAACGTCGGCGTGGAGCCGCTTGCTTCCGACATCGTAGTCGACTCCATGATCGTCGACAGCGGCAGCGTAGCCAGCTCGATTACCAAGCTCTTTGCGGATCACGGAATCAAGTCGAAGCAGGTGGCAACCTCGGTGAGCGGCCACTCCGTGATCGTCAAGAAGATCTCGATGGCGACCATGCCTGAAGAGGAAGTGGAAGCCGCCGTACACAACGAGGCCCAGCAACACATTCCGTTCGAGATGAGCGACGTGAACCTGGATTACCAGGTGCTTTCGGCGGACCGGAGCGGGCCGCAGATGGATGTGCTGCTGGTGGCCGTGAAGAAGGACAAGATTCTCAACTACACCAATGCGCTTCAGCTTGCGGGGCGACAGCCGATGATCGTCGACATCGACGCATTCGCGCTGCTGAATTGCTACGAGTTCAACTACGTGCCGCCGGCCAGCTCAACGGTGGCGCTGCTGAACCTGGGCGCCAGCGTCATGAACATCAACATCGTGAAGGGGACGACGCCGCTGTTCACGCGCGATGTGAGCGTGGGAGGCAACCAGTACACGGATGCGCTGCAAAAGGAACTCGATCTCAGCTTCGATGACGCCGAGTCATTGAAGCTGGGCCACAAGGTGGGCACGGTCAGCGAGGATGCGAAGACGCCGATCCTGCAGCAAGTGACGGAATTGATCGTTCTCGAGATCCAGAAGACATTCGATTTTTTCCGCGCGACGGCGAGCGGCGATCACATCGAGCGGATTTACATGGCCGGCGGTTCTTCGCAGGTTCCCGGACTGATGGAGGCGTTGCGCCACGAGTTTTCATTGCCGGTGGAGAATCTGAATCCTTTTTTGAGGATCGAATCCCCGGTAAAAACGAGCGCTGAAATGCTGGAACAGTACGCGCCGCAGCTTTCGGTGGCGGTCGGTCTGGCCTTGAGAAGCTTCGAGGACAAGTTATGATCCGGATCAATCTTCTGGGCACGCCCAAAGCGAAGGCTCGCCACCTGCCCAAGATCACCATGTCGGCGCCGTCGTTGCGGATGTTGTCGATTTTGTTGATCGCAATTGCATTCGGCGGGGTTTACTTCCTGTACTGGCGCGCGCAGAAACAACACGAGAAAATCCAGGTCGAGCTTAGCGATGCCGACAAGCAATTGAGGGCGCTGGCCGGGGTCAAGGCGGCGTTCACGCAGAAACAAAAGGAGGTCGATGCGCTTAAGCAGAAGTTCACCATCATCGACCAACTCCGCGCCAACCAGAGCGGTCCCGTGCAGTTGCTGAACGCGATCACGCAGACGGTGAATTCGACCGACGCCGTATGGCTGATCAAAATGAGCGACGACGGCAAATCGGTTTCCGTGGATGGAACGGCGCTGAGCACGACGGCCGTGGCCAACCTTATCAGCAATCTTAAGAAGGCAGGCTATTTCAAGAACATCGAACTGAAGGAGACGTTTCAGGACGATACGGTGAAAGAGTACCAGGCGTTCACCTTCACGCTGGTGTGTGAAAAGCAGCCGTCCTAACGGGGAATTATGGCTAGCTGGAACGATATAGAGCCAAAGTACAAATTCGGAATCCTCAGTCTGGCCTGTGTGCTCATTGCGGCCGGGGTTTGGTATGCGGTGGTTCGGCCCATGGAGCAGGTAAACCAGGACGACATTGCGGCGCTGAAGGGCAAGAAGGCCGAGATCACGCAGTTGATGCCGTTCCAGGCACGCATCACCCAACTGAACAAGGAAATAGAAAACTATCGGCAGCAGATTGAGCAACAAAAGGAAATCGTGCCGGAGGACAAGCAGACCGACGGGTTCATCCGCATGGTACAGACGCAAGCGCACTCGGCAGGCATCGAGCTTCGCCGCTTTACCGCGATGCCCGTGGTGACGCGCGATTTCTACTCGGAAGCGCCGTTCGAAATCGAGATTGACGGCCCATATTTCGCAGTGGTCCATTTCTTTGAACAGATCGGCAAGATGGAGCGCCTGGTCAGCGTCACCGGTCTGAGCATGTCGAACACGAAGACTCCATCGAATGCGAAAGCGAAGAAGGTTTATAGCTACGCGCCGAGCGAGAGCGTGGTGGCGACCTGCACCGCTTCCGCGTTTTTCAGCTCGAAGGCTCAACTGGCCGCGAAAGCGCCGGCACCCGCGAAAGGGGCGGCGGCACCCGCGCCGAAGAAGTAAGAGGAAGCCATGGTCTGGAGAGTTGTGAGTGTAACTTTGTTGCTGGCCGTCAGCGGATGGGCGCAGGCCCCGGGCGATGCCCAGCAGGGGGTTGCGTTGCGGAGCCCGTTCGCGAATCCGCTTCGTGCGGCAGTGAAGCCGGTCACTCCCGAGAGCAATACGGAAGCGCAGAAACCGCCGGCGGCCACTGCCAAGCCCGCCGAAGGCGTAGCGGTAGCGCCATCCGGTGCCCAGCCCGCGAAGGCGAGCCCGAGCACGGTCAAAGCCGTGCGCGGAGGGCGCGACCCGTTTATCAGTCCGATTTCGCAGGCTTCGGCGGCAGCCGCTGTCTGCACCTCGGGCGGCAAGCGTTGTCTAATGATCGACAGGATCAGGCTGAAGGGTGTGGTCCGGTCCGAGTCGGGCTTTATCGCGGTGGTGGTTAACACGGCGAATCGCGCATATTTCCTGCGCGAAAACGATCCGCTCATGAATGGCTACGTGCTGCGGGTCACGAGCAATACGATTACGTTCAAGGAAACAAGCAAGGACCGGGCAGGCCATCCGACAGCGCGTGAGGTCACACTGACGCTGAGCGGACCGGCCGTTTAACAGGCGGCTGGCCGGTTGCGAGGAGACTTACATGAGGCTCAAGCACGTGTTTGTACTGGCGCCACTGCTGCTGTTTGCGGTAATTGCCGGCGCTGCCGATACGCAACTCAAGGAGATTTCGGTAACGGCCCAGGGTGGCGCGACCGTAGTGGCGATTGAAACCGCGGGACCGTTCACGCACAGCGAGTATCGGCCACAGCCTTCGATGGTGCTGGTGGACTTGCAGAAAGTCTCGTCCAGCACCCTGAAGCAGCGTCAGCGCAGCCTCGACTCGCCGGCGGTGAAAAGCTATCGGGTGCTTGAATACAAGAGCGTTGGGGGCATCGAGGTCACGCGGATCGAGTTGACCGTGACGGACACAACCAAGCTCCAGGTCAAGGAAACCAAGAACGGGTTGCAATTGTTGTTTACGGCAGGTGGCTCGACGGCTGCATCGCAGGCATCCCCGGCGGCGGCCAAGCCCGCGGCAACGCCGGTGGCGGCGCCTAAGCCGGCGGCATCCCCGGCTCAGACAGCGGCTGCAAAGCCTGCACCGGCGCCGGCTCCTAAGCCGACGGCCAGCGTGCCAGCCAAGCCTGTACCGAACAAGGAATCCGCGTCTTCGCCAGTGACGATCCGCAACGTCGGGGTGGTTCGCACCAGCGCGGGCGTGGCGGTTGAAATCGAAGGGGCGAAGACGGCCAGAACGTTGCGGCTGAGCGGTCCGGAGCGGCTGGTGGTTGACATTGACAATTCGGTCACGGCCGGCAAGCAAACCATCGCGGTAAATACGGCCGATCTGAAGTCGGTCCGCGTCTCGCAGTTCCAGTTGACTCCTCCCGTCACGCGCGTAGTGCTCGATCTTACCGGGCCGCGTGAATTCGACGTCTCCAACAGGGGCAACAAGCTGGTGGTCACCGTGTTGCCGCCGAGGGCGGCATCGTCAGCCAGCAGCACCGTGGCCCCACCAAGTCCGAAGGTCGAAGCGCCTGCACCTGTGGCGCAAACGGCATCGCCGGAGGTCAACCCAGTTTCAGCAGCGGCGACCCCGGCAGCAGCGCCCCCGGCGGCGCCCTCGGCGGCGCCCTCGGCGGCGGCGGTGGCCTTCGCCAACCCGACGCAGGCGGCTCCGGCGAACAGTCAGCCAGCGCCGGTGCTACACCCGGTAGGAGCAGCATTCCCAGACGAGACCGTGGTTACCGTGGTTGCGAAAAAAGACAAAGAGACTGCCCCGCCTCAGAGCCCCGCCGCGCCGGTGCCGGCGCAAGCCCGGAAGGATGCGGCGCCCCCGGTGCAAACGGCGACTCAAACTCCGGCTCCGCAAGCCGTCCCGGCCGTGCAGAGCGGCGCTTCCGGAGAAGGCCAGGCAAAGGTTGTGCCGGCGACATTGAGCGTTCCCAAGGAACAGCCAGGCGGCAGTGAGAAGAATGCGGACTATGTCTTTGTGTCGCCGGAATTCAAGAAGCAGGACACGCCGTCTGCCCCCGCCGCAGCAAATCCGGCCGGTACGCGGGCGAACGAGGCGGCGACGACCGTCGCGCAAGACCGTCCGCCGGCGCTGCCTGCGCCAGCGCAGCCGCAGCAGCCGCAGAAGCCGGAGCCAGCGGCGAACCTCGCGCTTGAGCAGCAGAAGGCAAGTGCCACCCCCGCGGCTCCAACAGCGGCCAAGAAGTACAGCGGCGAGCCGATATCGGTGAACCTGAAGGATGTAGACCTGAAGGACTTCTTCCGGCTGATTCACGAGATCAGCGGCCTCAACATCGTCCTCGACCCGAACGTCAGGGGCACGCTTACGCTGGTGCTGGACGACGTGCCGTGGGATCAGGCGCTTGACGTGGTATTGCACAACAACGGCCTGGGACGCGAGCTGGAAGGCAATATTCTGCGGATCGCGGCGCTGGACACCTTCCGCAAGGAAGCCGAGGAGCAGCGCGCGCGGACCGATGCGCAGGCGCTGGCAGTCGCCAAGATTACGGTTACCCGCTTCCTCAGCTACGGGCGCGCCAAGGATGTCATGCCGACCATCAAGAAACTGCTGTCGGCACGCGGCGAAGTGCTCGCGGATGATCGCACGAACGCTTTAATCATCAGCGATATCCCGAGCATCATTCCCGGCATCGACCGTCTGATTACGCAGCTTGACCGCAAGACGATGCAAGTGGAAATCGAAGCGCGCGTAGTGTCGGCCACGCGGAACTTCGCCCAGCAGTTCGGGACGCAGCTCGGGTTCGCCTGGGGCAATGGATCGACGTCGATTGGCGGCAATCCCTCGACTGGACTCAGCACGCAAACCTATACGTCGTCTTCAGGGTCGTTCCCTTACTTCACCAGCGCCGGCAGCATCCCGCTGTTCTCGAATCTGGCGCCAAGCGGAAATACGAGTGGATTAGCCTTTTCGACCGCGGTAGGCAACTACCGGGTGGACGCCCTGCTTTCCGCCGCCGAGTCGCGCGGTCTGGTGAAAGTGCTGTCCAGGCCGCGAGTGGTGACGCAGAACAACGTGACGGCGGTGGTGCGCCAAGGCTACCGAATTCCGATCGTCACGCAAAGCCAGCTCGGCGGACCGGCGACTACGAGTTACATCGACGCCTTTCTGCGACTGACCGTCACGCCGCAGATCACGATCGAGAATACGATCTTCCTCGCGGTCGACGTGGAAAACACGACCCCGGACTTCGGCAATTCCAGCACTACGGTAGGCGGCAATCCCAGCTTGCTGACGCAGCAGGCGACGACGCAGGTTCTGGTCAGCGATGGCGGAACGGTGGTCATCGGCGGCGTCATTCAGACCTCGAGTTCGATCAACGTGCAGCAGGTGCCATGGCTTGGCAACATTCCGATACTCGGCAATCTGTTCAAGAGCCGGTCGGTGTCAACCAGCACGCAGGAGCTGATCTTCATCCTGAGTCCTAAAATCGTCCAGACGTAACGTTGTTTTCAGTCTTCGTCTCTGCCGAGGGGCTGCTTTCGCGGCCCCTCATTTTTTTGGGCGAGAGCAATTCCATAGTCGGTATACCCCTATCCGGCGATCCGCACCGGACGCGTTTTGAAAGGGATTTCAACGGTGGTATTCGGTCTACCCCAACACGCGCAACTACGGCGCGTGCTGGGGACCCCGCGCCATATACAATGACCAGCATGGACTACTCTGGACGGCAGGAGCGGCTGCAACTCGAGCTGCAACGCCTGAAGCTGGATGCGATTCTGATTACGCATTTGCCGAACGTGCGCTATCTGACGGGCTTTACGGGCAGCGCTGCCGCACTGCTGATGGGCAGCCGGCCGGTTTTGGTCACCGATGGCCGCTACGCCGAGCAGGCACGCAAGCAGGTGGCACATCCGCGAGTGGTGATCAACAAAGGCGGTTCGCTGAAGGGAGCGGCGCGGGAGATTGCGGCGCGCAAACTTTCCCGTTTGGGTATTGAAGCCGAACACGTGACGGTGGCCACGCGCTCGCTGCTGGCTCGCGAACTGCGCGGATCGAAACTGATCGCGACCTCCGGCGTGGTCGAGGG
>Ga0181539_1003603_pt1 | contig 13993 bp, 12 predicted proteins | sample PEATcosm2014_Bin_46_FD_119767 | JGI IMG/M metagenome (GOLD analysis project Ga0181539, IMG submission 119767) | Peatland microbial communities from MTU Mesocosm Facility, Houghton, MI, USA - PEATcosm2014_Bin23_60_metaG | ecosystem: Environmental > Terrestrial > Soil > Wetlands > Peat | place... | reverse complement strand
TGCAATCCCGGACGCCGGGCGGCCTCGCGCTCAGCTATGAGCGGTCGTTCGAGACTTTTGCCCGGCTCAAAGTGGAGACCGCAAAAAAGGCGATCCAGTTCTATCGCTTGCGCGAACGAGCGACGCTGGCGCGCCTCAACTGAATCGATTCGACGCACGCGCTGCGCAGCATTCGGCCCGGTTCGCACGCTCGGCGCGCCGCTGCAACATCGATGCCCTTTGCCGATCGCCAAGATGACGGACGGGAACTTTCGGGCTTGCGCGCCTGGTGGCACTTGGCGTTGACTGCGGCGTCTGCGAGAGTGCGCCATGGTGCGAGGGCTGATCTCCGTTACGTTCATCTATGTTCCGCGCGAGGATCGGATCCTGGCGGCGATCAATGCCGGCAAGGCCGATGCGTGGTCGTGTTGGCTGACCCGGCGGCTCGCGCTGGCGGTGCTCGAGCGAGGGACGGCTTTTCTGCAAAGCAAATCCGATCTGGCGCAACGCGCGCCAGCGGAGCTTCGCGGCGAAATGATCGCCTTCGAGCGCGATGCCGCGATCGCCAAGACCGCGGCTGCGATGTCGATCACGCCGTCCGACATCCTGCAAATGAGCGTCGCCGCGGCCGAATTGGCCGATCGACTGACGATTTCGCAGCACGGAAACGGCTTCCGGCTCGAGCTTCGCGGACACGCGGAAGCGGGCGCGGTGGGATTATTCACTCCGGCCGAGTTGCAGCGCCTGTTGCAGATGTTGCAGGGCGAGGTGACCAAGGCCGGCTGGCTCGTCGCGGCGGCGAGGCCGCCGGCGCCGCCGGCGCCCGCCGCGAGCGATCCGAAACCGTTTCGTCATTGACGAACGCCGAGGCGGGCCCGCCGGCACTTTCAAGGCCGGCAGGGCCCGCCTGAGATCAGCGCGTCGGCGGCTTCCAGCCGGACGGCGCGCGCAAGGTGCCCAGGTCGAGATTATTGATGTTCGCCGCGCTGACCAGGAGCAGCGGCGTCCACAATGCCTTGGGGACGTCCCGCTTCTCTAGATAATTGATGGTCGCGCGCACGCCCCAACGGCCGATGATGACGGTCTGCTGCGCGACCGTCGCGCTCATCACGCCGTCGCGGATGAATTTCTCGGTATCGATCTGGAAATCGGTTGCCGTGATGGCGACCTTTCCGGCCCGCCCGGCGGCCAGCACGGCTTGCGCCGCTCCGATCGCGGTTGTGTCGGCGCCGTTATAGACGCCGTCGATCTGCGGGAAGGTCTGCAGGAAGTCTTCCATCAATTTCAGCCCGTCCGCCGGCGTCGACTGCGAATATTGCTCGCCGACCACGCTGACTTTCGGAAACTTGTCGGCGAGCCGCTTCTTGAAGGCATTGCCGCGGTTTTCCGCCCAGGAGGTGCCCGGCGCGCCGCGCAGCATGACCACTTTGCCGTCGCCCTTGAGCGCCTGGCCCATGAAATCGGCCTGCATCTGGCCGATGATTTCGTCATCCGAGCGGATGCGCGTCACGACCTTGTCGCTGCCCGTCATGACGTTGCAGTTGACCACCGGGATGCCGGCTGCGACCGCCCGGTCGACGGCGTCGGCGGTGCCCGGGCCGTTGACGGCGACGATGATGATGGCGTCGACCTTGCTCGCGATCAGGTCTTCCAGCTGCGAGATCTGGCGGTCGAGATACTGATAACCGCCGGCGTCGAACATGATCACCTTGGCGCCGAGCTTCTCCGCCTCGTCGATATAGCCATAGGCCTGGCCGACGAAATGCGGGTTCGACAATTGCGGCAGCAGCACGCCGATGGTGTACTGCTTGGCGGGCTTGGCCGGCCGCGGATATTCGTCACCGGCTTCGGCGTACGCCGGCGCCAGCTTGAAAGCGGCGGCGGCGGTGCCCGCCAGCATCGTTTGCAATACGGATCGTCTGTCCATTGGTTCTACTCCCTCGTTGTGTTTTCTGGTTCAGCGCCGGCGCTCGCGCGCCAAGTCGATATAGACGGCGATGATGATGATGGCGCCGACGACGATGTTCTGGACGTAGGACGAAACCTGGATCAGGTTCAGTCCATTCGACAGCATCCCGAGCACGAGCACGCCCATCAGCGTGCGGCCGATGCCGCCGACCCCGCCGGTGATCTTGCCGCCGCCGATCACCACGGCGGCGATCGAATACAATTCCTGCACCTCGCCGAGCGTCGGCTGGCCGGAAATGACCCGCGATGTCAGCACCACGCCGGCGATGCCGGCACACAGTCCGGAGACGACGTAGACCATGATCTTGTATTTGACGACATTGATGCCGGAGAGTACGGCAGCTTCCTCGTTGCTGCCCATGGCGTAGACGTAACGGCCGAAACGCGTGCGGCTCAGCAACAGATAAGCCGCCACGAAGGCTGCGGCCGCGATCACGGAGGGGAGCGGGAACGGCCCCCAATAGCCGGCGCCGATGACCAGGAATTCGTGCGGCAGTCCGGCGATCGGCAGGCCGCCGCTGAGCGTCAAGGCGAGCCCGCGCGCCGCCACCAGCATGCCGAGCGTGGCGATGAAAGCCGGAATCCGCGCCTTGGCGATCAAGACGCCATTGACCAGACCGGCCGCACAACCGGCGAGCACGCCGGCAATGATGCCACCCACGAGGCCGAATTCCAGCATACCCTGGGCGCAGACGACGCTGACCAGCGCCAAGAGCGAGCCGACCGACAGATCGATGCCGGCGCTGAGGATGGCGAAGGTCTGGCCGATCGAAATCAGCGCCAGGATCGAAATCTGGCGCGACACATTGGTCAGATTGACCACGCTCCAGAAATTCGGATTGATGGTGCCGAAGAACACCGCCATGGCGACCAAAACCGCCGGCATGCCGATCCGGCCCCACGGCAGGCGGCGCAGCGCGACGAAGAGAGGATGCGGCCGCGGCGCGCCCGCCGGCGGCACGGCGTCTCGCGTCGGGGCATTGCTCACGCCGTCGCCTCCGTTTGCGGATATCGATCGACGAGTGGGCCGCGCAGCGCGCGGTCGAGGATGTTTTCTTCAGTCGCTTCCGCGCGCGTGAATTCGCCGCAGATCCGCCCGCCCCGCATCACCAGAATGCGGTCGCTCATGCCGAGAATTTCCGGCAGCTCCGACGAGATCATGACGATGGCGGCGCCGCGCTTGAGCAACTCGTTCATCAACTGATAGACCTCGACCTTGGCGGCCACGTCGATGCCGCGGGTCGGCTCGTCGAATAGGAAGATGTCCGCCCGCGAGCTGAGCCACTTGGCGATGACGACTTTTTGCTGATTGCCGCCGCTGAGGTAATGCACCCAGCGCTCGAGATCGGGGGCGGCGATGCGCATCGAGGCGGCGTAGTCCTGGGCGTGCGCGTGCTCGCGCCGCATGTCGATGAAGCCGCCGCGCGAAAAATCGCGCAGCGCGGTGAGCGTGATGTTGTGCTTGATCGACAGGTGGGCCAGGATTCCCTGACGTTTGCGGTCTTCCGGAACCAGCGCGATACCCTTGCGGATGGCGTGAGCGGGAGAAGCGATGTCGACCTTCCGGCCGTGCAGCAGGATTTGCCCGGCGTCGAACCGGTCGGCGCCGAACACCGCGCGTGCCAGTTCGGTGCGGCCGGCGCCGACCAGGCCGGCGATGCCCAATATCTCGCCGCGCCGCAGCTGAAAGCTGATGTCGTGCAATACGCCTTGGCGCGACAAGTTCTCGACGCGCAGCACCTCATCGCCCGGCTCGATCTGGATCTTGGGGAACTTTTCCGTCAGATCGCGTCCGACCATCATGCGGATGAGCTGGTCGACCGAGGCGTCCGCCACCTGCACCGTGCCGACCCAGGCGCCGTCGCGCAACACGGTGGCGCGATCGCCGAGCGTCTTCAATTCGTCGAGCCGATGCGAAATATAGATGATGGCGACCCGGCGCGCCTTGAGTGCCGCGATCGCCGCGAACAGCTGGTCGATCTCGTGCGCCGTCAGCACCGCGGTCGGCTCGTCCATCACGATGAGCCTCGCGTTGAGCGACAGCGCCTTGGCGATCTCCACCATTTGCTGCTGGGCGATGCCGAGACTCCTGACGCTCGCCCGCGGATCGATCTGCAGGTTGAGCGCGGCCAGGAGTTCGCGGGCCTGCCGATCCAGTTTCTTGCGGTCGACGACGCCGAGGCGGCGCAGCAGCATCGGTTCGCGGCCGAGAAAGATATTTTCCGCGACCGTCATGTCCGGCACCAGATTCAGCTCCTGATAGATGGTGCTTATTCCCAGCATCTGGGCATCGTGCGGATTGCGGATCGCGACCGGCAGGCCGTCAAAGAGAATCGTCCCGCCGTCGGGCGGATAGACGCCCGACAGAATCTTGATGAGGGTTGATTTGCCGGCGCCGTTCTCGCCGATCAGGACGTGCACTTCGCCAGCGCGCACGGTGATAGTGACGTCGTTGAGCGCCAAGACGCCCGGAAAGCGCTTGACGATCCCGCGCATTTCGAGAAACGGCTGCTCTGCGGTCATATCAAGGTCTGGCGCCGATCACTCTGGCCGCAACGAGCGTCCCGAGTTGAATGCTAACAGCGACATTTACAGGACATTTGATCTACGTCAAACGTGGCCGGTGCGACCGCGCGCCCGCAAGCTCATGCGAGAGCACAGCGGACGCATGGTGCCTCGTCAGAGACCGGCCGACTTGGTAAGAACGCCTCGCGGATACATGCCGTCGATTGGAGAGACTATATGGATCGTTTTGCGCGCGGCCCCTTTCACGTCGGTTACGAGCGGCGGGTCGATCTCGACGCGCTCCGCCGCAAGCGGACCGCCAAAGCCGACGCAGAGCGCCGTAGGGCGGGCCTCGACGCTCTTCTGGTCTGGAAGGACGAGAATTGCCGCTACCTGACCGACCTGCGACCGCAGCTGATCGCCGGCAAGACGACCGCGCTCAACGGTGCGCTGCTGATCGAGGGCCGCGCGCCCATCATGTTCTGCTCCGGCGGCGAACGCGACCGGGTCGACCGGACGATGCCATGGATCGAAGAGGCGCATACCATTCCGATCATCGAGGAAAAGGCGCTGGTCGAGGGCCTGGTCAAGGACATCCTCGGTCCGGTGTTGCGCCACTACGGCCTCACCGACGCCAAGCTCGGCCTCGATGAATCCAACATGGTGTTCTACAAAGCGCTGACCGCGCATCATCCGAAACTGCAAGTGGAGGACGGCGACACGCCGATGCAGCAGGCGCGGATGATCAAATTGGACGAAGAGATCGTCCTGCTCGAAGAAGCAACCGCGATCGCGGATGCGGTCTGCGCCACGGCGACGGCGACGGTCGCCGATGGGGTGCGGGAGTGCGAAGTGGCCGGCGAGGCGATGCGGACCTTGTTTCGCCTCGGCGGCGAATATGCCCACGTGATGACGCCGTTCGTCGCCTCGGGCGAGCACATGGCGCCGCCGCATCGGATTTGCAGCGACAAGCTCATTCGGCACGGCGACGTCGTGTTCATCGATATCGGCGCCGCCTGGGGCGGCTATTTCGGCGATATGGCGCGCACCGTCATCTGCGGCGAGGCGTCGGGCGAGCAGAAAAAGATCTACACCGCCGTCTATGACGCGCTCAATGCCGGTATTGCGGAAATGCGTCCGGGACGCACCAACAGGGACGCCGCCGATGCCTTCATCAAAGCCGCGGACAAATACGGCCTGGGCGGCCGCTTTCTGTCGCTGTTCATCGGCCACGGCGTCGGCATCGGTGCCAATGAGCCGCCCTATATCGGCGAGACCCTGCCCGGAGCGCCGACCTATGAGTTCCGGCCGGGCATGGTCTTTGCCGTCGAGCCCCTGATCTGGGTGGAAAATATCCGCGGCGGCGGCGGCGTGCGCCTGGAGGAAATGGTCCTGGTTACCGAGAACGGCCCCCACGTCATGTCGCGGGCGCCGTTCGATAAGAAGCTGATGTTGTGATCCTGGCGCGAAAGAATCGTTCGCACCGGCTAAGCTGCTTGGCCGACCCGCGGTCAGGCTTCGTTCGCCGCGCCGTAAAAGGCCAGTGACAGGCGCCGGCGGGCGCTTTAACTTCCACGAAGCGACACAGCAGGGAGACGGAGCGCGCCATGGCCAAATTCAATTGGGATCACATTCATCTGCGCACGGCCAATCCCGAGGCGATGGCGGACTGGTTCGAGAAAATGCTCGGTGCCGAGGTGCTGCGCTCCATGCAGGAAGGCAAGCCCCGCATCGATCTTAAGCTCGGCGGCGCCAATATCTTCATTGCTCCGGTGGCGGCCGGCGACGGCGTCAATGCGCCGCCGACCACGCCCTATCGCGGGCTCGATCATTTCGGGCTTGCAGTGAGCGGCATCGACGCGATCGCCGCCGAACTGAAGTCGAAGGGCGTCGAATTCACCAAGGAGCCGACGACGGTGCGGCCCGGCGTGCGCATCTGCTTCATCCGCGGACCGGAGGGAATATCGATCGAACTGCTCGACCGCACTGCCGCATAGCGCCGACGGCGACGGCCCTGCACGAAAGGCGCGGCGGTCAGGCGGCTGCGGTGCGTGAGGCCTGTCCGCGATGAGCCTCCACGATCTCCGTCGTGCCCTCGTCGTGCTTGAAGAAGGCGACGCACTCGTTCATCGCCTTGGCTTGTTCCTCGAGCATCTTGGCGGTCGCGGCGCTCTCTTCGACCAGGGCGGAATTCTGCTGGGTGTTCTCGTCCATCTGCGCGAGCGCCTTGTTGATTTCGCCGACGCCGGTCGATTGTTCGATGCTCGCTGCCGCGATGTCGGCAACGATGTTGGCCATGTTCGTGATCGATCCGACGATTTCGGTCAGCACGCCGCCCGCTTTGTTGACGAGTTCGACTCCGGTTCTGACTTGGGTGTCGCTGTTGACGATCAGATTGCTGATGTCCTTCGCCGCTTGCGCCGAGCGCTGCGCCAGGTTGCGGACCTCGGTGGCGACGATCGCAAATCCGCGACCGGCTTCGCCGGCCCGCGCCGCCTCGACCGCCGCGTTGAGCGCCAGCAGATTGGTCTGGCGGGCGATCTCGTCGATGACGCCGATAATGTCGGCGATCTTCTGCGAGGACTTCTCGATCCGCGCCATGGCGTCGACCGCTTCGGCGACGACTTTTCCGCCGCGATCGGCGATCTCGCACGTGCTCGTTGCCGAGGCGCTGGCGTGTTGGGCGTTCTCGGCGGTTTTCCGCACCGTCGCCGCGATCTGCTCCATGGCGGCGGACGTCTGTTCCAGGCCGGCAGCTTGTTCTTCGGTGCGCTGCGACAAATCGATCGATCTGGCCGAGATCTCCATGGTCGCGTGCGACACTTCGCTGGTGGCCTCGAAGATCGCTCTGGTCACCTCCTGCAGTCGCTCCATTGCGTCATTGAAATCGCTTTGAATTTGGATGTATTGCGCCGGAAGATCGGTGATACGAAAAGTCAAATCGCCTTGGCTCAGGCTGTGCAGTCCTTGCCCGATCGAGCCGATGATTTTATCGCGTATGATGCCTTCCTCGCGCCGGGCTTGTTCGACGGCGTGCTCCTGGGCTTTCACCGCGTTATTGATGATTTCCGCGGCGACGCGAAACGAACCATGCATGCCGCCAAGCATAATGCGCCGGTAAAAAATGTTACGACAGACCGCCTCCAGGCTGGCGGTAGCTTCCCGCACGAAGGCGTCGCAACGGTCGATCATGTCGTTGATGCGATGCTGCACGTCGGCGAGGGCTCCGGTCTCCTCGACCCTCATGATCCGGGCTTCGAAATTACCCTGGCTGATCTCCTGGCAGATCGTCGTGATTTTTTCGATGACGTGCAATTGAACGGCCTCGCGGTGCGTTGCCGCGTTCCGGTTCTTGGCCCGAACGATTTCGTTGCCGACAAGGATCAAGAGCAAGAGTGCGGTGACGACCGCCGCTGCGACTGTCGCGGGGAAGTCGAGACCCTCGTAGCCGTAGACTCTGGCGACGACGGCAAGTGCCGATAATGCCAGCGCGACGGCGCAAACGATTGCGGGTCCGGCGAGCGAATTAAAGCGAGAAAATGAGCGCGTCATAGGTGGTGTTCTGCGATTTCAGGAAGCTGACCAGGAAGTCGAAGCCGGCCGCGAGCTCTTTCTGGCCGTTCTGATGCTTTTTCTCTTCCTTGAGAACAGCGGCATACAGCGGAGCGATCGTATTCTTGACGATTTTCGGATCGGGGACTCGGCGGTTCGAATGAAAGCCCACGATGTTGCGGTTCTTGTCGTAGGACGGCGTCACGTGCGCGAAGACCCAATAATAATTGCCGCTCTTCGCCATGTTCTTGACGTAGGCGAAGATTTCGCGGCCTTCCATGATCGTGTCCCACAACAGCTTGAACACCGCCCGCGGCATGTCGGGATGGCGGATGATGCTGTGCGGCTGTCCGACCAATTCCGCCTCGCTGTAGCCGGCGATGGTGCAGAACACCTGATTGGCGTAAGTGATTCGTCCCTTCAGATCCGTCTTGGAAACGATGAGGTCCTCGTCCCGGAAAAAGACTTCAGTATCTGTCGGTGTGATGATGCTTTTCATGGCTTTGACGGAAGGTATCCCGATAATCGGGCGGTCGTTCGGGCCGCTATTTGGTACAAATACTTAGAACGGCATTATGAATGGTTAATCACGCAGCAAGCGGATGTAATAAATCTGCATATCTGTTTTAAAATCGGCTAGCCGCGTACTTGGTACTTGTATGCGTGAGCTACCGCATGTGGCGCGGAGTTGAATTTTATGCCACGGCAACGCGCGCGACTGCTTATCAACGGGCGCAAGGTGGGATCAGTATCTGCGAATCGAATTAATCTACTATAAGATATTTACGTTGTCGTTTGTTGCAGGAAACTCAAGACGCGCTCGGCCGTTGCCGCTTCGGTCTGCTGCTCGACGCTCACGTCCCAATAATCCGAACGCGGCAGGCATTCTTCCAGATAGCGCGCCGCCGAAGTGGCGTGCGCGGCGTCGTGCCCCGGCACGATGAGGGCAGGGATATCGACGGTCATGAGACGTTCCGGCGTGGCGCCGGGCGCGGTGTCGCGATCGAACAACGCGTCCCGCATGGCCTCGCAGAGGCGCACATAGCGGTCGGGAACCTGTTTCGCATAAGCGGCGGCAAAACCGTCGTCGCGCTTGATGACCGAAGCCCAAGGCCCGCCGCGCGGATCGGCGCCGAACGGCTTGCGCTCTTGGCGCACTCGCGCGACGACTCCGGCAAGGCCGTCGCTCGCCACGAATTGCAGATGCTCGGCGAAACGCCGGTGGCTCGACATCCGATATTTGGCGCCGCCGACCGGCCAGTACAGCACCATGCTTGAAACCATTTCCGGGTGCGCGACGGCGAAGGCGGCGACCGGCGAGCAGCCCATGCAGCCGCCGAGGAGATGGGCGCGCGAAATTCGCAAGTGATCGAGCAGGCCCTTGCCCTGCGCGACATAATGGGCCCAGGTCACGGGCTCGACGCGGCCGCCCGACTGCCCGCATTCGCGACGATCGAACAAGATGCAGGTGAAAGCTCTCGGCAGGTGGTCGAGAAGTTTTATCTTGGCGTAGATGCCTTGCGTCGACCAGGTTTCGACCACTGCGTTGAAGCCGCCCGGAGCGTACATCAGGATCGCCGGCCCGGAGCCGATCACCTCGTAGCGCGTCGCGATGCCGTCGATGTCGACGCTCGGCATGGTCAGCCCTTGATCTGGCGGCCGGCGCGGGCGTCGGCGATCAAGCTCGAGAAGGCATTCAGTGTCGCCTTGGCGGAGTTGAAATAGGTATCGGTCTTGGCGTCGAGCCACTTTTCGCCGTAGCCGATGGCGGTGTGGGCGAGCCGCACGCGGCCGTCGAGCCACGGCCCGCCGCCGAAGCCGCCGATCACCGGGATGCTCACCGCTTCGACCACCGCCGCGCCGGCGACCGGACCGGAATTGGTGAAATCAAGGAGACTCGCGCCGGCGTCTTCGAGGCGCCTTGCTTCGTCGACGAGCCTAGCCGCCGCTTCGCCGCTCGCCTGCGCCTCGGGCGAATTTTGCGCGCTATAGGGGATGCCGTATTTGGCGGCGGTCTGCGGCGTCAAGCCGAACTGCGCGAAGACCGCGATGCCTTCTCGGACCAGAGCGCGCACGACATCGGGAAAGTCGGCGGCCGCGTCGATTTTGATCATGTCGGCGCCGCCTTCCCCGATCAGGCGCGAGGCGGCGGCAAGGGCTGCGTCGCGGCCTTGCTGCACCGGACCATACGGCATGTCGCAGCTCACCAGCGCGCGCTCGACGCCGCGGCGCACCGCCTGGCAGCAAATCAGCATCTCGGGGAGCGAGACATCGAGCACGTCGACGCGGCCCCACAGGTTGACGCCGACCGAATCGCCTACCGAAACGAAGTCGAACCCGGCGCGGTCGGCAATGCGGGCGATCTGGTAATCCCAGGCGACGACGCCGACGCTTTTCTTGCCGTCGCGCTTCATCTGCTGCAGCGCGGGGATGGTGACCTTGACGTTCATGCTCCCTCGGTGGGCTGATCGATGAACGCTTATAGCAATGTGTATGGACAGTAACAGTAACGCAGCGCCGCGATCACGGGCGGCGGAGACGGTGCCGCTATTGCTGAAAATTCGACGCGGTCGACGGCTTGGGCTTGGCCGGCTTGTTTTCCGCTCCGGCGGGAGCGTCGGCTTTCAGGTCGGGCGGCGGACTGGCCGCGAGCGCCGTCGCGGACATCGGAGTCCATGGGGCCGCTCTGGCGGTGGGCTTGTGCTCCTTGGCCTTGCCGTCCGCGGGCTTGGCCGCGCTGGGCTTGGCCGCGCTGGGCTTGGTCGCACTGGGCTTGGCGGCACCGGATTTTGCGGCACCTGCTTTGCCGTCTTTCGGCTTTGCCGCCGCGGGGTTCTCGTCGGTTGCCTTGGCCGTCGCCGTCTTGGCGCTGGCGGGTTTGGCGGCCGCCGGTTTGTACTTTGCTTTCTTCTTGACCGGATCGTCCACAATGTCCGCCGGGATGGCGGCAAGCTGCGCCGCGCTTCGGGTCGGGCCGGTATAGACGACAATCGGCGTCACCGGTCCGGCGTCGGAAAGCAGGTTGGCATTTTTCGGCGTCGGCGCCCGCAGCGCCGACAGCAGCACGGAGAATTGCTGGCTGTTCTCGCCGCCGCCGCCGGACGCGTTGCCGTTATCGGAGCCGGCGTCGGCGTCGTCCTCCTCGGTGGCCGGGCGCTTGCGATGTCGTCCGCACATCTCGTCCTTGAGATTGGGCGGCGAGGCATCGATGGGGGTGAGCGCGTCGACCGTGCCGAGCGAAGGCGTCAGCCACGACAGCGGGTTCTGCGTAAAGCCGCTTTCCAGCATCTCCGCCGCCTTGACCGCGCGTGCCGCCGACGATGGCGCGCCGAGCACCACTGCGATCAATTGCTTGTTGTCGCGCGTTGCCGTGGCAACCAGGTTGAACCCCGAGGCACAGATGAAACCGGTCTTCATGCCGTCGGCGCCCGGATAGCGGCCGATCAAGGAATTGTAATTGCGCACGACGCGCCGGCCGAATTTGATCGCCGGGATGTGCCAATAGGAGCTGTATTCGGGGAATTCGCGAATCAGCGCGCGGGCGAGAATGGCGAGGTCGCGCGCCGACATGATTTGGCCGTCGGCCGGCAGGCCGTTGGGATTGACGAAATTGGATTCCGTCATGCCGAGACGATGCGCGGTATCGGTCATTTCCTGGGCGAAGTCGTCGACCGAGCCGCCGACGCCCTCGGCGACCATCACCGCCATGTCGTTCGCCGATTTCACCATCATCATCTTGAGCGCATTGTCGACCGTCACCTGGGTGCCGACCGGGAAGCCCATCTTGACCGGCGCCTGCGCATTGGCGGTGGGCGAGACGGTGAACAACGTGTCGAGCGTGATGCGATGAGCGCGGATGGCGTCGAGCGCCATGTAGAGCGTCATCAGCTTGGTCGTGGAGGCCGGGTACCACGGATAGGTCGCGTTCTCGGCGCGCAGCACCTTGCCGGAATCGGCCTCGATCAGAAGCAGCGCCTCCGCGCGCGCCGGCGTCGCCGCCGGAACGGAACTCAAGGCGAGGATGCCCGCCGCGATTGAACCGAGAATGATACCGGCCGGCGCCCTGAGAGACTTCATGCAATGCACGTGTCGCGGTCCGTTCGGTTGGTCGGGCCCAGGTTAAGGTCGATGGGGCCGCGCTGGGTTCACGGAAGGTTCACGAGGCGTGGGCGCTTTGCTATCTAAGCCGAAGCGGGGCTCGAAGGCAAAGGCGATTAGCGCTAACCTTAAGAACCGTGTGGATTTCGACGCGTCGCATATCACAAAACCGGGTCGAGGAAAGCGACGCAAAAGCGACGAAAATTCGGCAACGGAGGAAATCATGACTGCCTGCATCGTGGGATGGGCGCACACGCCGTTCGGCAAGCTTTCCGGCGAAACCGTCGAGAGCCTCGTGGTGCGGGTCGCCGGCGAGGCACTGAGCGATGCCGGGATTGCGGCGAAAGACGTCGACGAGATCGTGCTCGGGCACTTCAATGCCGGTTTCTCGGCCCAGGATTTTACCGCCTCGCTGGTGCTGCAGGCCGCGCCGGAACTGCGCTTCAAACGCGCCACCCGGGTCGAGAACGCCTGCGCCACCGGTTCTGCCGCCGTGCATGGGGCGCTGCAATCGATCGCGGCGCGCTCGGCCAGAGTAGCGCTCGTCGTCGGCGTCGAACAGATGACGACGACGGCGCCGGCGGAGGTCGGCCGCAATCTCCTCAAGGCCTCTTACGTGCGCGAGGAAGCCGCTATCGAGGGCGGCTTCGCCGGCATTTTCGGCAAGATCGCCGCGCTCTATTTCCAGCGCTGGGGCGACCAGTCGGACGCGCTCGCGCGCATCGCCGCCAAGAACCACAAGAACGGCGTCGGCAATCCCTACGCCCAAATTCGCAAGGATCTCGGCTACGACTTCTGCCGCGTGGAAAGCGAAAAAAATCCGCTGGTCGCAGGCCCGCTCAAGCGCACCGACTGCTCGCTCGTCTCCGACGGCGCCGCCGCGCTGGTGCTCGCCGACGTCGAGACCGCGCTCACGCTCGACAAGGCGATCGTGTTCCGCGCCGCGCAACATGTGCAGGATTTTCTGCCGATGTCGCGCCGCGACGTGCTCAAGTTCGAAGGCTGCGCGGTGGCCTGGCAGCGCGCGCTGGCCCAGGCCGGGATCAAGCTTGCGGATTTGTCCTTCGCCGAGGTGCACGACTGCTTCACCATCGCCGAGCTGATCGAATACGAGGCCATGGGCCTGGCGCCGGAAGGGCAGGGCGCGCGCGTCATTGCCGAAGGCCTGGTCGGCAAGGACGGCGCGCTGCCGATCAATCCGTCCGGCGGCCTGAAAGCCAAAGGCCATCCGATCGGCGCCACCGGCGTGTCGATGCATGCCGTCACCGCGATGCAGCTCACAGGCTCGGCCGGCGACATGCAGGTCAAGAACGCCAAGCTCGGCGGCATTTTCAACATGGGCGGCACCGCGGTGGCGAATTACGTGAGTATTCTCGAACGGCTGCGCTAGTTGCTCCCTCGCCCCGCGTCCAGCGGGGAGAGGTGAACAAAGAAATCTGTTCTCGCGACGCAGGCGCGCTCCCTCTCCCCGCCGCGCGGGGAGAGGGTTGGGGTGAGGGGGCCTCGCCGCGATTCTGAGCGTCTTCGATCAAGCGCCGGCGTTGCAAACAATCGCGCGAATCTCAGCCCAGCGGAAGCGCCCCCTCATCCATAGCCGATGCTTCGCATCGGCGTTCTTTATGTAAGAAGAACGGCGGCCGCAGGCCGCCTGTGCTTCTCCCCGCGCGCCGGGAGAAGGAGCCGCCAAGCCGTACCGTTGAGGGAAAACTCCCTCTCTCCGCCCGCGGGCGGCAAACAAACGAAATCGTTCTCGCGACGCGCCTTGGCGCCCGAGTTTTGCAAAGCCCGTCACATGAAGCGCGAAGGCCGGGAGGGAAAAGGCAATCGAGGGGTGGCGCCTCGTTGTCGCTCTTCGCTGCGCCCGTTTCGCCAAAGCCAAACGAATAAAAAG
>Ga0181539_1003601_pt1 | contig 13996 bp, 11 predicted proteins | sample PEATcosm2014_Bin_46_FD_119767 | JGI IMG/M metagenome (GOLD analysis project Ga0181539, IMG submission 119767) | Peatland microbial communities from MTU Mesocosm Facility, Houghton, MI, USA - PEATcosm2014_Bin23_60_metaG | ecosystem: Environmental > Terrestrial > Soil > Wetlands > Peat | place... | reverse complement strand
GATGCCAGATTGGCTAAAGGTGATCTCGCACCTCAATCCGTTGACGTACGAAGTGGACGCGCTGCGGGCTTTGATGCTGGCCGGGGGAACGAGCGTTATCGGCCTGGGAACGGATTTGGGGGTTCTGCTGATGGTAACGGTGGTCCTGGTCATTATCGGCGGGTGGATGTATCCGAGAATCGCCATCTGAAGGGCGCTGATCACGACTCTGGAAGAGGTGGCCAAATCCGCGGCTCATCCTCTCTGGTATTTTTCACAGGAGTGGACCGCAGGTCCGCCCCTTCCGGGGGCGCTCGTTGCGCCCTTACATATGAACCATTCTCTTTTTTTGGCAACCTGATACTATCATTAGCTCATGAATGAGGAGGAAGGCAGCGTGAGCAGCAGCGACCAGGAGGCAATTGCGGTTCCGGCCGGCGTGGAAACCGCGGGCAAGTGGACCGTTATGGGGATTATGGCTATCGGCCTCTTTATGGTGTGCCTGGACGCCAGCATTGTGAATATCTCCTTGCCGAAGATCAGCCTCTCTTTTCATGTCCCTCTCAGTGGCATGGTGGAATGGGTGATCATTGCCTATCTCATCGTTATTGCCAGCCTCCTGCTGACCTTGGGCCGGCTGTTGGATATGGTGGGGCAGAAACTCCTGTGGGTGCTGGGACTCTCCATTTTTACCACAAGCTCCGCCCTTTGCGGGGCGGCTCCGTCGCTGCTGCTCCTGGTCATTTTTCGGGCCCTGCAGGCAGTGGGGGGCGCGATGATCATGACCGTCAGTCCAGTCATGATAGCCCGCGCTTTCCCGGCCACGGAGCGGGGGCGGGCCTTGGGCATTCTTGCCCTGGTGGTGGCCGGCGGTACGAGCGCCGGTCCCGCGGTGGGCGGTCTCATAACCCAGGCCTTCACCTGGCGCTGGATCTTTTACATCAATGTGCCCATTGGTATAATTGGCATGGCCGCCGCTCTGCGCCTGCTGACGGAGCCCATTCGTCTGAGCTGGAGCCAACAGCGATTCGACCCCATCGGCGCGCTGCTGCTCTCGGTCAGCATCAGCTGCCTGATGCTGGGTCTGAGCTTCGGCCAAGAAGCGGGATGGCGTTCCTTCACCATTGTCGGGCTCTTGATGATGGCTTCGATGCTGCTGGCGGCGTTCATTATCCATGAAAAGCAGGTGGCGCAGCCCATCGTCGATTTTTCCCTCTTTCGCAACCGGCTGTTCACCGCGGCGATTATCAGCAGCTTTCTCGCCTTCCTGTCTCTGTTTGCGGTGATGTTCTTGATGCCCTTCTACCTGGAGGAGCTGCGGGCGCTTCCGGTCCATCTGGCGGGCCTGCTGATGACCGCGGTGCCGCTCACCATCGCGGTGGTGGCCCCGTTAAGCGGTAGGCTTTCTGACCGTTTCGGATCGCGGCTTCTCAGTTCCTCGGGCCTGGCCATCGTCTGTCTGGGACTCTGGTTTCTCAGCCGATTGCGGTCAGGGGGTTCGCTTTTTGGCATTGTCTGGCCGCTGGTGGTGACCGGCTTCGGGCAAGCGCTTTTCCAACCGCCGAACAACAACGCCATTTTGAGTTCAGTGCCGCCACAGCGCTTAGGAATCGCCTCCGGGTTTTTATCGACGGTTCGCGTGCTGGGCCAATCCTCCAGTGTGGCTATCTCCGGGGCAATTTTTACCTCACTGGGCGGCGCTCGGGCCGGAGCGGCGCTGGGCCAGAAATGGGGTCTTGCAGCCGATCAGCTGGAAGCCGTTTTCATTCACGCCTTTCACATAGCTATGCTCACCTGCATGATCATTGCCAGTATCGGGGTGTTCACTTCACTCATGCGCGGCCCTCGGGGCAGCAGCTACCGCTGACCGCGGCTGGGCGCGGGAGAAATTTTATGGAAGCTGGCAAAAAGATCTTGATTGCGGTGGACGGATCTTCTTACTCACTCCAAGCAATCAAATATGTGGCCGCCATGTGCCCCGGGTCTCCGGTGGCAGTGGGTCTTCTCCATGTTCTCCCCATGGCGTCCGAGGAACTGCTCTGGCAGATCAACGTGGATGAAAACTTCAAGTCGAAGATCAAAGAGCAATACGAGCGCTTCAACGACGAATGCCAGCGTGCGGCTCAGAAATTCTTAAACCAGTCCAAAGAGATCCTGGTTGACTCCGGCTGTTATGTTCCGGACCTCATCATAACCATGCTGCGGCAGTGGCAATCCGGGATTGCCAGGGATATCATAACCGAGGCGAAAAAGGGTTATGATGCCGTAGTCATTGGCAGAAGGGGAATAGGGAAGATCGAAGGCCTGATGCTGGGAAGTGTCTCGGCCCAGGTCGTGCAGGGAGTTGATTGGATCCCGGTTTGGGTCATCGGCGGGGAAGTCGTTTCCGGGAAAATGTTGCTGGCCGTGGATGCTTCGCTAAATTCCCGCCAGGCGGTGATCTACGCCGCCCCCTATGCGGCGCAAACCCAGGCGGAAGTCACCCTCTTGCACGTGGTGCGCAAATTCTTCCCTGGAGGGAGCCCGTATTTGAGGTCGGCCGGCGAAGAAATCGAGAAGGCGCTCAATGAGAATTTGAAAGCAAAGATTCAGGGAATCTTTGATGATTACCGAAGCTGCCTGGAGAAAGCGGGCGTGGCCCCTGAGAGGATTAGCACGGAATGCGCCATTGGCAGCTATAGCCGTGCGGCTGATATCCTCGCGGCAGCCAGAGAGGGGAACCACGGCACCGTTATTATGGGCAGAAGAGGAATATCAGCAATACGCGAATTCATTCTAGGCCGGGTAACCACCAGGGTGCTGAATGGGGCCGAAGGCCTGGCCGTCTGGATTGTCCCCTGAACACCGCGGAGTGCGCTGGCCCATGGCCACCCGGGAGATAAGCAATGACTTTTGACCAGAGGTTCGAGAAGGTGGGGGAATTGATCAAGGCGCTCGGCCAGCGGCGGGATCAGATGATCGCCCAGGCCGTCCTTGATCTCCAGTTTGCCGCAAAAGACACCGCCCACGAGTTGGATCTGACCCTGGATAGGTTGGGGACCTTTATTGAGGCGCGGGAAGCTTTAGCCTCCAGGAGACCCTTGGGGGGGCCGGACTCATGGGTGGCGGTGACGTTGTCTTATAACGGCAGCGCCTGGCTAAACCTGGTCATCACAGCAGCTTATATGGCTGGAAACCGGGTCCTGGTGAAGTTTTCCTCCAAGGGGTCCGGGCTGCTGAACCTGATGGAGGAAATTTATCAGCCCATCTTTGGAGACAGTATCAGGTTTTACCGGGACAGGGGCCACAGCTTCATGGAGGAGGCCCTAAAAAACCCCAAGGTCTCGGGGGTGGTGTTTTTCGGGTTCGACCAGCACGTGCTCCCCTACCAGGAAGCCTTCCGCCAAACCGGCAAGAAGTTCATTTTCGAAGGCCCGGGAGCGGACCCGTTCATTGTTTTCCCCGACGCCGACCTGCAAGTGGCCCTGGCCGATATGATGGCCGCCAAGTTTGCCTATTCCGGGCAGACTTGCACGGCGCCCAAGAGGATCTTTATCCATGAGGCCATCTACGAGCAATTCCTAAAAATGATCGCGCCTAAAGTTGAGGGCCTGTTGGTGGGTGATCCGAGGGATCTAAGCGTGGAGGTGACCCCGCTGGCCAGCGATCTGGCCGTGGCCGGCATCAAGGCGGCCCTGGCCGAGGCGGTGGCCAAGGGCGCCCAAATCCTGGTGGGAGGTAAAATCGCCGGGAACCTGGTGTATCCCACGCTGATCCGGAATGCCACTGATGACATGCTGGGCATGAAAAAAGAGGCCTTCGGCCCGGTATTATTCACCAGCAGTTTCTCTGAGCGGGAAGTGGTAGTGGCGCGGGCTAAAAATCACCAATATGCCCTCCGGGCATCAGTATACGGCGGAGAAGAGGCCGCCCTGACCGCCGCGGATTTGAGGGGTGAGAAATACTGCCACCCGGTGCCTGATTATACCTTCGGCAAATTCGGCACGGTTTCCCTCAACGAACCTCGAGAGAAATCCTGGCGCGGGGCCCTGGTGACCAAGGCGGTGGGCGGCTACGGCTATTCCGGCTGGATCTGGGATACCGTGGACGGGCGCTTCCAGATCAAGCAAGGCCCCAAACTTATCCACCTGGAAACGTCCACCCCGGCGTAGCCGGATTTCCCTGAACTCCTGGGGCTGCCTCGAACTGGTGAGCTCATGGCGCTTGAGGCGGCAGCCGTTTCTGGTCCGGGAACAGATCAGTAGTGTCCGCCAATAAAATTGAATGAATAAGCTTATGCTTTCCCGCGTTAAACCCTATGCCATTGTAATTTCAACGATATCAACATATTATACCGATGCAACCAAATCCCCTCTCCCCTGCGAGGGGACGACACCGGGTGAGGGGTGGCTTCGTCGGTCGTCCATACCCCCCTCACCCTGCCCTCTCCCCCCAAGGGGGGAGAGGGAAAAAGCTTGTAAATTTCATGAAATGAATATCTAAGATCAAACAGATTTCTACTGCCTGCCCTATAGTAAAACCCTTGGCGGACACTACCGGGATCAGATAGGCTTTGGATAAGGCTCAGCGAGAGTTTTTTGTCGATGACCACCCAATAACGAAGGATGCGAATAATGAAGATAATTGCCTTAGTGGGAAGTCCTCATAAAGCCACGGGAAACACTGCAAAATTGACTCGGATCGTGCTGCAAGGGGCGGAGCGGGAAGGAGCCCATACCGAGACCATCTACCTGCCGGGTAATACCGTGCTCCCCTGCCTGGGGTGTGATTACTGCCATAAAAAGGGGCGCTGCGCTCAGAAGGATGACTTCCCGGAGATTCAGCAGAAGATCCATGGGGCGGATGGAGTGGTTCTCGGCAGCCCCAATTATATCTTCAGCGTCAGCGCCCAGATGAAAGCCTTTATGGACCGTTGCAGTTCCATGGTCCACTGCCTTGGCTTTTATGGAAAGTACGGGGCTTCAGTGGTAACCTCCGGCGGAGGGGACGAGGAGCCCATTGCTGAGTACCTGAACCACTTCCTGATGATTACTGGCATTCAATCGGTGGGCTCCGTCTGGGCCACCATGGGTCTGATTTTTGGAGACGGTTTCCCGGAGGACATTTCCAGCCGGGCGCTGGGTCTGGGAAAGCGGCTGGTTCAGGCCTGGCGGGATCAAGAGGCTTTTCCTGAAATCCAGGAAAACATGGCAGCTTTCAGAGACCGCATGCGCCGGCTGCTGGAATACCGCAAGGAAGAGTGGCCTTATGAATATGATTACTGGCAAAAGAATTGGGGGCTCAAGCAATAAACGGGGTCGCTTCCTTGCTCCCCTTCAGATTTAGGGCTAAGGTTTTTTCTCCGCCACCTCTGCTTTTAGCACCGGTATCGGCGGCGCCTGTTCCCAGCCGCCGCCCAGGGCCTTGTAGAGGGCGATGAGGTCGGTGGAGATGTTGCTGTTGCTCTGCACCAGCGCGTTTTCCACGGCGTAGAGCGAGTTCTGGGCGACGAGCACGTTAAGGAATTCGAGCAGCCCCTCCGTATAGAGCTTCAACGACAGGTCAAAGGCTTTACTGTTAGCGACGACGGAGTCTTTGAGCGACTTGTAGTGTTCCTGTTCCTTGGCAAACGCAATCAGGGCATTTTCCACGTCCTGGAAGGCGCCTAACACGGTCTGGCGATAGGTAATGAAGGCCTGATCCCGCAACGCTTCCTGCACCCGGATATTCGAGACGATCGCACCTCCCTGGAAAATCGGCCAGGTCACCGATGGGCCAAAGGACGCAGTTCGACTGGCCACCGTCCACCAGGCATTCAGCAGGTTGCTCTGCCAGCTCACCGCGCCGGTCAGCGAAAACTTGGGGAACAGATCTGCGGTGGCGACCCCGATCTGCGCCGTGGCGGCGTGCAGTTGCGCCTCGGCTTGGCGGATGTCGGGACGGCGGCGCAGCAGGTCAGACGGCAGACCCGCGGGAATCTGAGCCGGCGCGCCGGGGATGTCGCCCGTCGGCGTCAACTGCTTCAGCAGGTCGGCCGGAGGCCGGGCCAGCAGTATGCTCAAGGCGTAGATCGACTGCCTCGCGGAGGTTTCGAACACTGGAATTTGCGCGGCGGTGGTGGCGACACTGGCCTCGGCGTTGGCGACGTCCAGGGCGCTGCTAAACCCTGCCCCCGCTTTCTGGCGGGTGATCAGCGCCGTGTTTTGCATGGCTTTCAGATTTTTTTGCGCGATGGCTATTTGCTGTTGATAACCCCGGAGTTGCACATAGTTGAGCGCCACCTCGGCGGCGATGGTGACCTGCACGTTGCTGATGCCTTCGATGGCGGCCTGGACGCTGGCGTCGGCCGATTCCACATTTCGGCGCTGCCCGCCGAAAAGGTCGATCTCCCAGGCCGCATCGAAGCCCGCCTGATAGAGATTTTGCAACGACTGGACCGCCGGAGCCGCCGTACCCTTTGTGGTGGGTGCGGTGACGCCGGAGGTGCTTTCCCGCAGATATTCGCCGGAGGCGGTGATCTCCGGCCATAAACCTGCAACCGCGATGCCCCGGGCGGCGCGAGCCTGCCGCAGATTAGCCACGGCAAGTTGCAGGTTGAGGTTGGTTTTCAGGGCATCTTCCACCAGTTGCGCCAACGTAGGATCATTGAACCGTTTCCACCATTGAGTCAGTTGGGCCGGCTGCGCGGTGGCCACGGAAGGGGGTCGCGGCGCCGGCGCTTCCGTCACGCCGGCCCAACCGGAGGGCGCCTCAGGATGCGGCGCGTGATAATCGGGCCCGACCATGCAGCCGCTTATCGACAACCCGCTGAAACCGCAGACTGCAAACAGGATTGCTACTAAAAGCAGTGGCCGGTTCGTTTTCATGGGTACCATTTACTCATAGCGAAGCGCCTCGATGGGATCGAGCCGGGAGGCTTTATAGGCCGGGTAAAAGCCAAAGGCGATGCCGACGCTGGCCGAAACGAGCACGGCGGCGAGGATCGCTCCCACCGAAACCGCCGTCGGCCAGTGCAACACCAAAGATACCACGTAGGAACTGCCGCGCCCTAGCAGGATGCCCATAGTCCCGCCCAGCAGGCACAGCAGAACCGCCTCGGTCAAAAATTGACGCAAGATGTCACCCGGCTCCGCACCGACCGCCATACGCAACCCGATCTCACGGGTTCGTTCGGTTACCGAGACGAGCATAATATTCATGATGCCGATGCCGCCCACCACCAGCGAGATCATGGCCACGCACAGGAGCAGTTTGGTCATCATCTCTGCCGTCGCACTCATCGTCTTGGTAATCTCGGTCATGTCACGAATGATGAAATCATCCGGATCGGAATCGCGCAGGCGGTGCCGCTGCCGCAGCAAGGCGCTGAGTTGTTCGATTGCAGGGTGAACCTGATCGGCGGAAGGCGCGGCGGTCAGAATCTGATCAACGTTGGGGAATCGAATCGGTTGTGCTGTGTCGGTCTGTTCCGTGATCGATGGAACCGCATAAAGATTTTGCTGCAGCTCCGGGTAGACCATGTTAAGCGTATTGACTTCGGCGGTATTGGCGATGCTCGTAGAGCTCTGGTTGCCGCCGGTAAGCGAGGCAGCGACCACGCGATATTTGATCGTCGTCCACGGGGCCAAAAGAATATCGTCCTGGTCCAGGCCCATCAGATTGGCGCCTTTCTTGCGCAACACGCCGATGACCTTGAAATCTACGTTCCTGATGCGCACATGCTTGCCGAGGGGCGACCGGCCGCCAAAAAGCTCTCTTACGATAGTCTGGCCGACCATGCACACTTTGCTCGAGTTCAGGACTTCATGGTCGGTAAAGGCTTCCCCTTCAGCCATTTCGGTCCAATCGCGTATATCGAGAAACAAAGGGGCGGTGCCATAGACGTAAGTCGGCACCCAGTTCCGATTGCCGTACACCACCTGGGCGCGGGCGCGCACGATGGGCGCCGCCCAGACCACGGACGGGCATTCTTTCATGATCGCCTCCACATCCTGCGGGGTCAACGTCATCATGGCCCCGGAGCCGGTGTTTACGCCTGCTATGGTCATGGCCCCCGGCAGGATCACCAGAGTGTTGGCGCCCATGCTGGCCATGGTGCGTTGGATGGCCGCCTTGGCCCCATTGCCGATCTCCATCATGGTGATCACCGCGGCCACGCCAATGACTATGCCCAATGTCGTCAGCGCCGCGCGCATGATGTTGTGGCGCAGCGCCAGAGAAGCCATCTTCAACGTCCGGTACATTTTCACGAGGCGCCTTCAGGGCTGGATGACGCAGGGTCTCTCTCGATCAGGCCGTCCTTGATGAGGATGATACGCTGCGCATGTTTAGCGACGCCAGGATCATGGGTCACGATGATCAGCGTGATGCGGTCCATTTGGTTCAGCTGCTGAAATGTCTGGAGGATTTCCTCGCTGGTGCGCGAGTCGAGGTTGCCGGTCGGCTCGTCGGCGAAAAGCACTTGCGGATGGTTGATCAGAGAACGGGCGATGGCCACCCGCTGCTGTTCACCTCCCGAGAGTTGCGAGGGCCGGTGATGAAGGCGGCCCGATAACCCGACTTTTTCGAGCAATTCAGCGGCGCGCCGTTCCATCTCGCGTTCAGTGAGGTTATCCCTGCAGTACATGAGCGGCATCAGGACGTTTTCAAAAGCCGTCATCCGCGGCAGCAGGTTGAAACTCTGAAACACGAAACCGATCATGCGGTTACGCAACCTGGCATGTTCTTTTGCCGTCAGCCTGGAGATTTCCCGGCCGTCGAGCCAGTATTCACCCGAGGTCGGATGATCGAGGCAACCCATAATGTTCATCAGGGTGCTCTTACCGGAACCGCTAACCCCCATGAGCGCCACGAACTCAGACCGGGCGACCTGCTGGGAAATCCCTCTGAGCACCGGCAGATCCAGTTCACCCAGGTGGTAAGTCTTGCAGATGTCGTGGAGTTCGATGAATTCCATATCCGGCATACCCCTGGCCGGGTTCAGTGTCCACCGCCGGGAGGTGCTTGACCTTGCCCCCCGCGAAAACGCCCCATTTGCGGGATGAATGGACTGGCGCCGGCACTTTGACTGCCGGCAGTTTCCAGTTTGCCTTCAGCGGTGACCACTCGCAGACCCTCGGTCAGTCCATTGCCGCTGACTTCGGTCCATACGCCGTCCGTCAACCCAACGTGCACCTCGATGGGCCGAACGGTATCGCCTTGGGCGACCCAGACAGTTCCGCGGGATGCAGACGCCCCGCTCCTAATGATGCGCCCCTCCCCGTTCCTGGACGCAACGGCCGCAGTTTCGGGCGCCCCACCCGATTCCAAGGCTATCCGGCTGGGCCGCGGAGCCCAGCGCAGTGAGGCGTTCGTCACCATCAGCACGTTCTGACGGCGGCCAACTTCGAATTGCAGGTTAGTCGTCAGATAGGGCAGCAGTTTGCCATCGGAGTTGTCGCAGTTGACCTCGACCGTGTAGGTGACCACGTTCTGGGACATGGTGGCATTTAGCCGAATCTTGCCGACAATGCCATGAAAAACCTGATCGCCAAAGGCGTCCACCGTGAAATTTACCGGCTGGTCAGGGTGAATATTGCCGATGTCGGCTTCGTTGACCGATGCCCATACCTGGATGCGCTTGAGGTCTTTGGCGATCAGGAACAGGCTTGGAGTGGTCGTAGTGGAAACGATGGTCTGGCCGATATTGACGCGGCGGTCAACGATGACGCCGGCGACCGGCGACTTGACGGTACAGTATGCGAGGGTTTCTTCATCTTTTTTCAGGGTGGCTGCCGCCTGCGACACAGCCGCGGCCGCCTGCGCTACAGCCGCCTCGGCTACCGCCACGTTCGCCTTGGCAACCTCGTAATTTGCCTTGTATTGATCATAGGTGGTTGGCGCCAATGCCTGGGACGGTCCGAGCTTCTGGGCGCGATGCCAGTCCACCTCAGCCTCCCAGAGCTTGGCCTTCATCTGCAGTACGTTGGCTTTGGCGTTGATCAGGTTGGCGCGGGCCTGTTGCAACTGGGCCTTATCAATCTCGACCGCGGCCACATAGAGCGTGTCGTCGATGCGCGCCAGCACAGTCCCCTGGCTCACGACCGACCCATAATCGACGGGATTATCGTGCGCGTCCCGGCCGAAGGCAAGAATAATACCGACAACCTGCGCGCCGACGTCGACGACCTGCTCCGGCTCAACAGTCCCCGTGGCGCTGATCGTCGCCACCAAGTCGCCCCGCTTCACCTGGACCGTGCTGAACCCGGTGGACCTGCCGTCGCCGCGGAGCAAGTATCCCAGCAATAATAGAACGGCGATCAGCCCCCCCAGGGCGATAAGCTGGAGGCGCTTATCGAGCCGCTTCAATTTTTCAATCCGATCCGTTATGGCCACGTTGGCGCAATCTCTGAATGGCCTTTCCCGACCCCAATAAAACCAGTCCCAGGAAAGGGGACGTGGGAGAGAGACAGGCCAGGTAGTTTAGGCCCGCTATGAAGGACAACCAAAATCCTGTCAATCTGGCTAGCAATGTTACCATTACCTTATTAACCAATTTTCGGGTAGATATCGGCGGCGGTCTCCCTGAGTAATTGGTGGAAGCCCTGGAACAGATTCAAGCTGGCGATTGGCGGGACCGGGGAGGACAGTGGAAATTAAAAATTCTTTTAGCCAAATAAAGTCGGATATTCCGCAGGAAACGAAAAGAAATTACCTCTCACCCTCAGCCTCCCGGCGGGGATCGGGTTATGGGAACGACCCCGGCGGCAATGGCGGCCTGAGCGTTTTTTTTCAGTGGCTTTTGGCGAATTTTAGGTTAGATTTAAACATTGAACTAGAAATGCAAAACGGAACGGAGTTATGAAGACAGCCATTCATCCCAAACTTCTAAAAACCACGGTGCGCTGCGCCTGTGGCAATGAGTTCGTCACCGGTTCCACCAATGACAAGATCCGGGTGGAGATCTGCTCCAAGTGCCATCCCTTCTTCACCGGCAAACAGAAACTGGTGGACACTGCCGGCCGGGTGGAACGCTTCCGGCGCAAATACGCTCACCTGGAAAAAGAACCTGCCGAAAAGGCCGAATGAAGCCGGCGGAAACCCAACTGGCGGTGGGAGGCCAGGCGGTGCTGGAGGGCGTGATGATGCGCTCCCCCCATGCCCTGGCCATTGCGGTGCGGCGTCCCGACGGCTCCATTTGCCTCAAGGATGAGCCTTACGAGTCTCTGGCGGAGCGCCTCCCGGTCCTGAAGCGCCCCTTGCTGCGGGGCCCCCTGATCCTCCTGGAGGCCATGGCCACCGGGGTCCGGGCCCTCAGCTTTTCAGCCCAGGCCGCTCTCCAGGAGGAGGAAGACGACGAGCCGCCCCTGGGCTGGGCCAGTATCTCCCTTACCCTGGGGGGCGCCTTCCTGCTGGCCTTTCTCCTCTTCGGCTTTCTGCCCCACTGGCTCAGCGGTTTTGGCGGCCGTCTGCTGGGGCATTCCCTCACCCCGGCGGACCTCTCCTTTCACCTCGTCGATGGCCTCCTCAAGGCGTCCTTTATCCTGTTATATCTCTGGGGCATCTCCTTTTTCCCTGATATCCGCCGGGTCTTCCAATATCACGGTGCCGAACACAAGTCTATCTGCACCTTTGAGTCGGGCCAGCCCCTGGAAGTGGAGTACGCCCGGCGCCACCCCACCGCTCATCCCCGCTGCGGCACCTCCTTCATCCTGGTGGTGCTTCTGGTGAGCATCTTGATCTTCGCGGTCTTCTTCCCGCTGTTTCCCGGTTTGACCCACAGCGGCCTGGCCAACAATCTTCTCCAGGTGCTCGTCAAGGTGGGCCTGATGCTCCCTATCGCCGCCATTTCCTATGAAATCATCCGCTGGGGGGGGGAACATCGGGACCATTTCCTGGCCCGCTTCCTCCTTTGGCCGGGGCTGGCCACCCAGCGCCTCACCGCCCTGGAACCGGACGATTCCCAGTTGCAAGTGGCCCTGGAAGCCTTGAAGGCGGTGGTGGTCCGGGAACAGCAGCCCCAGGCCGGCGAGACCTTGGACCTGGTGTCTCATCCCTGGGCCCAATGTCAGCACTGATCCCTGAATCGGAGAATATACCTACATCCGCAAACGCCAACCGAAACCTGAAAACCGAAAACCGAAAACTTTACATTGGTCTGGCCGGCTGGGATTATCCCGACTGGCAGGCGGTGGTTTATCCCGCCGCGGTAAAGGGCGCCGGCCGCCTGGCCTTCCTGGCAACGCTCTTCAACGTGGTGGAGATCAATGTCACCTTTTACCGGCCCATCGCCCCTAAGGATGCGGCCCGCTGGCTGGCGGCGGTGGCGGCTAATCCGGAGTTTCGCTTCACCGCCAAGCTCTGGCAGGTTTTTACCCACGAACGCCGCGGGGCCGCCCCGGAATGGACCCAATTTAAGGAGGGGCTTTCGCCGCTTAAGGCCGCCGGGCACCTGGGGGCGCTCCTGGCGCAGTTTCCCTATTCCTTCCATAACACCGGGGAAAACCGTGAATACCTGCTGAGTCTCAAATCTCACTTAGAGGAATACCCCCTGGCGCTGAAGGTGCGGCATCGGTCCTGGCAACAACGGTCGGTGCGGGAGTTCTTGCAGGACGCGGGGCTCGATTTTTGCAATATTGACCAGCCCCAGGTCTCCTATCCCATGGGGGCCACCCGCTGGGTCACCGGCTCCCGGGGCTACCTGCGCTGCCATGGCCGCAGGCGGGAGGCCTGGTTCCAATTCGGGGAGGACCGCCAGGCCCGTTATGACTACCTGTATAGCCCGGAAGAACTGGCGGAGCTGGCAGACCGGACCCGGGAGCTAATGGCCAAGGCCCCCGAAGTCTACGTCATCTTCAACAACCACCCTGCCGGCCAGGCGGCGGCCAACGCCCTGGAGCTGCTCCACCTCCTTAAACCGGCTCACCCCCCCACCCTGCCCCCCGGCCTGGCGGCGGCCTTCCCCCGGCTCGCCAGGAGCTGCCCGACTGCGTAGCAGGTTCTGGCAGCCGCAGGTTCTAGCCAAAAACCTGCGCTCATTTTATGGAGGATTTTCACAAGTTTTAGCTTGCGGGCGCTTGTTAAAGGCCTAAAGATGAAGGACATTTTTTATTTAAGGAAAATCTGAGACCGGGCAGCGGCAAGACCCCTTGACAGCAGCCTGCGGCCACGATATCAACAACCCGATGCGTAGGTGCTATTCCTGCCCGCAACCGTTGATCTCTGTTATAGTAATATTATCCGCATGCCCCTGAGCTGCTGGCGGCTTTGAGGATCAGGCGTTTTTGCCGGATTGGAGGCCCGACACCTTATGCCCCAGAAAATCTCAGCCGTTTCTCAACCACCGTCTTCCTCGAAAGTTTTGGCGCCCCCCGCTCCCGGCACGATCCTGAGTCTGAGGGCGGACCCCGTCATCAAGCTGCTGGTGCCCCTGCTGCTGGCGCTGACTTTCTGGATGGCCTACGAACGGGGCTCGCTGGGGGCCTATTGGCAGGGGCTCAGCGGCCACGTTTACGGCTCCGTATTGCTGGGCCTGGCCCGCGCCTATTTCCTGATGATGCTGGGATTGCAGATATTGCGCACCATTTTTTGGGCCCGCTATCGCCCCTACCCGCTGGCCCAAGGCCCCTGGCCCACCCTGACCGTCATCATCCCGGCCTATAACGAAGGGGCCATGGTGGAGAAGGCCGTGTCCCACGTGGCGGCCTCCGACTATCCGGCCGACCGCCTGGAAATTATTTGCATCGACGACGGCTCCCAGGATGATACCTGGGAATTTATCCAGCGGGCCTGCCGCCGCTTTCCCCACCTGGTCAAGGCCATCCGCTTCCCCGCCAACCGTGGCAAGAAAGAGGCCCTGTACGCCGGCTTCAGCCAGGGCCGGGGAGAGGTCTTCATTACTGTGGATTCCGACAGCGTCATCGAACCGGAGGCCCTTCGCCACCTGGTTTCCCCCCTGATGCAGGATGAGAAGATGGGGGCGGTGGCCGGCAACGTCAAGGTCTTCAACCGCCACCAGAGCCTGATGGGCAAGATGCAGGGGGTGCGCTTTATTAACCTT
>Ga0181539_1003596_pt1 | contig 14009 bp, 9 predicted proteins | sample PEATcosm2014_Bin_46_FD_119767 | JGI IMG/M metagenome (GOLD analysis project Ga0181539, IMG submission 119767) | Peatland microbial communities from MTU Mesocosm Facility, Houghton, MI, USA - PEATcosm2014_Bin23_60_metaG | ecosystem: Environmental > Terrestrial > Soil > Wetlands > Peat | place... | reverse complement strand
GGGGGACGACGGGAGTATACGCGCGCACTCCAGGGGGCGCAATACGGAATTTCGGAGCGGATTCAGGGAGCTGGCGCGGTGGGGATGGCAGCTTTTCTTCTACCCTCGCATGAACATGACCCGATGGAACGGCAAGGACCTATGCACGAGCCGATCTACGGTCTTCTTTTCATCTTCCGCTTGCCGGATTGGGCTTAATTTGCCCTCCTGGGTCGCTCTTTTCAGGCGCTTCAGCGTGACAGCCGCGGAAAACCGTCTGGATATTCTTCGAGTGGCAAAGAATGTGGTGTACACTCGTACCGACTTCACCTTTCATTGGGAGCCTGCAGCGGGACACTTTCCCTGCGCGCAGGACAGGCCATGAACGATCAGCAATGGAACACGCTCGTCTCCGTCGTCCGCGGAGAACTCTTTCACCCCCTTCCTACCGCATTCATCATCGATAGTCCCTGGCTGCCCAATTGGGCGGGCCACACCATCCTCGATTACTTCACCAGCGATCGCATCTTTCTCGACGACAACTTCAAGGCCGTCAACGCTTTCCCTGAGACCATCTTCCTGCCCGGCTTCTGGTCGGAGTACGGAATGTGCACCGAGCCTTCAGCGTTCGGCTCGGTTTCAATCTGGGGCGAGAACGACTTCCCCTTCGCCATGAAGGTGTTGCACGCGCCGGAGGATGTCGATCGGCTGGCCGCACCCGACCCGCGCAAGCACGGGCTTCTGCCCTTTGTCATCAAGCGGCTTCAGCACGCGCTGCCGGAGATCGAGAATGCCGGTCACAAGATCCGCTTCGCCGTGGCGCGCGGACCGTTCAACGTGGCCTCTTTCCTGATGGGCACGCCGGAGTTCCTTGAGGCGCTCAAAACCGAGCCCGAGCGCATGCATCGGCTGCTTAACCTCGTCACCGATTTTCTCGTGGCCTGGATTGCGCACCAGCGCGAGCAATTCCCTAGCATCGACGGCATCTTCCTGCTCGACGACATTGTGGGCTTTGTGGGGCGGCGGGACTTCGAGAGCTTCGCTCTACCGTATTTGCAGCGCATTTACGCCGCCGATGTCACGGTCAAGTTCTTCCATTGCGACGCGCCGTTGAAAGCCGCTGCGCCCATGCTGGAGGCGGCGGGGATCAATTTACTGAACTGGGGGGTTCAGCACACGGTGGCGGAGATGCAGCAGTGGACCCACCACAATATAGCGCTCCTGGGAAACATACCCCCGCGCGATGTGCTGGCGGAAGGCACACCGGCCGATGGGTCGCGGGCCGTGCGCGAGATGCTGCAGCCGCCCCAGGGCCCGGCGGTCGACCGCTCGCGGCACATCGTCTCCTGCGGGGGCGGCATGCCGCCCGGTGCACCGACGGAGAACATCCAGGCATTGATCGCAACCGTCAACGAAGAAACGAAGTAAGAATCTTGCCCCGCGTCAAAGTTGACCTAGAGCGGATTAGGCAATGGTGCAGGGTTTCGTGAAAGGGCACGACTTCAGTCGTGCCGCAAAAGGCCCAATTTTAGCAGCGGGCTTTAGCCCCGGAGGGAGGCTTCTTCGATGCCGTGTGCTTTCCTCACATCTTTCTCTAATCTGCTGTAAATCCTCAAGGAAATGTGGGAACTCCGGCCGGCCGCTTTGCGTAACAATCAGGGAACCACTGTGGGGGCTTCAATGCATGTTCTGATCTTCCTGGGCGTCCTCTATTTTCTCCCCGCCATCATTGCCGCCGCGCGGCACACGCATAACGCCACGGGAATCCTGCTTTTGAACATCTTCCTTGGCTGGACCGTGGTGGGCTGGTTCGCTGCCCTTCTCATGGCGTTCTTCTCCGTGCCCTGCTGCGCCTATTACTATCATCGCGGATGGTAAGTAGAGAGCCCGAGCCAACAGAATCGAATCTGCCTGAACTCGCCCCGCGCTGGGCGCTGCGCGACTCGTTTGCGGCTGTGGCGCTCTTTGCTGCCACTGCCGGCGTGGTGCTTTGGCAGAACGCGCACGTCGCGGTTCTCTTCGACCTCAGCTACATCCTCAACACCGCCGAGCGCATCGCGCTTGGCCAGGTTCCCTACCGCGACTTTCCCCTGGCGCACGCACCCCTCACCTTTCTCATGCAAGCCGCGATCATCCGCATCACGGGCCGCGTCGTTTTTCACCACGTTCTCTACGTCGCGATCACCGGCGGGCTGGGCACCGTGCTGGCGTGGAGGATCGCGCTGGCTTCGTTGCGCGGGCGCGTGTCTGCTGCTTGGTCCGTGGCTCTTCTGCTCGCCGCGCCGCTCGTTTTCCTGGGTATCTACTGCATCGTGCCCAATCCTGAGTACGACTGCGATTGCGGTTTCTGGCTGCTGGTCGCGTCGTGGGCGTTCGTGCAGCTCGATCAACGAAAAGGCGCGCTCTTTGCCTTTGCCGCGGGCGCCTTGGCCTGCGTTCCCATGTTCTTCAAGCAGAATATGGGCCTGCCGTTTCTGCTCGTGGCGGTGGGCGCGGTCTTGCTCCTGCTTGTCCTCAAAAGTTTGCCGCGCGGACTGGCTCCGGCAGCGCCGAAGGCTCGGTCGCTGCTTGCCTTTCTTGCCGGCGCGTGCGCTGCTTTATTGGCCGCACTCCTGGCGCTTCAGTGGACCGCGGGTCTCGGCAATTACTTTCACTGGACCATCCAATATGCAGGGCAACGCCGCATGCCCGGACTCAGTCTCATGCTCGGCATTTATAGCGATCCCTCGCTCGCGTGGACGCTGCCCTGCGTAGCCGTCGCCTTGGTGCTTCTGTGGTTGCCCCATCCTACGCGCAGCTTCAACGCGCGAAGAGTGGGAACCAAATTCCTCTGGCCACAGATCGCTGCCTTCGCGCTGCTCGCCGCCCCGTTTCTCTTCACGCTCGCCTCGCTGCTGCTCTACGACGACGCCGACGAGCGCGGCGACAGTCTGCTCGCGCTTTGGCCGTTGCTGCTTGTGCTTGCCGCCGCATTGGCCCTCGCCAATCTTTTCGCATTGCGGCGCCGGGGTCCCCGCGGACAGGTCTTCGTCCGTGGGGTGGGGCGCCGGGGTCCCCGCGGACAGGTCTTCGTCCGTGGGGTGGGGCGCCAGTCCTCTCTGCGTCTGTTCCTCCCGCTCATCCTGCTCGCCGCCATTCACGGCACGTTCATGTCGCAGCAGCTTTGGGGCTCGACCTACGGCATTTGGCCGCTGCTCATTCTGCTCCTCGCAGAGCTGCTGGCATTTCTCGGCCCTTTTACCGCGCGCGCCAACGTCGAGCGCTGGTTCACGCCGGCGCTGGCCGCCGTCATTTCCATCACGCTGCTGGTTTGCGGAGGTTTCTACACGGCCAGCGAGGAGCGGCTTTCCTACGCCAACCTTCCCGACGGCCCTCCCGCGCACTCCGCGTTTCCCGCGCTCGCGGGCCTCGCCACACCGGGGCCATATGTGCCGGAGATCGACGAACTGCTGCGCTACGCCGCGGCCAACATTCCCTTCGACGATGGAATCGTGCTTTTGCCGGGAGAAGAACCGTTCTATTTCGCCACCGGCCGCAGTCCGCGCTTCCCCGTGCCATTCTTCGATCCCACCATCGACCCGTACTCGCCGAACGAGATTGCCGATCTCGTTCGGGCGCGCAACATTCGCTGGCTGATTGTGAAGACCGATGTGCAAACCAAAGAAGACCCCACGCCCGATCGCGCGGAATTGATGCAGTTGCTGATGCAGGAGTTCACGCCCGCGGCGCACTTGCGCGGCTACGATGTCTACCGACGCTAATACGCTGAGTCAGAAGTTCGCATCACAATGAAGTTGTCATCCTGAGCGGAGCGCGTTCGGGGCCCCATGATTGCCACGCAATCATGGGGCAAGCGGAGCCGAAGGATCTGCGGTTGTCTTTGAATCACCTGGCCTGGGTGCCCCAGGTCCCGATTTTGGGACGTGGAAAACTGATCTGCACAAGTGCGAACCCTTGCGGTCACAGGCCTGGCCTCGCTCAGTAGCCGGCCTAAGCTTTTTGCTTTGCTTTCCCCGACTTCTTCAACTGCTCCCAGTCCTTCACGGTCTGGTCGGCGTAGGCCACGCCAAAGCTGGCGATCGCTTCAGCGCAAGCGGTGCCCGACCCGATGTAGCCCGCAATCACCTGCGGGTCGCCGGAGCGGCCATGGCCGCGCGCCAGCAGTTCGCCGCACACCTCGCCGTAGGCCTTCAGGTTCGCGCCCGCCAGGTCTGCAATCTCGATGGTTCCCTTGTGATCGTTGAGTTGGCGCACCAGATACTGCCGCCCGCCGATGTGCGTCCAGCCCAGGAATGGATCGGTCTGAATCTGCATGGCGCGTTGTCCTTCGACCACGCGTTGCCCGTTATGCGGCGCAGGGTGCGCGTCGGGCAGATACGGCGCGTAGGCCGACGCGGTCTCTTCCTTGATCTGCAGGAACAGCGGATCGCCCGGGCCGTTGCCCTCAAAGTAAATGCAATAATCGCGCAGGCCCACCGATCCCGTACCCACCACTTTGAAGGCCACGTCCACCGGCCGGTAAAACGAGAGCAGGTGCCGCCGCTGCGGCTCCAGCATCTCGCGATAGGGACCGAGCGAGGCCAGCACCGCTGCGGCGCGGGCTCCAGTTATGCGCGTCAACATGGGCTTCGATTCCCTGAAGCGGCGCGGCATGCCGGGTACTGTGAGTTGGTCAAGCGTGTGCTGCGGCGTGGCGCGCTCGGCTTTGGCCAGCGCCACGTGCACCGCCCTTGCCAGGCCCAGGCGATGCACCTGGAACCGGTTCACTTCCAGTTGCGGCATGGCGGCAAAGGCGCGCATCTGCGCGGCATAACGCTCCACGCACGCCACGGCGGCCTTACGCGCCGCGCCGTCCTTGTGTCCCGCCGCGCGTCCCGCCAGCACCAGCGAGGCGGCCATGCGCTTCAGGTCCCACTCAAAGGGGCCGTGAATGGTCTCATCGAAGTCGTTGATGTCGAAGACCAGCCGGCCGTCGGCCGCGGCATAGGCGCCCAGGTTGCGCACATGCGCGTCGCCGCACAGCTGACTCATGATCCCGGTGGATGGCAGTTGCGCCAGGTCCGCCGCCATCACCGGCGCCGCGCCGCGAAAATACCCGAATGGCGACTCGGTCATCATCTGGTACTTCAGCGCAATCAACGCGGGCACACGGCCGCGCATCGAGCGCTCCACAAGCGCCGGCGCCGGAATCGGCCGCTGCTTGGGCAGCAGCACTTCGTGCTCGTGGCGTCCCACTTGCTTGCGCCGCGCCTGGCCCAGTGCACGGCGCTCTTCTGGAGTTGCCCAGTGCATACTGCGGAACATACACCGTTGCCCCACGCGGCAACAACTGGCGGCGTCTCCGTCCGAATTTTTCAGAAACCCTCAAAGAGACGGGAACGCAGAAGGAGTTCGACGTCAGTCTTCGCCGAAAAAGCGTTTCCTGGCCGCTTCGTCCACCGGCAGGTCGGGTCCTACGAACAGCGCGTCCGGCTGCCGGCTGGGGTCTTGCGCGATGAGGGGCATGGCCCGCGCGCGGCGGGCATCGGCGTCCGGGCCCGTGGCCAGATACATCGCAGTCATCCACTGGTGGAAGGTATGCATGCGGCCTGCATAGCCATCGTGCTCTTCGGCGTAGGCGTGGCCGGCAGCATCCCAGTCGTCGCTGTGCATCAGGTGATTGCGTAACACGCGGGCATCGCGCATGGTAAGGGAAAGGCCCTGCCCCCAGGTGGGGTCGCTCGATGTGGCCGAGTCGCCGACGAGCGCCACTCCATCACGGTAGGGATGATCCACCCAACGGTGCGCGCAAGCGAAGGTGGCAAGTGGGCCGACCTGCCGGGCATGTTCGAAAAGCGTGGCGCTGGCGCCGGTTTTCTTGCAGCCGTCCACGAATCTGGCCAGATCGCCGGGTCCCTGAAAGCGCGCCTGCGTTCGATCGTGGTAGCACAGGTACATCCGCGCGCGTCCACCGCCCTGGGGACCGACGATCGCGAGATGCCCCAGCGCAAAGTTGTAGATGCCCTGCAGGGTGTCTTCCGCTGCGGGAATGTCTTCCAGCAGAACTCCGGCGATCATCATGTCTTCGAGATCGCGCTGGACCGGGAAGCGCGCCGAAGAGCGCACCACGCAGGATCGTCCCCCGGCTCCCACCACCAGCCGCGCGGCGATGGTTTCAACCCGGCCATCCCCCTCAATCACCATCGCGGGCGGCGCGCCCGGCCGCACCTCGCGAACCGCCGCGCCCCGTCGCACTGTGGCGCCCGCGGCTGCCGCCGCTTGCAACAGCGACTCCTGCATGGCGGGGTGATAGCAGGCCAGGCAAGGTAACTGATGCTTTGTGCTGGGGACAAGTTCGCGATGTTCTACGCGATCGCTCGCGACATACGTGTCGATCCAGCTGAGGTGGTGCCTGCCAGATTCGGCGAAACAATCGGCGACTCCGAGAGCCTGCACTTCAGCGTAGCCCCAGGGCATCATCACCTCGCCGCGGACCCGGTCCTTGAATTGCCGCTCGTGCTCGATAACGAGAACCTTGGCGCCCTGTTCCGCCATGTTTTTGGCCAGGGCTGCGCCGCCCAGGCCGCCGCCGGCGATGGCCACATCGTAGGCTATCGACATGCTTTTACCTCCCGGGGAATCTCCAGAATATACGTGGCTTCGCCGGAGTCGAGCAAGCGTTAATTTCTTGAGGAAATGGCCGGCAGGAAACGGTGGATTCCCTGTCAGAGGCGGTGATTTACACTCTTCTCTACAGCGGTTCCAGAGTTGCAGTACGCAGGAACCGGGTTGCCAAGTGGCGTTTTCCTTAAGAAAACGCCACCTTTCGATGAAGCGCATAGGGCACATGAACTCTGGAACCGCTCGAAGCCCTGCCTGTTTCCATCACGGCCTCGAAACGCTCTCCCGGGCTGCTCTCCAGATCTTCGGCTTCAGGAGGAACTCTCTTTGACACGCGCCGCTGCTCTTTTGTCTGCCTTCCTCGTTGCCATCCCTCTCGCTTCTCACTCCGCCGCCGCACAGGCGCCGCAGAAGCAGCTCACGGTTGAGACCATCTTCGCGCACGGTCCGCTGGTGCCCAAGCCGCCCGAGACGCTCGACTGGTCTCCCGACGGCAAGCATCTGACCTATCTGGAGGCCGGCGAATTGATGGACGTGGATCCCGTTACCGGCAAGGTACACGTGATGGTGAGCGCCGCCAAAATGGCATCGCTCGACGGCAACCACGGCTCCGAGCGGGACCGCGATCATCGCGAGCGCTACAACATGGCCAGTTACCTTTGGTCGCCGGACTCCGCCCACCTTCTCTTCGACGCCGACGGACGCCTGTGGCTCTACGATCTGCGCAACGGCACGGGCGTGCAGATTGGCTTTACGGGAGCCGCTTCCGGCGACGACCCCAAGTTCTCGCCCGACGGCTCCTGCGTTTCCTTCATTCGCGATCACGGGCTTTCCGTCATCCGTCTTCGCGACCCCGGCACGCCCGCCGTCGCCGTGGCGCCCGCGCCCAGCGCTTCAAGCGGCAAAGGGCAATCGATATTGAACGGTGAGGTGGACTGGGTCTACGAGGAAGAGCTCGACGTGCGCAGCAACTACTTCTGGTCGCCGGATTCAAAGAATCTCGCCTATCTGCAGATGAACGAGACGGCCGTGCCGCAGTATCCGCTCACCGACTGGATTCCCACGCACGCGCAGGTGGAGTGGCAACGCTATCCCCAGGCCGGCGATGCCAACCCCGAAGTACAGGTGGGCGTGGTGAGCGCCAAGGGCGGCAAGACCACGTGGATGAACATTCCCATCCACGCCGGCGACTATATCCCGCGCTTCGGCTGGGTCAATCGCAATACCCTGTGGATCGAGACCGTCAGCCGCGATCACAAGCATCGCGCCTTGTATTTCGCCGGCGCCGAAGCTGGAGACGCGCGCAAGATTCTGGAAATCGGCGATGACAAGTTCATCGACGAAGACTACGACGTGGCCGTGGGCGATGGCGCCGTGGTTCTCACCAGTTGGAGCGACGGACATACCCACCTCTATCTCTACAGTTACAACGCCGCCAGTCCGCTTGCCGCTGACGCCAAACTCGAGAAACAACTTACCCAGGGCGATTTCGAAGTCGGCGATGTGTACGCCGTCGACCCCGAGCGCAAAGTCGTCACCTATGCATCGAATGAAGGTAATCCGCTGGAGCAGCAGATCTGGGAGGTTAACTTCAACGGCGAGCGCAGGCAGTTGAGCGCAGGCGCCGGATTTCACGATGCCACCTTCGCGCCCGGCGGCAGAACCTTCACCGACAAATACTCCACGCGAGCGACGCCGCCGGTGATCCGGATCTGCCATGAAGAGGCGGGGCCGGCTTCAGCCGAAAATTGCCGCGTGTTCTGGGAAACCCACGTGCTCGACTCCTATCAGCTGACATTGCCGCAGCAACTTGAGGTCAAAGCCCACGACGGAACCACGCTCTACGCCACGCTGTTGATGCCCTCCGGCTCGTCCCTCCCCGCGACCGTTCCGCTCATCGTCAATCCCTACGGCGGACCCCACGCTCAGGAAGTCGTGAACCAGTGGAAGGACGACCTGCTCTTCGACAATGTGCTCGCGCAGCACGGTTTTGCCGTGCTCCGCGCCGACAATCGCGGCATGGGCTTTCGCAGCCGCGCCTTCGCGCAAGCGGCCTGGCGCAACTTCGGTCCCGTGCAGCTTGAAGATCAGTTGACGGTTGTCGATACCGCGCTCGACAAGGTTCCGCAACTCGATCCGCGGCGCATGGGCTGGTGGGGCTGGAGCTGGGGCGGCACCTTCACGCTGTACGCGATGACGCACTCCGACCGCTTCCGCGCCGGAGTCTCCGTGGCGCCCGTCACCGACTGGCGCAACTACGATTCCATTTACACCGAGCGCTACCTCGGCGTGCCCGCGGAGGATGCGGGTGGCTATCGCGATTTTTCCGTGGTCAACTCAGTAGCGCAGTTGAAAGGGCGACTGCTCATCGCGCACGGAACCGGCGACGACAATGTGCACATGGAAAACACTGTGCAGTTCGTGCAGAAGCTCATTGAGGCCGGCACACCCTACGACCTGCAGATCTATCCGCGCAAGACGCACTCCATCAGTGGGCCTGATGTGCGCACCAGTCTCTACAACCGGATCCTGGCGCAATTTGAGATGTACTTGAAGCCGGAGCCACCGGCTGCTGGCAGCAACTAGCCGCCATTAACTTTCGTTGCGATGGAAGAGGTCGTCCTTATCGCGGCAGCCGCACTTGGTGCACTCCAGGCAACACACCAGAAGCACTGCCACGCCTACCGTGACCAGCACGGCAAGAACGCTTCCGTTCGCCGTAAGCCAATGCGAGATGGTCTGCATCTTCGGTCACCGTTTCCGGGGCAATCCGGCCCTTTCCGGAGGTTCGAGCAGTTGAACGCTATGATCGGTTGACTATTTAGACGATACTCTCTTTCTTAAGGTTATCCCATCCTGCAGATTGGGCATCCCGGTGACGAAAGGCACGTGAATTCTCTTGCAAGATAGAGAATAAAAGGCGAAAATGGTGCGCATATGGCCTCGGCGCCCAATCCGGCCTTCTCGCCAGCTCCCGAGGAGTGGCCTGAAGAGCTCGTGAACCTGGGCCGTGAATCTGGAGCCGCCGGTCGCGAGCCGGAGCAAGCTGCAGCCGCGGAATCCCCTCAGGATTCTTCGCTCAACTGGCTCTTCGTCGATCTCAACTCCTACTTCGCCTCGTGCGAGCAGGAGGCGCGGCCGGAGCTGCGCGGCCGTCCCGTGGGCGTGGTGCCCATGATGGCCGACACCACCTGCTGCATCGCGGCCAGCTACGAGGCCAAGGCCTTTGGCGTGCGCACCGGAACCATCGTCGCCGACGCCAAGCGCCTCTGCCCCGACATCGTTCTCGTCGAGGCGCGGCACGAGCTTTACACCGAATTTCATCACCGCGTCGTCGAAGCCGTGGAGAGCTGCGTGCCCGTCACCGCCGTCTGCTCCATCGACGAGATGGCCTGCCGCCTCATCGGCCGCGAAAGGCCGCTCCTCGCCGCCATCGATCTCGGCATGCGCGTGAAAACCACCATTCGTGAGCGCGTGGGCGAGATGCTGCGCAGCTCGGTGGGTCTCGCGACCAACCGCTACCTCGCCAAGATCGCCAACGACATGGAAAAACCCGACGGTCTGGTGGCCCTCCCCCTCGACATCCTTCCTGAAGCGCTCCGCCAGCTCACCCTCCGCGATCTGCCCGGCATCGGCGCGCGCACTGAAAAGCGGCTCAACGAAAAAGGCCTCCACACCATGGAGCAACTGCTCGCGCTCGATTGCGAACAGGCCGGCGAGATCTGGGGATCGGTGTGGGGCCAGCGGCTTTGGCACTGGCTGCGCGGCGAAGACTTCGAGATGACCGAGCTCGAACATCAAAAGTCGATCAGCCACTCCCACGTGCTCGCGCCCGAGATGCGTACTCCGGAAAAAGCCTGGGCCGTGGCCCACAAGCTGCTCCACAAAGCCGCCATGCGCCTGCGCTCCCAGGGCTTGTGGGCCAGCAACATCGGCCTTGCGATTGGATTCGCCGTGCCGCGCTCGCAGAACACTCCCGTCTCCCGCTTTGGCGTCCCCGCACGCGGCTGGCGCAGCGAGATCAAGCTCCACGAGTGCCAGGACAATCAGACGCTCATCGCTGCTCTGCGCCGTCTCTGGGATGCGCAACCCTCCGGCGAGCAATACCAGCACCCCTATTTCATCGGCGTGCAGCTCAACAATCTCGTCCCCGACCGCCTGCACACGCTTGCGCTTTTCGACGGCCTCGAAGAAGAGCAGAGCCGCACGCGTCTCCTCGCCACCATGGATCAGATCAACGACAAGTACGGCATGAGCACGCTCGCCCCCGCCGCCATGCTCACCGCATACAAGGCAGCGCCCACGCGCATCGCCTTCCACAGCATTCCCGATCTGTTTTGATGTACCGCCGGACTCCAGTCCGGGGTCCCCGGCGAGCGATCTTTGCTCGCTGGGGTGGGAGACCGGCTGTCGTGCGGGCGTCCACGCCCGCACATCGCCTCAATGCCCCGTGCCCCATCCTTTCCGTAGTTTCATCGCGGAAAGGGTGGGAATCCACAATCGCTCATCCCGCTCAAGCGATAACGCGGGTTGCCCCATCCTTTCCGTAGTTTCATCGCGGAAAGGGTGGGAGACCACAATTGCTCATTTACCAGCCCTGCCCAAATCCAGCGCCTTCGCATTCAGCTTCCCAATCCGTCCATGCGGCCCCACAACAAACGGCAGCGACAGCGCGTTCCAATTGCGGTCGGCGTATCCCCTTCCGCATTGGAGTTGACGAGCGGATACAACCCTCCCGGAGGGAGGGACCACGAATTATTGGCAAAGGCACAGTTTGCGCCATCGGATGCATCCCCTCCCGGAGGGAGGGCCGAGAATAGCCCAGGGTGGAGTCCGCCGAAAGGCGGACGAAACCCTGGGAATCACACGCGACGCACCGGGCGTCCCGAAGGGCCGCCCGAATCTCATCCCCACACGTAGCGCGCGTCATATTCGATCTGATGTTTTTTCAGGAATGTCACGAACTCCGCCTGAAAGTCGTGTTTCCTGTGGTGTTCTTGCTGACGAGCGATGTACGCGAGCGTTGCCTCGACCTGTGCGCACCCGATGGAGAAGGCTCCATATCCCTCCTGCCACTCGAAACCAGCCAGGCCGCACTCTTGACGCAGCCACCGCGAAGATTCGCTCTTGACTTCGCGCATCGCCTTGGCAATCGGCAGGGAGGAGGGCAAAGACAGAAGCAGATGCACATGATCGTCCGTTCCACCTACGCCGAGAGCTTTCATTTCGCGCTTGCGAGCGACGCCTCCCATGTAGGCCCATAGGCGGGGCTGCACATCGGGTGAGATGAGTTTGCGTCGTTCCTTCGTGGAAAAGACACAGTGGAAGAGTCCGCAAGTGTAAGTGTGAGACATGATGGAGTCCTGTCTCTGAGAGTAAACCCAAATTCGTCCGGCCCTCCGGGGCGGGCGGTCCGTGACGGACCGGATTCCCAGGGCTCAGTCCGCTGGCGCGGACTTCGGCCTGGGCTATTTTCGATCCGTCCCTCCGGGACGAGGTTGGCGCATCCCTTTCCGCATCGGAGTTGGCAAGCGAACAAAACCCTCCCGGAGGGAGAGTCGACGAGATCTTTGTGCGGGCTCAGTCCGCGCCATCGTATTCAACCCTCCCGGAGGGAGGGCCGAGAATAGCCCAGGGTGGAGTCCGCCACAAGGCGGACGGAACCCTGGGAATCGCACGCAGCACACGTGGCGTCCCGGAGGGCCGCCCGAACCTCGCAATTGATCATCGAATCAGCGCTTTCGAATTCAGCTTCCCAATCCGCCCATGCGGGCCCACGACAAACGGCAGAGACAGCGCATTCCAATCGCGGTCGGCGTCGGGTGCTTCGTGCAGCGCTGGGTCGGGATGCACCGCTCGCCAATTCCGTCCGTCGTCCGTCGAAATGTCCGTCCCGTTCGGCCCCACCGTGATCCAGGTCTTCGTTGGGGCGTCGTAGGCCACGGCGGAGCGGCAGCCGTGCGGCGGAGTGGCTGCAATGGTCCAATGTCCGCCACCGTCAAGCGACCATGCTGCAGTTGCGGTGGACCGATCTGGGTATGTATAGTCGCCTCCGGCTGCGACAACTACCGAAGTCAGCACGCCGTCTTTTGAGGTGTACGGTCGGAGTGCTAACGAAAATGTTCCAGAAGATGCTGCGCCCGAGCCGACAGGTACGTCAACCTTGCCCCATCCGATCGTGCAATTTGTAATGGCAGGGGCATTGGGATGTCCGGCAGGCGGCGAGCACCTTGCGCCCGTCGCATACACATGACTCACTGCAGAGCCCCCCGTTCCGAAAAGGAGGTAAGGACCGTAGCCGACGAGCTCCGAATTACTGGCTGCGAAGGAGCCGTCCCCTGGTAGGGCTTCACGTCCGCTATCTCCTGCCGCATACCAAGTGATTCCTGTATCCGGACTCAAAAACAAAGCGAATGTCCCATTGACCGGATCTCCCAACACGTATAGCTGTCCATCGGATGCTGGATACACCGCATCCCAAAACCCATCCTCATCCGGATTCGTAAAGACCAGCTTCCACGTGTGGCACCCATCCGTCGTCTTATAGAGCCGAGACAAATCCCCCTTGCCGCTCGACATCACGATCGCCGTGTTCGCATCGAAGGCCTGCACCCCACGAAAGTCCAGATGCTCCGCGCCCGGCGGAACGGCGCACGCCTGCCATATGTACCCGCCGTCTTCGGTGCGCAACACGGTCCCGCTGGTGCCCGAGGCCCACGCCACGCCCGAGCCCACGTTATCGATGCCGCGCAGATCGGCCGTCGTGCCGGAGTTCTGGATTTCCCACTGCGCCTGCACCGCGCCGCACGCCGCCAGCAGCAATACGAGCAACAACACACGATCTCGCATACCGAACAGAGTAGGCCGAAACACAGGGGTAAGGTTTCAGGTGTCAGAGGCCAGATCGGCGCTCCAAATATTCTGGCCTCTCCTCCGCCTTGAACTTTTTCGCCTCAATTGCGTAACTCTCTGCATCCCATCCCGCACACCCCTGCGGAATAGAAGGTAGCAGCGACTTATGGCCGGCGACGATCGCAAAACCAGAGTTGATGCATTTCGGAGCCACAATCGTCGGGTCGCCGCGACCAACAGGGAGCGGCGACCTTGAAGACCGCTAAACATCGCGAGGGAACTCTGGTTTTGCCGTGGCAGCCCGACTTCGAAAACCTTATCGACGAGCACCAGTCGATGGTCTTTTCGCTGGCTTTGCGGATGACCGGCGACCGTGGCCTGGCCGAGGAGATTGCGCAGGATGTTTTTCTGGAGCTGAACCGGCACTTGAACAAGATCGAAACTCCGTTACATGCGCTGCTGTGGCTGCGGCGCGTGGCCATGAGCCGGTCGGCCGATGCCCTGCGCCGGCGGCGCCTGCGCGGCATCAGTGTGGAGATCGACGAGACCCACGGCGCGCAGGCGGAAGAACGCAGCTC
>Ga0181539_1003595_pt1 | contig 14011 bp, 10 predicted proteins | sample PEATcosm2014_Bin_46_FD_119767 | JGI IMG/M metagenome (GOLD analysis project Ga0181539, IMG submission 119767) | Peatland microbial communities from MTU Mesocosm Facility, Houghton, MI, USA - PEATcosm2014_Bin23_60_metaG | ecosystem: Environmental > Terrestrial > Soil > Wetlands > Peat | place... | reverse complement strand
TCAGTGGATGGTGGAGTGGTATCGCAAAGTCGTGGCCGCGGCGGCCGAGCATCACCTGATGATCGATTACCACGGCGCATTCAAGCCGGACGGGGTGCGGCGCACGTATCCAAACCTGATGACGCGCGAAGGCGTCATGGGCAAAGAGTACTTGAAGTTCACGGCGCGGGTAACGCCGGCGCATAACGCGACGCTGCCCTTTACGCGCATGCTGGCCGGGCCCATGGATTACACGCCGGGCGCATTCAACAACACCAACCTCGAGCACTTTGTGCCGCGGTCCTTTATGCCCATGGGACTGAACACGCGCGCCCAGGAGCTGGCGCTGTACGTAATCTTCGAGAGCGAACTGGAGATGGTGTCGGATTTTCCGGAGGCCTACGCGGGGCAGAAGGAATTCGATTTCATCAAGCGGGTTCCGTGCACGTGGGACGAGGTGCGCGCGATCGGCGGCATGCCGATGCAGTGGATGGTGCTGGCGCGGCGCAGCGGAAAGGATTGGTATGTAGGTTCGCTGACCGGCTGGGACGCGCGCGACGTAAAGGTGCCGCTGAGCTTTCTGGGTGAGGGGAAATATGTGGCGGAGATCTACGCCGATGCGCCGGACGCGGCCGAGGCGCCGGCGCACACAGTGCTGACGCGGCAGACGGTGGACCGCACGACGGTGCTCGACGTGCACATGGTTTCCGGCGGTGGCAACGCCATGTGGATCCATCCAGCAAATTAGTGGAGGGCCTCATGCAAGCGGCGAGCCGGTGCCCAGCGGCGCCGATGCATGAGGGTTTTCAGGGTCCCATTCCATTTCCGGGCCGGATTCGCAGCGATTTCGCCCGAGAGGCTGAATCCTCGCGGCCGGAGGCACATCTGAGAAAATAATGGCAGTGAATCCACGGCTTCATTTTGACTTTGGGCGGACCGCGCCCGCGCTTTTTCTCCTGGTTTTGGTGGAGATCTGCGCCGGAGTGGGGATGGCGCGGGGACAGAACCCTTCCTCGGCGGCCAATCCCTTCTGGGGCAGCGTGACTGCGCAGCCGGTAACGGGCGAATCGCTCAAGTTATCGCTGGACGACGCCATCCAGCGGGGCCTGAAAAACAACCTGGGACTGAAGGAAGCCGAAAACGGCGAGAAAACGCTGCACGGCGAGAAGAACGAGGCGCTGCAGGAGTTTTTGCCGGCCATTTGGCTCACCGGCGACACCGGCTACTACATGCACGATCTGGCGGCGCTGGGATTCGGTCCCAGCGTGATTGCGGAGTTCACGCCGTTGTTTCCCGGCGGCAAAGTACCGGCCGGGCTCTCCAACGTTACACGCGACGACCTGACCGAGGGACAGATTCACTTCAGCCAGATCCTGTTTTCCGGGCCGGTCATCCAGGGCTGGAAGGCGGCGGGCGCGGCCAACCGCGCTGCGTATTTCAACAAAATGTCGGCGCGCGGCGAGGTAGTGCAGCAAGTGGCGATTGCGTATCTGCGGGCGATTGCCGACGAAAGCCAGGTGCAGAATGCAAAGGCCCTGGTGGCGCAGGCGCAGTTGCTGCTGGATCACGTGCATGCGGCGCACGAGGCCGGCACCGCGGCCAATCTGGATGAGTTGCGCGCCCGCGTGCAGCTTGAGGCGCAGCAGCAGGCGCTGATCGCAGCCCAGAACCAGCAGGCCAAGGATTTGATCCTGCTGAAGCGCGAGATCGGCATCGATCCTGGGCAGGAGATTGCGCTGACCGATCCGGCGCCCTACAGCGACCTGGCCGAGCAGACACCGGAAGAGGTGCGGGCGCTGGCCTACCGCAGCCGTCAGGACTACCAGAACCTGCAGAACCAGGCCGTGGAATACAAAGCGGTGCACTCGGTGTATCGCAGCGAGCGGCTGCCTACGTTGAGCTTTTACAGCTACTACGGCACCAGCACCGTGAATGGCGCGGGCACACACGGCGATTTCGTTGCCGCAGGGACGCTGAATTTTCCCATCTTTCGCGAGGCGCGGCTGCGCGGCGATGAGGATGCATCGAAGGCAGAGATGGAATCCGTGGACGCCCAGCTGGCCGACCTGCGCAATCATATCGACGAACAGGTGCGGGCGGCGCTGCTGGACGTGGGCGCGAACAAGCAGCTCGTCGACGTGGCGCGGTCAAACGTTGACCTGGCCACGCGTGCCTTGAGCGACGAGACCGACCGCGTGAATGCCGGCGTGGACGACAATCTGCCCCTGGTGACGGCGCAGGCGACCCTGGCCACCGCCGAAAACAATCTGGTGGAGAGCCTGTACCAGTACAACGTGTCGAAGCTGCTGCTGGCGCGCGTGAGCGGCGTGCTGGAGCAGCAGTACCGCGTGTACCTGGGGCGGTGAGGACAGAGAACAGAGATCAGGGATCAGGAAATCCAAGTGATCCATAGCGCGTGTTTCAAAAATCAGTTTTGTAACAAGGGCACGACTTCAGTCGGGCCGAAGCAAGCTATAAAACACGGGGTTTTAACCCCTGAGGGATTCGAGCCAAACCCGCTAGCCCATTCTTGATACTTGGTCTAGGACCTCTTCTTCACGAGCCGGGCTGGTTCGCGGCGTATCATTCCCACAAATCATTTCCAGCGAACGGCGGCGATTTGAATCGGTGCAGAACGGATTCATTGCCGGTTCCGCGTGGAGAAGGGTGCGGGTATGCGCAGATCTCTGGCTCTGGCTGCAACGTGTCTTCTTGCTTTTACGAATTCTCTTGCTGGACAGATGCGGCATGTTGACGACAAGGACCTGGCTGCATATCTGGCGGGCGTGACGGAGCGGGGCCGCGCGCTGTATGCCTACGATCAGGCTGCCTGGCACGGGACCGACGCGTTTTTCGCGTTGCATCCCGACACCAATGGATTGACTCACTACATCTGCATGAAGACACCCACGGGCTGGGAGGTGGTGTTTCCCAGGTGGAACGAGACGCACGACCGGCTGCTGGTGGTCTACGAGGCGAAAGCAGCGGGCGGGCCCGAGGACTACACGGCTGTGAAATACGATCCGCCACGGGAAGGCCCGGACGATTTGGTTGCGAAAGAGCGGGCGCTGGAGTTGGCGATCAGCGACTTTGGGACGGTGAATCGCCCGTACAACACGGCAATTCTTCCCGCCGGAGACGGAAATCTATACGTCTACCTCTATCCAGGACAAACCAAGACAAATGTTTGGCCATTAGGCGGCGACGTGCGTTATACGATCTCAGCGGACGGAAAACATATTCTCGAAGCCCGGCAATTGCATAAAACAATTCTCGACCTGGAGTTTGATCCGGCGAAGCATCCAGTGGCTGGCAGCCATTCGCATGTTCTCTCCGATGTTCCGGAAGACACTGATGTTTTCTACGTGCTGAATCGCAGGCCTTTGGTCCCGGAATACATTGCTGCAGGAAAACACATCTTCATCGTCAACACCGATGGCAGCATCGAAGTTGAGAAGAAGTAGCGCCTGCCCGGCCGCGAGGCGCACCCATGTAACGTAGAAGCCAGAGGAGCATTCCCCGTGCCTCAACAACTGAAGATTGTCTACTACGTTGAACTCGATGCGGCTGCGCTGGCCCGCCGTGCGGCGCAGCATTTTGTCGAGCAGGCCGAGCGCGCCGCAGCCGCGCGCGGCCGCGCAAGGATTGCCATCAGCGGCGGGTCGACGCCCCGGGCTGCATTTGCGCTGCTGGCCGACGCCGCGCAGCCGTGGCGGGCGCGCATGCCGTGGTCGAAGCTCGACCTGTGGTGGGTGGACGAGCGCTGCGTGCCGCCGGACGACCCCGATTCGAACTACCGCATGACGCGCGAGGCGATGCTGGACCACGTGCCGCTAAAGCCGGAGCAGATTCACCGTATCGAAGGCGAGCTGGAACCGGAGGCGGCGGCAGCGCGGTACGAGTCGGAGCTGCGAAATTCGTTTCGTTTGGAAGGCGCGGAGCTGCCGCGCTTTGATGCGGTGCAATTGGGGATGGGTCCGGATGGACACACTGCGTCTCTTTTTCCCCACACTCAGGCTCTGTTCGAGCTGGGGCGGCTGGCCGTGGCCAACCATGTGCAGGCCAAGGACAGTTGGCGGGTGACGCTGACCTGGCCGGTCATCAACCGCGGATCGCAAGTCTTCTTCCTCATCGGCGGGGAGGATAAGGCGCAGATTCTAAAAGAGGTATTTACGGGACCGCGGGACGTGGAACGGCTGCCCAGCCAGTTAATCAGGCCCGCGGGCGGTATACTGACGTTGCTTCTGGACCGGGCGGCGGCGGCGCTGTTGCCTGAGCCGGACGCGCAAAGCTGTGGGGTTCTCGAGAGGAACGAATGATTCTGGCAGGCGATGTAGGCGGCACCAAAGTTCACCTGGCGCTGTTTGACTTTATCGATGGCAACCTGAAGCACTCACGCGACAAGCAGTTCCCGGCCAAGGAGTATTCAGGGCTGGAAGCCATCGTGAAGGAGTTTCTGGTCTCGGAAAAGGTGACCGCGGCGTGCTTTGGCGTGCCGGGACCGGTGCGGGAGGGGCGGCTGCGGCTGACCAACCTGCCCTGGACGCTGGACAGCCGCGAGCTGTCGCGCAACCTGAAGATTGATTACGTTTTTCTTATCAATGATTTGCAGGCGAACGGATACGGGATCGCCGAGCTCGGCCCGGACCAGATCTACACGCTGAGCGAGGGCGATGCCCGGCAGGTGGGAAACCGCGCGCTGATTTCGGCGGGAACGGGGCTGGGCGAGGCGTTTCTGGTGTGGGATGGGCGCGATTACGTTCCCTACCCTTCGGAGGGCGGCCACTCGGATTATGCGCCGCGCAACGAAGACGAGATCGACCTGCTGCGCTTTCTGAGGCAGAAATACGATGGGCGAATCAGCTTTGAGCGCGTGGTGAGCGGGCAGGGGCTGACCAACTGTTACGAATTTCTGCGCGAGGTCAGGGGCATGGAAGAGCCGGCGTGGCTGGCTGAGCGCATGACTCAGGAAGATCCCAACGCGGCCATCACCGAAGCGGCGCTGAAGGCCAAGAGCGCGATCTGCGAGAAGGCGCTGGACATGTTTGTTTCGGCCTACGGCGCCGAGTCCGGCAACCTGGCGCTGAAGATTTTGTCAGTGGGCGGGCTGTATGTAGGTGGCGGCATCGCGCCGCGCATTCTGGAGAAGCTGAAGGACGGAACCTTCATGAAGGCCTTCACCGACAAGGGCCGCCTGAGCCAGTTGCTGGTCAATACGCCGGTGCGCGTAATTCTGGAAAGCCGCACGGCTCTGATCGGCGCGGCCGCGTATGCCGAAGCACGCGCAGCAGAGCTGAGCGGCATTTCGCCGCGGGCGGGAAGCGTGAAGTTCTGAGTCAGGCTGAAATACAGGCGGGCCGGGAATTCCAATGAGGATTCCCGGCTTTTGCGTTTCTGCGCGGCAGGTCGCGAAATCAGAGCGGCAGCGGATGGCCAGAAACATGGCACTTCGACCCCATCGGACGCTACTTTGCCTGCTTCATCTGCTCCGCCAGCACCTTGCGGTAGAGATCGCACTGCGGACCACGGAGAGGAGTCGTGCTGACGACGGCGGTTGCGTCTTCGGTGAACCTGAGAAAACTCTGCCTCTTATCGAGTGCGGGCCACGGCGGCAAACCGGCAGAGTTCGGGTTCCCGGTCTTCGCAAAGTTGGTCAGGTAGCCCTCGATCAGGCTGGTGAGCTGCTTATCTTGTTCTCCAAAGTTGCCGCCGATATTGCCTGAGGTTGGAAAGTAACCGAAGACATAAGGCAGTTCGGCGGAGTGAACCGCTCCCTGCGCTTCCTGGCCGGGGATGGCATGGTCGAGCTCGTACTCGAATGTCGCGTGGTGCGCCGCGCTGTGCCAAAGAGCCTCGGTTGTGATGGGGCAGTGGAACAACTCGTCGGCGCTCCACTGCATCGCCGCCGAACCGTAGAGCGGATCGGCTGTGCCCTGGCCATTGTCGGCGAGCCCATAGAGCGCAAGAGCTTGCGGCGCGAGGTCGGCGTTGGCGCGCGTGATCGACGCGCGCAGTTGGTCAATCGGCTCAGAGCTGCCGAACTCGCGCGACGTTGTGCCCAGCAGCAGCGGAATCGGCGCCTCATCACCCGCAGCGAAGACCGCAGCCGGCGAGCGAGTGAGCACCCAGCCATCGACGTCGGGTCCGAAGCCCGGCCAGTCTGTTGCCCTGCTTCCCAGCTTCGTGATCAATTCGTGCGCCTCGATGTTGCGCATTGCGGCGATGCCATCGCTTCCCGCGGGGACGTTGAGCGCCTTCGCGGTGTCGACGCCTTTTTGTTCGGCTTCAGTCAGCGAGGCGAGCGGCGGAGAGAATGCCGCGCCGCTGAATCCGATCGCTTTTTGAAAGCGGCCGGCAGCGAGCGGCGAGGTCATGAGTATGCCGGTATCAATGGAGCCGGCGGACTGCCCGAAGACCGTAATGTTCGTCGGGTCGCCTCCGAAGCCGGCGATGTTGTCGCGCACCCACTTGAGGGCAAGAATCTGGTCCATCAATCCGTAGTTGCCGGAGGCGTGATGCGGCGACTCCGTGGTGAGCGCAGGATGCGCGAGAAAGCCAAAGACGCCGAGCCGGTAGTTGATGGTGACAAGCACGACCCCATGATCGGCGAGCGTGCCGCTGTTATACAGATCGCCCGACCCCGAGCCGCCGAGATTTGCGCCGCCATGAAGCCAGAGCATGACCGGAAGAGGTTTTGCGGCCGGCCACATGGGCACGATTACGTTGAGATAGAGACAATCTTCCTGGCCATGGTCGGCGTCGTAGCGGTTCCATGCGCCAACGAGCAAAGGTTGCGTGCAGGATGCGCCGAAGGCTTTTGCGTCGCGGATTCCGGCCCACGGCTTGGCCGGCACCGGCGCGCGCCAGCGCAGATCGCCAACGGGCGGTTGCGCGTAGGGCATGCCGAGAAACTCAGCACCGCCGCCGGGCCGGGCGACACCGCGGATAAGTCCGGCATTGGTGCGGACGACTAGAGGATCGGAGAGGGGATCGGACTGCGCCTGGGCGATTGCCGCGCAAGCAGATAGAAGCAGGGCGGCGAACGTAATCGGGATGGCGGGCAGATTGCCGGGCAGCCGATCTGCGCTCCAAAGCTGCGCACGGTTGAAATGCGGGTCGCGCAGCAACTGCCAGAGCGCATAGCCCGTTACAGCCCACAGGAGAGGCAGCGCCGGAAGGCGCACCGGCGAGAAGCGGTAAGCCAGCGGCAGCACCAAATACAGCGCGACGAATTCCAAAACCAGAAGAAAACGCGGCATGGACGCGGCTCCGGCATCCAGCATAGCGCGCGAACCGCCCGCAATCGCTCTTTCACGCGGGAAAGGCACGCGTTTAAGGCTATTCTGATTTGAAGCGCATGACCTTTTCCCACGCCATCGGCAACCGCAGATATACGTTCGGCAGCTTGCGCGAGCTGTTGGCAAAGGCTACCCCGTTGCGCAGCGGCGATGTGCTGGCCGGCGTGGCGGCAGAGAGCGCGGAAGAACGCGTAGCGGCGCAATGCGCGCTGGCCGATCTGCCGCTCAAGCACTTTTGTGAAGAGCAGGTGGTGCCTTATGAAGCCGACGAGGTGACGCGGCTGATCGTGGACACGCAGGATGCCGAGGCCTTCGCGCCGGTGCAGTCGCTGACCGTGGGCGAGCTGCGCAACTGGCTGCTGAGCGACGCGGCGACGCCGGAGCGGATCGCCTCGCTTGCGCCGGGCCTGACGCCGGAGATGGCCGCGGCCGTAAGCAAGCTCATGCGCGTGCAGGATCTGATTGCGGCGTCCAGGAAGATGCATGTGGTGACGCGCTTTCGCACCACGGTGGGGCTGCCGGGACGGTTGAGCGCGCGGCTGCAGCCAAACCATCCCGCGGACGCGGCGCTGGGCATCGCGGCATCGATTCTGGATGGGCTGCTGATGGGCTCGGGCGACGCGGTGGTGGGCATCAATCCCGCGGGTGACAACGTCGCGACAACATTGGAACTGCTGCGCATGATGGATGCCCTGCGCGAGCGCTTCCGGATCCCGATGCAGAGCTGCGTGCTGGCGCACATCACCACGCAGATGGCGGCGCTGGAACGCGGCGCGCCGGTCGATCTGCTGTTCCAGTCGATTGCCGGGACGGAGGCGGCGAACCGGAGCTTTGGCGTGAGCCTTTCGCTCCTGGACGAAGCCGACCAGGCGGGACGGGCGCTGCAACGCGGAGCAGCGTGCGCGGATGGGCAGGTGGGCACGAACGTGATGTACTTCGAGACCGGCCAGGGGTCGGCGCTCTCGGCCAACGCGCACCACGGTGTCGACCAGCAGACGCTGGAGGCCCGCGCCTACGGCGTGGCGCGACGCTTCAATCCCATGCTGGTGAATACGGTGGTGGGATTCATCGGGCCGGAATATTTGTACGACGGCAAACAGATTGTGAGGGCGGGTCTGGAGGATCATTTTTGCGGAAAGTTGCTGGGGCTGCCCATGGGCTGCGATGTGTGCTACACCAACCACGCCGAGGCCGACCAGGACGACATGGATACGCTGCTGACGCTGCTGGGCGCGGCGGGCGTGAACTACATCATGGGCGTGCCCGGCGCCGACGACGTGATGCTGCACTACCAGAGCACGAGCTTCCACGATGCGCTCTATCTGCGGCGCGTGCTGGACCTCAAGCCGGCGCCGGAGTTTGAGGCGTGGCTGGCGGGCGAGAACTTTGCTCGGCTGGCCACCGAAGCGCAGCACCCGGAAAGGCTGCTGAGAGCATGAGCGAGCTAGTGCGTCGGCCCACCGAAACGGTTCCCCCCTCGTCTCCTGACGCGAATTTTGGCTGGCCGGCGCGGTTGCGCGCGCTCACTCCGGCGCGCGTGGGGTTGGGCCGCACGGGCGTGAGCCTGGAAACGAGAGATCTGCTTGATTTCCAGCGCTGCCACGCGCAGGCGCGCGATGCCGTGCATGCGCACGTCGAGAGCGCGGCGCTCGCGGCAGAGATCGAAAGCGGAATCCACCCTGACGTGCTGCGCCTGCACTCGGCCGCTGCGGATCGCGCGACCTATTTGCAGCGGCCCGATCTGGGACGCAGACTAAATGAGGCCAGCCGTGCGCTTCTTGCCGGGCAGCCCAAAGTCAAAGTGGATTTGGCTTTGGTAATCGCCGATGGGCTCTCCGCACTGGCCGTGGAGCGGCATGTTCCGGCTTTGCTGCGGGAGCTTCTGCTGCACCTTTCGGACTGGCGGCTGGCGCCCATATGCATTGTGGAACAGGGACGCGTGGCCATCGGCGATGAGATCGGCGCGGCGCTCAACGCCAGCATCGCAGTGGTGCTGATCGGCGAGCGGCCGGGACTGAGCTCGCCGGACTCGCTGGGCGCGTATATCACCTGGGATCCCAGGCCGGGACGCAGCGACGCAGAACGCAACTGTATCTCCAATATCCGGCCCGAAGGCCTGAGTTATGCGCAGGCCGCGGCGCAACTCGGGTTTATTCTGGCTGAGGCGCGCCGGCTACGGCTGACAGGCGTGGCGCTCAAAGAGCAAGCCCCGCGCACGAAGGAGATCGATCTCTGATGCGTTGGCTCGGTATGTGGCTGTTGCGCGGGCTGGTAGGATTTGCCGTGGTTTCCCTGGTGGCCTTTGCGGTGGACTGGTCGGTGTTCAAGCTGCGCGGCTCACCCCACTCCTCAGTGGCCGTCAGCCGCTTTATGGAGGTTCCGCTCAAAGGGCAGAAGACGGAATACGACTATCTTGGAACCGCAAACGTTTCTTGCGCGGTGGCGCTCTTTCCGCAGGACGATCAGGATCCCTGCTGGCATCTCAAGCGCCATCCTGCCCAATGGGAAAAATTGGGCACGCCGCAGTACTAGAGCGGATTAGCAATTGCTGTGGGGTTTTGTGAAAGGGCACGACTTCAGTCGTGCCGCAGAAGGCCCAAATCAAATGGGGGCTTTAGCCCCTGGGAGACGTTTCTTCGGCGCCGTGCGCTTTCCTCACACTTTTTTCTAATTCGCTCTAAGTATCTGCCTCGCGCGAGCAGCAGCCTGTAACGCGGCTGTAAACATGCGGTTGTGACGTAAGTCACGCTTCGAAAATCGGGAATGCGCCTAGGATCGAAGAGTATTTTCCCTCATCGGTCATGTATAGCCGCACACAGAACGAAAACGGCAGCTACAACTCGCGCTGCCTCGACTGCTTTATGACCATCGCTTCGTGCGTGGAGACGGAAAAAGAGCTCGACGTGCGCGAGGCGCATCATATGTGCCCGGAAAAGGCGCTGGCGCAATTGCTGGCGCAGGACCGGGCCGCAGCCGCACACGCAGCGCGCAACTGACGCGACAGCGGTTCTCCAGTTTCCGTAAGGCGAAGCCTCAGCGGCTAAGTGGCTTTTTCACCAGGAAAAAGCCACCTCGCGCGGCACGGAAGATGCCACATACTCACTGGAGAACCGCTCGAATTTCCAGACCCCGCCGTACCCTCACTGCCGCTCTACCCGCAGACGAGCGATCTCTCGCTCCAGTTCCGCGTCCGGCCTGAGGCGGTCGGCTTCTTCAAGGTGACGCAGCGCGTCGGGGAGACGGCCCGGGATGCCGGAGAGCGCGACGCCGAGGTTCAACTGCGCGTCGGCAAAATCCGGTCGCAGCCGAACGGCGGCTTCGAAGTGAGCAATGGCCTCGCGCTGACGCTCCGGGAAACTGGAGAGCGCGACGCCCAGATCGTTTTCGGCATCGGCATCGTTAGGGTCGGCGCGCAAGGCAGCTTCCAATTCGGCGATGGCTCCCGAGGCGTCGCCGGCCTTCAGCAGCGCGACGCCGCGGCTGCGGTGGGATTCCAGGCCGGCCTGGGCTGCGGCCAGATTGCGGCGCGCTTCGTCATAGTCGGGGTCCAGCCGCAGCGCGGTCTGGAATTCGGCAATGGCTTCCGGCAGGCGCCCGGCCTCAGTCAGGGCACTGCCCAGATTGTTATGAGGGATGGGCGCATCCGGAGCCAGGAGGATGGCCTCCTGGAATTGCGCAATGGCTTCGGGCAGGCGGCCGGCCTTGGCCAGCGCGCTGCCAAGGTCGGTGTGCGCGGGCGGGGAGTCGGGATCGATGCGCACGGCAGTTTCGAGATACACAAGAGCTTCGGACAGGTGCCCAGGCGAGGCCATGAGGGTACTGCCCAGGTTGTGAAAGGCGACGGAATTATCCTCCGTGACGTCGAGCGCGTGCCGGAATAACGTCTCGCTGTTGCGCCAATACCCCACCTGGATCCAGGTAAGCGCGGCGCAGGCCAGGCAGGCCGCTGCGGCCAAGGGAACCGCCAGCACCCTGGCTTGCCACCTTTCCAGAATCTCCGCTGCACCCCACACCAGCATGATGAGGAGACCCACCATGGGAATGTACATATAGCGGTCGGCGCGGGCCTGGCCGCCCACCTGCACCAGGCCAATGACCGGAAGCAGCGTGACTGCGAACCAGCCCCAACCCGTCAGCAGGTACGGCGTACGGCGGCGCAGCACGATCGCACCGGCGGTGACGACGGCCAGCAAAACTCCCGCGGCGAGAAGCGGTAAAAATGCGAAGCTGCGCGGATAAGGATAGAAAACCGCCAGCCGCGTCGGCCAGAATGTCTTCTGGATATAGATCGCGCAGGAAAGCGTCGCGTTGGCCAGACGGGTTGCGAGCGGCAGAGTTTTCACTGCGCCGGCGTGTTCCTGCACCAGGTAGGTGATGGCGGCGGCGACGGCTGAAAGCCCCAGCAGCGGCAGTTTTTCCCAAAGGATCGTGCGCCTCTGTCGCCGGAAACGCGCCAGCGGCCAGTAGTCCACGAGCAACAGAACAAACGGCAGCGTGACCACCATCGGCTTGGCCATCAGCCCCAGGCACAAGCCCGAAGCGACCGCCAGATACCGGCCCCAACCGGGGCGCTCGGTGTAGCGAACATAGGCCCATAGGGTGAGAAACCAAAAGCAGGCGCTGAGGACATCTTTGCGCTCGGCTACCCAGGCCACAGACTCCACGTGCAGCGGGTGCAACGCAAACAAGAACGCCACCAGAGCGCTGCGCCAGCGCGCGCCCGTTGCCCGCCCCAGAAACATGCACAACAGGATGGCCGCCAAGGCGTGCAGCAGGACGTTGTGCAGGTGGTGCCAGCCGCTCTCGAGGCCGAAGAACTGGCAGTCGAGCATGTGGGAGACCCAGGTGACCGGAAACCAGTTGGCGGCGTCGCGCGAGGTCAGCGCCCATTCAAGCCCCTGCACGGTCAGCCCCTGCCGTACGTGCACGTTGCCGGTGGTGTAATCGGGATCGTCGTAGTTGACGAAGTCGAAGTGGCGGACCTGCGCGTAGACCGCGAAAGTCGCCAGCAGCAGCGCCAGATAAATCAGCAGATCGAGACGTGCGCCGGCCAGCGCCGGTGGCTTTTGCGGTGGCGCGGACGGCTTGGCTTTGAGCTTGGGCACAGAAGTCTCATTGTATCGATGCGTGAAGGCAGGCGGCCGGAATCAGCGTCGGCCCAAATGTATGCCGGGGCCTGTTCAACAAAAGTAATCGTCGGCATGAAAAGGCCAGCCACCGCGGGATGCGACGGCCGGCCCTTGAATGAAACACCGATCAAAAATCGTTGCACCGCGACCCTACGATAAGGGTCGCGATGCAAGCGGCCTCAGAAGCGCAACGTGCCCGCGAGTTGCAGGGAGCGCCCGAGAGTACCGATCCCGTTGATCCCTGCACCGCTGTTTACCGTGCCGGTGACCTGTCCAAAGGTTCCACTGGTGAAGGAACTGGTCGGGTTGCCGAACTCCGGCGAGTTGGTGAGCTGGAACACATCGCAGCGGAAGTCGAACATCCAGTTTTCGTGCAGGACGAAGGTCTTGAACAGCGATGCGTTGTTCGGCATGTATCCCGGTCCGCGGTACGCGTTCCTGGCGACGTTGCCGACGCTGGTCCCGTAGACTATGGGGCACGCGGTCCCCACGGCGCCGGTGCAGCCAGTCGGCTGCCCGAAGGCCAGCGGGTTGAACCAGTTGTGTCCAGCTCCAATGCCCTTGGGAAGCGAATAGCTGCCAGTGAGGTTCGCCATCTGCGTTTCGCCGGAGGTGTTGATGCTGGTGCCGCTGGCGGTGACGTTGAAAGGCACGCCGGAAATGTAGGCAAGCACTCCGGTCAATTGCCAGCCGCCGAGGATGGAGGCAACGGGACCGGAATTCAGCCACTTCTGGTGCGGTCCGAAGGGCAGCATCCAGGTCGCGCTTTCCTCAAAGTTAAAGCGGTGGTCAAAGTCGGTCGGCCCATAGCTGTGGCGCGGAAGGAGCCAGAAGATAAGGCCGCCGTCGTCGTCGCCGCTGCCTGACGCGTAGTTCAGGCCTTTGCCCCAGGTGAACGAGGTGGTTACGCCCAGATTGCCGGTAAAGTGACGGTTCAATCCGGCTTGCAGCGATGAGTAGTTTGTCGAAAAGCCCAAAAAGTCCTCGGTCACCGACGCCGTTTTCCCAAATGCGATATTCAGCGGATAGCCGGCCGATCCCAGGTTCAGCGCGTTGGCGTAGTTGATGTTCTGGCCAACGCCCATGCGCGTGCCGTGATTGCCCACGTAGCTCAACTGCGCGTTGAACTGCTTCGGCAAGGCCTGCTGCACCGCGATATTCCACGAATCCACGTAGGGATTGTGGTAGGTGAGCGGAATGTAGAATTCCGACGCGGAGTTGAGAGTGTTACTGCCGGAGGGGACTTGAATGATGCCATTCGAGGGAATGGTGACCGGAACCGGGGCCGGCATGCCGCACTCAAAGGTGAAATAGGTTTGTGTGGTCGAGCATGCGACTGTGGTGGTGCCGAGCGCCGCCGGGAGGTACGAGTTGGGCGCGGTGTAGCCGTTATTGGCGCGGACAGGATAGTTGTACGCGTAGGTGTTGTCCTCATACGGCGTATAGCTGATGCCGAAGCCGCCGCGAACCACGGTCTTCTCGCTGAAGCGGTAGGCAAAGCCCACGCGCGGCGCGAAGTAGTCGTAGTGAGTTTGCATGCCCAGGTTGTTGGCGTTGCCGCCCAGGCCAGCGTTGACCAGCGTGTTGTTGGTCGGGTTGTAGTTG